>Ga0299912_10003775_pt1 | contig 12356 bp, 14 predicted proteins | sample RVTome_2_FD_207667 | JGI IMG/M metagenome (GOLD analysis project Ga0299912, IMG submission 207667) | Soil microbial communities from uranium-contaminated site in the Upper Colorado River Basin, Wyoming, United States - RVT95D214 (version 2) ... | reverse complement strand
CTTTACCCTTCAGGTCGACGGGATTCAGGTCTGCCACCTGGGAGACCTTGGCCATATCCTGAGCGAAAAGGAGTTGGCAGAGATTGGCCCTGTGGACATCCTCCTCATCCCTGTGGGGGGATTTTTTACGATCGATGCCAAAGAGGCAACCCGTGTGGCTGAGCAGATCAAACCCAAAGTCCTCATCCCCATGCATTTCAAGACAGAGAAGTGCGGATTTCCCATTGCGCCGGTAGAAGACTTTCTCAAGGGAAAACCTGCTTTGAAACGGGTCGGAACCAGTGAGACGACCTTCGACAAAACGTCCCTTCCACAGAAGATGGAGATCGTCATCCTGGAGCATGCCTTGTAATCTTTCATGGCAGATTTGGCGCCCCTGCCTACCGAAGGCGCGCAGAGGTAGGCAAGGTCAAGAGGTTAGGGCTATGAGGCCAGTTTAGTGAAAGGTCAATGGGTTAGGGCTAATTTTTTAAAACCATTGCCTTTACCCAAAGACAAAACTGTCATCCTGACCATTACCTTAACCCAATGTTTTAATTTTCTGAGCCTATGGATAAGCCTCGCCTCAATCTTCTTCTTACCGCAGAGGAGATCGCCTCAATCGTAAAAAGTCTGGCGGACCAAATTTCCCGGGATTATGTCGGAAAGGAACTCATCCTGATCTGTATTTTGAAGGGCGCCTTCATGTTTCTCTCCGACCTGATCCGTCACCTCCGGATCCCGGTGAAAATCGATTTCGTCAGGCTGGCCAGTTATGGCGCCGGAATGAAGAGCTCCGGTTTGGTTGAGATTACCAAAGATATCGAGACCCCGATTGAGGGAAAGGATGTGCTCATCATCGAGGATATCGTCGATAGCGGACGGACGCTCCTATTTCTGAAAGAACGGTTGTCCCTTTCGAATCCACATTCCATAAAGATCTGCACGCTTCTGGACAAGAAAGCCCGCAGGGAAGTAAAGGTTGCAGCCGACTACCTCGGAAAAGAGATCGAGGATATCTTTATCGTAGGTTATGGGATCGACTTCAATGAGGGCTACCGTAACCTTCCTGAAATCTACTATGTCACACCTTCCGAGAAGGAAAATAGGTAGCAGAGAGGGGATCATCCTCTGTTTCCTTTTACTCTTTGTTACCATTCAGAGTTCTGTTCTATCCCAGCCCCGATCTCCAGCTCCGGAAGATTCGCTTCTCTTCAGAGAAGGTGAAATCCTCTTCTCAAGAGGAGAGATCGAAAAAGCCCTGTGGCGTTTCAAAAGATTGACGACCGAACATCCCCGGAGCCCTCTCCTGAACGAAGCCAGATTCAGGATGGCCATCTGTTATACCCAGCTCAAGAGGCCCAAGGATGCGATTCGGGCTCTCAATGATCTATTTTCAACCTTTCTTGCTCCTCCCCGAATGGTTCAGCTTTTCACCCTTCTCGGTGATAATCACCTCGAATTGAAAGATTGGGCCAATGCCTTATTATGGTACGGTAAGGGCCTTCTCATCACAGGACAACCCCATGAGGAACTGAAAAAGAAGGTCAGATCGGTCATCGATACTTTTGATACAGAAGAAGAATTAAATCAAATTGAGTCAACTCACCGGGGCGCTTATGCCGGAGGCTATGCCAAATTAAAATTGGCCCGGATGGCAAAAAACTGGGGATATGATCTCATTGCCAGGAAGATGTTAAATGAGTTGGAAAAGGAGTACCCCGGAATGGACTACGTCGTTCCGACAAAAGAGGTGTCCGTATCGGTTCCTATCCCTAAAAAATCGAAATATTTAATTGGCATCGTCCTCCCTCTTAGCGGAATCCAGAAGCCCTTCGGAGAAAAGGCTCTCCAGGGAATTCGGCTGGCATTAAAAGAGAAAGAATCGCGGGAGAAGCATCCTCTCATCTCACTGGTGATCCGTGATTCCAAGGGCAGCCCATCCGAAGCAGAAAAGGCGGTGGAGGAACTTGCAAAAACAGAAAAGGTGATCGCCATTATCGGCCCTCTTCTAAGTTCGAATGTGGACCGGGCGTCAAAAAAAGCTCAACAACTAAAAGTCCCCCTCCTCAGCCTTTCTCAAAGGGAGCCCACATCCGGAAAAGGAGAATTCGTCTTTCAGAATTCACTTACTCCGCTGGATCAGGTTCAGGGGCTTGTGGCCTTTGCCGTCAGGGAGCTGGAGCTTCGCACCTTTGCCGTTTTTTATCCCAACTCGCCTTATGGATTTCATTTCAAGAACCTCTTTAACCAGGAAGTTGCCCGGATGGGCGGCAAGGTTTTGGGCACCGTGGTCTATCAGGAAGAACAGACCGATTTTCGCCAGGAGATTAAAGGTTTTTTTAAGGTGGAGACCATCCAGAAGCAGGAGGGAACAAAGAGAAAGGAGGAGGAATTTAAACAGGGTCTCTCTGTGGATGGACTCTTTATCCCGGACACACATGATCGCGTGGGAACGATCCTTTCGCAGATGGCTTATTACGATATCAGGGGAACCACTTTCTTAGGAACGAATGCATGGAATGGCCCGGGACTCGTCGCCATTGCCTGGAAGGGGGCGGAAGGCGCCATCTTTGTCGATGCCTTTTCAAAAACCCCTTCCGTTAAGAATTTTATCGATGAATTTCAGAAAGAGTACCAGCGTCAGCCGGAGACCCTCGAGGCCATCTGTTACGATGGGGCAAGATATCTCAGGGAGATTCTCCAATTAAAATCGCCCTCTTCTCCTTCCGAATTGAAAGAAGAACTTCGAAAGTTCCATCCCTTTCAGGGGGTTTCGGGTTTAAAGGGTTTTGGAGAAGATGGGAGGGCTATTCGAACCCTCTCCATTCTAAGAGTGAAAAACGGCCAGATCGAACATTTCTCACCCTGATCCCAAATTATAATTTTCCCTCCCCATTGATGGGGGAGGGTTGGGGTGGGGGTGAATGGGTTTTATTCCATCTCCCCTATATCCCCTTCCACCGAGGGAGGGGAAGAACTTTGAATATGAAACCACTCCATCCCTGGAAAGTCAGCATTGAGGAGGCCATCCGGATTCAGGAGAATTTAAAAGACCGCCTTATCCTGAAGAAGACCTTTCCCAGCCTTAAGACGATCGGGGGAGCAGATGTTGCCTATTCCAGAGACGGAAACTTCCTCCAGGGTGCAATCGTCGTTCTCTCCTATCCGGAAATGAAGCTCATTGACACGGCTACAGCCAAAGGTGAGATCTCCTTTCCATACATACCGGGCCTGTTCAGCTTTCGGGAAGGCCCGATCCTTGTTAAAGCTTTTCAAGGTTTAAGAGTGAAGCCTGATCTGTTGATCTTAGAAGGTCACGGCACAGCCCACCCAAGAGGATTGGGATACGCCTCTCATATGGGCCTCTGGTTCAACCTCCCATCGATCGGTTGCGCCAGGACGCCTCTTTTAAAGGAGTTTGACTATCCGGAAACCTCAAAAGGAAGTTATACATGGGTCTATCTTGGGGGGAAAAAAGTAGGTGCTGTCCTAAGGAGCAGGCAAGGAGTGAAGCCCGTCTTCGTTTCTCCTGGTCATCGAATTGATTTAATGACGAGCATCCAACTCATCCTTGAAAGCTGTCAGGGATTCCGTTTCCCAGAGCCTTTACGAAAGGCCCACCAGGCGACTCGAAATATGCTGTAAACTAATTCCTTTTTTACAAAAAAACCCTGCCTGCTGGCAGGGATCAAGCCAAGCTATTGGAAATTCAAATCTCAAAAAACAATTGACATATTCTACAGATATGATAATTTGCACATAAAAATATACACTTCGATCTTCTCTTCCTTGAACGTTTGCAAAGGATAGGGGTGCTTAATGACCAGAATTAAAATCTCAAATGATCCATCTGGTCGCATAACCGTCTCTTTCCCCTGTATAAACCAGCCGCCTGGTTATTTCCCGGACCTGATAAAGAAAGATACATTTCAATAAGAACAGCTCAAAGGATATTTGAAATGGCATGTCATCGGGCAGGGGTTAAGAAAGAAGTCACGATACACAGCCTAAGACATTCATTTGCCACCCATCTATTGGAAAGCGGGATTGATCTGCGATATATTCAGGAATTATTGGGCCATAAAAGCTCAAAGACTACGGAGATTTATACTCATGTGAGCAACAAGGACCTGATGAGGATAAAAAACCCTTTAGATCAGATTTTAGGAACAAAGGGAGGTGGTGGGATATGATTTGAGAATAGAACCTATAGGGAGGTATATCCGACATAGTCGTCTATCCATCCAATTCTGAAGAAAAGGCGACACTGTCGTCTGTGAACGAGTTATATGACATTCCGCCCTTCGCCCGAAGATATAAGAATATGAGGTGATAAAGAATGAAAAAGATAGCAATTGATGTTGACAAAAAAGCAATAGAAGAGCTTATACCAGAGTTGGAATCCGGCAAGTATATTCTCCCGTCTTTCCAAAGACGCTGGGAGTGGGATGAAGATGACATTAAAGATTTAATAGATTCTATCATAAACAATTATCCAATAGGAACGGTAATTTTATGGAAACCTTCATTTGGAGAGATAGTTCCCTTTTCAAAGCCCTTGATAGATGCGGATGGAAAAAAACTAAGTGAAATATTTTATGTCATAGACGGGCAACAGCGACTTACATCTCTTTTACTTTTGTTCAAAGATTGGAAAATTTTCAGAGGCGGTGAAGAAGTTAGATGTGAAATACCAATAACATATAATCCAACAAATAAAAAATTTTACAAAAGTAAGACAAGGGGAATTGATTTGTCCAATTTAATCAAAGCATTTTGGTTAAGAGATACGAACATGTTACGAAAATTGATGGACGAAACCCCGAGCGATCAATTTGAAGATATGAAAGAAAAAATAGGTAGAATCTTAAGATACAAAATGCCGATTTATGTTATGAATACTTTTGAAGAAAACGAAAATACTTTTTTAGATATGGCAGAGGCATTTATACGGGTAAATAGATTTGGTGTTCGAATAGGCAATCTAGAACTCATGTTATCCTTTTTGGCAGGTGCAATAAGTGGTGATTTAAAAGAAAAGGTTTATGAGCTCTATGAGCCATTGTATAATGTCTTTGAGATTGAATTACAGCCTGTAATTAGATTTGCTTTTTCAAATTTTGGATTAAAACAAACACAGATTTCTAAAGTAAATCAATTTAAGGCAAATATTGAGAGAATAAAAACTGTCCCGTCCGAGGAGACTAAAGGGATTTTTAATAACTGTAAATCAGCTATGGATTTAACAATAGAATTTCTCAAGCAAAAATTAGGAATCTCTAATTCCCGACTGTTGCCATCACAGATTCCTCTAATAACGATGGCGAGCTATTTCTATCATAGAGATATTTCTAAATTGGAAGACATAGACGTTGATGATTTTAAGAATATTATAAACTGGTTCATTATTGCGAGTTTTAATGGATATTATAGTTCTACGACAGATACAAAACTTGACGAAGATATAGTAATAGTAACGCCTGCAGATAGTGGATTCCCGTTTGATAAATTGATAGAAAACATGAAAAAAAGAAAAGCCAAAATTAAGATATCTGAGGGCGACATTAAACGTGGGCTTACAATAAATGTACTTCGCAGGGAAGGAAGAGCACACCAATTTATATTATACATCCTTCTTGTTAAGAAGGAATCCGATAACTGGAATGGTAAACTATTAAGCCAAAGTCCATTAACAGAACTTGCCCGTCACCATATCTTCCCTAAGGATTACTTAGAAAACGAATTGAAAATTGATGACCCAGACGATAGGGAAATTCTCATAAACAATATAGGGAACATAACCTTTATTCACAAAGACATAAACTCCGAAATTGGAGATGACCCACCTGAGAAATATATGGATAAATATATTGAATCAGCTAGGAAGCATTTTATTTCAAAAGATGAATCATTATGGAAATTGGATCAATACCAAACACACCTTGACTACAGGGTTAAAGAAATATGTCGAGTAGGTAGGGATAATTTTGGAGATGTCTTTGAATAACATAAAAAGTGGGCTTCGGGCGGAACGCTTCGTCGCTTCGCTCCTCGCCCTCACTACGTTCGGGTCATATAACACGGGCTATACGGCTCACTCCGTTCGCCCAAATCGGCTTACGCCGACTTCGTATAGCCCGAAACCGTTAGCCGCTCATTTCGGGCAGTGAAACTAAAGAGAATTGAACCGTCGCATGCAGATTTACTAAAACCAACCAATGAAAGGAGGTTTTTATGGCAAATTTGGTTACTACACACAGGACTTCACTTCAGGGAGAGGATGTTATAGTAAGAGCAGTTCAGTATTTTACGAATGAAAAATGGCGAGCGCAAAGCCAATCAGGGAGGGTAGCAACTTTTCAGGGAAAGCCGCCAATCCCTTGGTTTCTCTTGTTTCTCACGGTTATTGCCTTTATGTGCTTTATAGTGCCAGGTATTATTATGTACTTCCTGGTTATTCGACGCGTATATCGTTTTGTAAACCTTGTAGTCACAGCAAATCCTCTCCAGCCCGGGAGCGAAGTAGTTATTAATTATCCCAAACATGCCAGGAGGCTTGTGAACACATTTACCGAATCCTTGCCGCCATTGTTGGTATCAACACAAGCATGATGCCATCCATATAGGTGCTAAATGGGCAACGAAACGCAAGACAATTGGGTTAATCATCTAAGGAAAGTCGCTGGAGAGAGTGAGAAAAAGTGGTCTGTTGCTATAATCTTGTCGTTCTTTCTCGGCATGTTCGGTGTGGACAGATTTTACCTTAATTATATCGGGCTCGGTATCCTAAAAATGATAACCTTCGGTGGGTTCGGTATATGGTGGTTGTTAGACTTGATACTGATCCTGATAGGCAAAATGAAAGACCGAGATGGTGGGACATTAGTAAGACCCTTTTCATAAGGTTATGGGACGTGTTCAATTCTGCTACTGCCCGAAACTGCGGCTAACATGGTGCAAAAGAATAACGTCAAACCCTTCGGGCTTGTTTTGCACCAAGAACGCCGCTCATTGCAGGCATTGGAAAGGATTAAATAGTTGTCAAATGGAACCGTCAATTTTCTCCATTTTTGAGGTAGAAAGATATGTTAATAAAAAGCCTGAAAGGGTGGTTCTTCGGAATAGCGGGAACATTTCTTTTATTTGTTGTATCACCAGCATTGGCAGAAATGTGGAGCCAACGTTATATCGAAAATCTTCCAGATGCTGCCTTTGCTGCCATTGAAATCACGAAAGATGGGAAGAAAATTCGACATCTTCCCCATCATAACCATATAGGAGAAATTGATATTTATCATTTGAAGAGCGCTTTAGGCAGAATTCATCAGGTAAAGTGGATAGATCCTGCAAACTTTGCCAAAGCCAAAGATCACTTGGAGCAACACTATCAAGTTTATAAGCAGGAACGAGCTAAAGCTCGGGGGCTGAAAGGTCTCATTAACATCAATAAGGCATCAATCAAGGAATTGATGCAACTCCCTCACATTGGAGGAGAACGGGCACAGAATATAATTGAGTTTCGAAAAAGGCATGGGGGTTTCAAGAGTGTAGGAGAGTTGAGACGTGTTACTGGTATCGGACCTAAGATATTTAAAGATATCGAGGATCTTGTTACTGTGGAATAGATCTTAGGAAAAGAGATAGGAGGTTCTATTAATTGAACGCCTGCAACGAACGGCTAACACGTTGCAAAGGACTTGGCTCCAAACCTTTCAGGCTTCTTTTGCAACGGAAACGTTGGCCGAAACTACGTCATATTTCATAAAAATGTGTGCCGTAAAAGGTTAAGAACATCATGGCAAGAATAATGAAGGAACAAGAAAGTCTTAAATCTGCCTTCAAGAAAAGAGCAGGAACTGGTTTAGGGTCTGCTGTTATAGGCGTGCTAATAATAACATTTTTCAATCAAGCGGCATTAGTTGGAATAATTTTAATTATTGCGGGACTAGTTTTGATAAGTAGGGGATATAAATTTCAGGTAGGAGCAGTTGGGGAAGGTCGCGTAGTTGAAGTACTGTCCAGCTTTCCAGATGATTGGTATGTGTTTAATGATATGATTGTTGGGAGTTCCCAAATCGACCACATAGTTATTTGTCCTAAGGGTGTATTTACCATTGAGACAAAAAATTATCGCGGCACTATATATGGCAATGCAGAAAAACAAGAGTGGTATCAGGTCATCGAATCTTATACGACACCATTTTATAACCCTGTCAAGCAGGGCGTAGGCCATTCGGTAGCATTAAGTAAATATCTTAAGGAAAGCGGTTTTAACAAGGTTTGGGTCAACACAATAATTGTATTTACTGAGCCAAGTGTTGAACTTAAAGTGTTTTCTCCTAAAGTACCCGTAATTCATCGATCTAAATTGAGTGAGTTTTTTAATAACCAGAAGCAGGTTATGAACCCTGATGAATGTAGCAAAATAGCTAAGTCCGTACACAAATTAATTCATGCTAAAAGGCAAAAAGGACTTGACGTAGCATCGGCTAACATGATGTAAAGGACTTCGTTTCATTTCGTCCAAATCCGCCTCTGGCGGACTTCTTTTACATCAGGAACGTTGGCCGAAATAGCCGTTTGGGTTCTTATGATGCCTGGCCTGTTAAGAGGCACACCGTCCTTGGTGTGCAAGATACATAGAATGGAGGAATGCCTTGATAGAATACAAGGTACTGCAAGCTGATGAAGTGCAAGATTCATCTTCGTCTAAAGTCCTTTACAAAACTTCTAAGGGGAATGTCTTTGCGGAGCAACTCGCCCAACAGTATTACTACTCCCAAGGTTATAATTCCACTTGGTCTGAGAATGATTTCTGGTGGGAAGTAATGGCTCTCCTGTTTTGGGATATAGTTTTTGCACGTACTGAAGGTGCTGTCGCCGCAAGACTAGACGGAGAAGAATACTATCCACAACCTGGAAGTGAGGAATTTGAAAAGTTATTCTCCACATTTATTCAAATGAATGGCATGCCACATGACTTCTTCACAATTGAATTCTACCAGCGAAGGCGGGCAATTATTGACAATAGGTTTAGAGAGCTGGAAAACTCGAATTTGATTGAGAAATTGTCAGCATCTTACCATCATCATCGCGGACAGAACTGCAGACCAATAGAAAATTGGGAGAAATACTCGCTTGACAACTTGACAGGCCCTCTTGGATTTATTCCCAACACTGTTATGCTTGGGATATGCCGCAGACTTCTGAGTGATTTTGGATATAATCGGGCTGGTCTTCCAGATCTCATTGTGTATAGCAAAGACGATTTCCTATTTGCAGAGGTCAAGAGTAAGAATGATAAATTGTCTCAAAAACAACGCGAATGGCATGATTACTTATCAAACGAACTATCACAAAAGGTCGAAATCTTACTGATTAACCACACAGAACGGCAGATATTCAATTTGAAGAAGGATATCGAACCGAAGGGTGGAAAAGAAGTTAAGATATCATTCGGCATCTCAACCTCAAAGAAACGTGACGAAGCAATAGCTTTCATTTCCCAACAAACCGCTTTTTCCGTTGTTGGTGAAGGAAAGGATGCCGTTTATTCCGCTGTTTTCAATACTTCAGAAATAGAAGCACTCTACAAGATTCTTGACTTGACTAGTGGTTGGAAGTCTCAAATCATCGAAATGGACGGCCAAGTAATAAAGTCGACAGAACTTAGGAATGGCTTGTATTGTTTTCGCCAGAAACATCAAGAGCACGCTTCTGGCGCGTGGTGCGACCAGGCTGCCTATGGTGAAGGGAAGAATCCGTTTGGCTGCAAGCGAGTTTTCTTTAGGCAGCTTGAGGACAATCGATGGGACAACTTCGGCTACGTTGATACTGATAAAGGTGAATGGGTGCTTGATATTACGAAAATCCGAAGTGAAATTGGCAAACAGCTTTCCGAATTGAAGTTTTGCCCATTGTTTGATTCGAACAAGGTAGAGAAAGCGATTTCCACTCTGCCCGAGCGAATCAATCCAATGGTAGATATAGATTGGGCTTTTCGAGGACAAGGATACAATATTTGGATTTTTCATGAAGGAAAATGGATAACGCGATATGGAGATGAGAAGAATTTTCCAGGTTTCGCAGTTATGATGGGAGTTGAAAAACTCAGCAATAAAGATCGCAACGAAATTATTCGATCTACTAAGCAAGATCACTACACTTATACTATCTCAAATTCTGTATCCACAAGTAAGCCAACCAAGAGAAGCTCCGGTTGCTTTATTGCAACAGCAGTCTATGGTTCTTACGATTCTCCACAAGTACTTCGATTTCGACAATTCCGCGATCAGGCACTCTTGAGAAATACATTCGGGAGACCATTTGTAAAGCTTTACTACCAGTTTGGGCCATATTTGGCTACGTTTGTAGCAAAATCTCGGTTTCTCAAAGCTATTACAAGGGCATTTCTCGAATGCCTTCTAAGGCAAATAAAGGCATAATTGCCGCATACGTCGTGTGTGCGGCAATTTAGAAACAGACCAGGCAAGGAGAACCCAAACGGCAACTCTGCGTTTCGCTTGCCCTTCGGGTCGGCCAACAGCGGCAGGCCAAAACAACCGCAGCCCTGTCAGTAGCGCCGCCCTGTCATGTCGCTTCGCTCCGTCAGGGCGGCGGATTGTAGACGGTTGCATCGGCCGTGCCGCACACGTTATCTGCTCATTGCGGGCAAGAAAGGGAGGCTAATATGAAGAATTGTATGTTAATTACGACAATTTTGATCTTTGGTTTTGTTTTAGTTGGGTGCGCCACCTCAAAGGTAGTACCTGAGCCTCGGAGAATAACATTTGAAGATGCAATGGAGCAAGTCGCTAATGGTCTTAATAGAATGTATGATATTGGTAAAAATCATCCAAAATCTGGCCTCACTCCATCTGAGGTAACGGTCGAGTTTAATATTTCAGCTGATGCAACAGATAAAGGCAAACTCTCTATTGAGGCAGGAGCCAACGTTTTAGATGCTCTGCAGGTGACTAAGGCAGGGGCAGAGGCTAGTTCGGAAATCAAAGCTTCTCGTGGAAATAAAATCACAATCAAGTTTACTAATCTGTTTTTGTCGGCAACCAAGGACTCACTTATCATGGTTAAGAAACCTGAGGAGATATCAGAGCTATTAAGAACTCTCAAAGATGCTGGTTATGAACCGATCTATAAAAAGAAATAATACAGAGAACATACCCGCACAGGCAGATAACAGCAGGCCAAAAGCCAGAGGAGCGATTGAAATGCTTCGCACTTCTTTTGTCTTTGAACGTTATCTGCTCATTGCGGGTATGTTATAATTGATAAGGAGGAATTAAGTATGGAAAATGTAGAAAAAGCCATTAAGGCTACAGGAACGATTGATGAGCAACGGAGGCTTGTTCTAGACGAACCGTTGCCAGTTGTTGGCCCAACGAGGGTTCGTGTCATTATCTTGTTACCGGAGGAGACTGATGTAGACGAAAAGGAATGGCTTCGGGCTGCAAGCGCAAATCCAGCCTTCGATTTCCTGAAGGAGCCCGAAGAGGATATTTACACCCCTGAGGACGGGAGGCCTTTTTATGATCAGAGGTAAAGTGGTCTTGGTCCCTTTTCCATTTGATGATTTTTCGGGAACCAAAGTACGTCCAGGGGTATGTTTGACCGATCCTATCGGAACACATCGCCATGTTATCCTGGCCTTTATTAGTAGTCGGGTCCCTGCCGATTTATTAGAAACAGACTTCATTTTGGATTCGGCACAGGCCGATTTCGCTGCAACGGGCTTACGGGTATCCTCTACATTACGATTACATCGTCTGATGACGGTTTCCATCCCTTTCCTTCAGAGTAACACGTTTTGGGGGCAGCCCTTGACATGGGCCAGGTTGAGTGGGAGATTGAAAAGAATATTTTAACCGCACCGGCAGATAACAGAGTGCTTGAGGTTTACAACCAAAGGCTTTACCCTCCTCAAGCACTTAAAACGTTAGGGTAAATGTGATTAATTTTTAAGGGAAGGTTATAATATTTTTATAAATTTAGGGACACGGTATGAAATTTAGTGAGCTCGTTCGGTTGTTGGAACAGAATGGTTTTAGGATTATTAAGGAAAAGGGCTCTGTCCGATATTATGGCAAGCCAGGTTGGAACAATCTGATTAGAGTTGATTACCATGGTTCAAAAGAAGTTCCAAAAGGTACTTGTCATGCAATTTTGAAGGATGCAGGGATTAAGAAATAAAGAGGATGGAGGTGTAAAGATGATAGATTTAGAATATTCATTGACGATTGAGGCGACCAAGGAACCTGATTTTTTTGGATTTTATTCCCCTGACTTGCCAGGTTTTTCAGGAATCGGACAATCCATTGAGGATTGTCTTTATAAAGCGAAATGGGGGATGATTGAAC
>Ga0299912_10003773_pt1 | contig 12358 bp, 10 predicted proteins | sample RVTome_2_FD_207667 | JGI IMG/M metagenome (GOLD analysis project Ga0299912, IMG submission 207667) | Soil microbial communities from uranium-contaminated site in the Upper Colorado River Basin, Wyoming, United States - RVT95D214 (version 2) ... | reverse complement strand
TATGGTTTTTCAAAAGAGATTTGTTGATAAATAAGTAATTCCTACCATCTTCCGTATAACACTTATAACCGAGATCAGAAATCCTCTTTATGATTTGAAGGGTATTTTTCAGACCGAAACGGCTCACGGTATCATGATGGAACTCGACAATCATTTGTTTGAATCTCGATAATGTCTTTTGAGATGTTTGTTCCAGAATATTGTATTCTGCGCCCTCGACATCCATCTTTAAGACATCCACTTCTTTAGCCCCTATCCTATTTAAAATATCATCGAGCGTAACGACTTCTACTGCATAAGAGGTGATACGATCTTTTTTAACGTTGATATGATCTTTAAAGACCGATCCACTCACATTGTTTTGACTCTCATAAAAGGTTATGTTCCCACATTTTGAACCTACCGCTAATTTCATTAATTTAAATCGGTCGCCATAGGGTTCCATTTGGGTTTTAATCTCAGCCTGATGTCTCTCTGTTGGATCAAAACCATAGCAAACACATTGATATTTTGAAATCAAGGCCCGAGAAAAGTCCGCATCATTACCTAATCCGATGTCTATGACGAAACTATCCTGATTGAGAACATCTAACAATTGATAACAGGGGCTGACTTGAATGACGGGATATAACCACTGGTCATATTTGATACGAAGGGATCGTAAGAGAATAAGTATTGCGTTCTTAAAATGACGGATCCATCTCGCTATCTTTTTAACTCGCCAAGGAACCCTCACCCTTTGAAGATTCCTTCTGAATTGAGTGACATTTCTGATATTTGGCAAATCCGACAAGGTAAATTTAGGGTTATTCTATATGGCGTTCATGAGTTTCCGAATCATATGTTTCGTTTTGACTCGGTTTGTTTTTAAACTTTTTTTGAGTCTCCCTATCAAAAAAATGGGTAATGATTTCCAGTAGCAATAGGAAAAGGCGATCTCTTTATTTCGTAAAATTTGAATTTGCGAAAAAACCCATGCAATCGCAGATTTTTTCCACCATAATGGCATATTATATTTTGCGATTTGTTCAATCAATTGATCAAGGAGCAATTTCCGCTCCTTTTCCCATCTTGGGCCACTCAACATGTCATTGATCATTCTTATCCTTGCCGCAACCATATAATCTTTGGGATATTCCCAAAAAACTTTGTTTCCCACGGTGTGGGTCACTAAAGGCTCTCCTAAATAAAAACCAGGATGGTCTTTCAATAGGGTTCCCACAAAATACATTTGGGGATACATGCTATCAAGATGTCTCTCAGTACCACTTAAATCTAACCATTGCCTTCGAACTGTAATCCTGCTGAATATATGCGCTGCCCAACATAAATGATAGAGAGCTTCCATACCTGCTGAAAACTTGGTTGTTTTTGGATAAAACTCGTATTTATATAAATGGTTACCAAATTCGTTAACAACATTGACACTACTTAATATGACTCCTAATTCTGGATCAGATTCAATCACCTTTAAGAGACTCTCTAAGGCATTGGGAAGCAGGTAGTCATCATCTGTCAAACACACAACCCATTTTCCTCTAGCAGCCTTAAGTAAATTCATCACACTTTTTTCTGCCCCTAAGTTCCTCTCATTTCTCCAAAATCTCAGCCTTCCATCTTTAAAAGAATTTAGTATCTCCTCCGTATGATCATGAGAGTCATTATCTGCAACCAGCACCTCCATATTCTCAAGTCCTGATGACAGCACCGTATTCAAACATCGTTTGAGGAGTTCTGCGCGGTTATAGGTTGGTATAATGACAGAGATTATGGGCACCAAAATAATGTCGTCCTCTCATCTAAGAGGTATTTGGGAGCACTTTCAAACTTCGATGTTCTTCATCGGACTTTGGGCCTGATTCCACAAAATCGTTCTTCGGATAGCCGTCTCCAGATCAACGGTCAACCCCAAACCAAGTGTTTTTTCAGCGAGGCTAATGTCAGGAACTAATTTGGAACGGCGCAAATGTTGATCAGGGGAGACATTCAACAGAATTTGAGGGCGCACCAAGAAGCTGCTTGCAACAATCTCTGCCAGTTTCAACAACGTCACCCCTTGTGGACTACCGACATTGTAGCTCAGCCCAGTGGTCCCATGAACCAAGATGCTTAAAAGCCACCAGGCCATATCACTCGGATACATATAGCTGCGTACCGTCTGCCCGTCTCCCAGAATCCGTATGGGTCCGCCCACCAAACTATCCCGAATAAAGTTATTGATCGCCCATGGTCGATCTAAAAGCTGATAGGGGCCGATAAAGGCAAAGGGGCGTACATTGATAATGGGCAGGCGGTGCTGGTTGCGGTAGCCCGCGCACAGAGTCTCACCAAAACGTTTGGCCTCCGTATAGGCAGCGTGCACTGAACTACAATCTAATCCCCCAACAAAATGTTCAGGAATACCAACTAACTCCAAAGGTTGTTGGCCATACACCAACCCGGAACTGACATTCAAAAACCTCTTTAGGTCTGGCAATCGGGTGGCTGCCTCCAATATGGCACCAGTGCCATTTGAGATCACCTGCATCACCCTCAGCGGGTCAGAGGCATGCTGTCGATTATCGGGATTGCCTGCTGCATGGATGATCCAACCCACTTCACTGGGGAGGTCTATCACATCGCGGATATCCCGCTGGATCAAAGTGACATCCGGTCTGAGAGCAAGGTGTGGCTGTTTAATGCGGAAGGTATGTGCCTGGCTCGACAAGAGAATAATGCGAATATCCAGGTGAAACCGATCGTTTAGAAAAGCAATGAGTTCTGTCAGCCATATGCCCATAAATCCTGTCCCGCCCGTAATGAGCAGACATTCTCCCTGAAGGGGTTTCAGCTTCGAAACGTCTATGCCTACTTGTTCACAATCTTCGCGAATGATACCCATTCTATCTGTGACCATTATGCCTTATGCCTTTCGGCCGCCAACTTCATCGCAACCTCAATGATTAAGTCTTCTTGCCCGGCAACCACCTTTCGGCGTCCCAGTTCAAAAAAGACGTCGCGCGAGTCGACTCCATACTCTTTTGAAATCCTCTCTACATGTTTAGCAAAGCCAGAAAACACCCCAGCTAGGCCACTCACCACACTCACCGAAGTGATGCTTGGAATGGTCCGCATCAATTCCCTCTCGGCAATATCACTTGCGTCTAGGATCTTATATAGGTCGATCCCAGTAGAGAAACCCATTTTTTCAAAAACGGCCACGAGGACTTCCAAGTGTGCGTTTCCAGACCCCGCACCAAAGCCGCGCGCAGTTCCATCAATAATGGCCGCACCCGCTTGCACGGCAGCGACTGAATTAGCGATTGCCATGCCGAGATTGTTGTGGGCGTGGAAGCCGGTAGGGATATATAGATTTCTGACCAACTCACTGATCCTTTCGGTCACATCGCCTGGCAGAAAAGCCCCAGCCGAATCCATCAGGAGTACGGCCTCTGCCCCATAAGACTCCATCTTCAGCGCTTCTTCAACCAACACCTGTTTAGAAGCCATATGACTCATCATTAAGACACCATAGACTTCTCGCCCCTTCTCCCGAAGGTATCCAATATGCCTCTGTGTAATATCCGCCTCAGTGCAATGAGCCCCGACTCTGAAGACATCTACGCCAATTTCAATTGCCTGTTTCAAATCTTTATTAATTGTTGCAAAACCAGGCATGACGTGGACGCCCAATTTAGAGCTGACCAATTTCTCTCTAGCCGCCTGAAGCATTTCCCGATCGTCTAACAGACTTTCGCCCACCTGGAGAGATGAAGCACCTAGCCCATTTCCATGTCCGACTTCAACAATAGGGATGTGTGCAGCCTCAGCAGCCGCTGAATAGGCAGCAATCTGCTTCGCATTCAATTGATGTTGCACAGCATGGTTGCCGTCCCGCAGGGTTGGATCACTGATCAACACCTTAGGCATGCATACTCTCCTTGGTAGGAAACGCACGTCTGGAGAATACCTGCCCTTTGACGTACTCTTCTGCCGTGGCCAGAGCCGCACAATTGATAATATCTAAATTGCCGGCATAACGCGGCAGGTAGTCGCCTCGACCCTGCACTTTAATCATAATCACGATCCGATTATTCTCTACTAATGGGGGGACGATCAATTGATAACCTGGCACATAGGCCTTAATTTTGTTCACCATATCCCCAACTAAATCCTGCAGACGTTCCAGATTAGGATGTTTCACCTTCGCAAATACTGTCGTCTGCATATCAATGCAAGGCTGAGCAGGGTTCAAAATCAAAATGCCTTTGGCATGTCGAGCATTTGAAAAAGCCTTCAGTCCCTTTTCAGTCGTTTCAATATATTCATCAATATTCAGACGTGTGGCCGGCCCGGCACTTCTCGAAGCAATACTGGAAATTACCTCCATATATTCCACCTCTGAGTGGGTCTGCCCTATGAGATAGGCCATGGGGATCGAGGCCTGCCCACCACAGGTGACCATATTGACATTTCGATGTGCAAGACAGTCTTTGAGATTGAGGGCTGGAATACACATCTCTCCTACAAGAGAAGGGGTCATATCGATCACGACCTTGCCCATTTTGTTCAATATGGACCAGTGGTATTCATGATCCCTGGCAGAGGTCGCGTCAAAAACCAGGTCACAGCAGCCCGAATCTCTAATGATAGCCTCAATGCCTAGATCGGAAATTCTAACCCCCAGACTGTTCGCCTTCACCATGCCAGGGGATGACAGATTCCGTCCGGAGAAAAGGGTACACTCTAGAAAGGGTGACCGTAGCGTCTTGATCAGAAGATCGGTTCCAATGTTACCCGTTCCAAGAATAGCGACTTTTATTTTCCTCATGACGAGAATCCACCCCACTAGACGATCTTATCACGGACACAGTTCTCGAAGTATTCTTCTCTGGGAAGAAAAGGGAACATATCATCATAAGGCATGGATACCATGCGGCCGTCGTCAAGCTTCTTTGATGCAACCCGAGGGATGAGCCATTGATTTCTCGGTGTTATTACATCACAAATTACCGCGCCTGGATAGTCGAATAATTCGTCCAACTTGTCGTCAAGCTCGTCAATATTCGAAATACGAATAAACTTGATGCCGTAGGCCCATGCGATCTTCTCTGAATCGGGAAAGCTCACACCAGTAGCGCTATCAACCCCTATTAATCGACCCTCCTGGAAATTCTGCTGGGTGAGACGGATGAGCGAATATCCATGGTTATTGAAAACGATCATCTTGATCGGTAGCCGATTGTGGACAACCGTCTGTAACTCCTGTATGTTGAACTGCAGGGACCCGTCACCAGTGATACAATAAACTTCCTTTCCGCCATTTACGGCTGCCACTCCCACCGAGCCTGGAGCATATCCCATCGTTGACAAACCACCGGTAATAATATGTCTCTGTCCATATTTCACCTTGAAGGCCTGAGCATGAACATGGAAGCAAGAGCCTGTATCGACCACGATCACAGCGTCCTCTGGCAGGCGCTCTGAAAATATTCTGATAAAATGATAGGAGTTGATCCCATCCTTCTCATCACAGTACTCAGGAAGGTCCACGGGATACTTCCACCTCCACATTTTTGTCTGGTCTCGCCAGCGCTGGTTGGGTAAACGGTAATCTTCCAACACCTCAAGACATTGCTCCATAAACAGCTTCGCATCCGCCCGTATCGGGATATCGGGGATGACCGAGGGTTTTGTGAGTTCCTTCTCGTCCACATCTACGACAATCTTTTTGGCATAACGTGCAAAATCTTCGAAGTCATAGCCTACCAGACCGATCCCTAACCTACACCCGATGACCAGTAATAGATCGCAGTTCTGAATGGTGAAATTGGCCGGCCGGTCTCCGTATGTGCCTGGCCTCCCTACAAACAGGGGATGATCGTCACCGATCAAATCCATCCCAAGGCGGGAGGTGAGTACAGGAATGCTAGTCCTTTCAACAAATCGATGAAGCGTTTTCACTGCGCCTGATGCTCTCACTCCCGCACCTGCCAGGATGCATGGCCGTCGACTTGAACGGATGGCCTCAGCAGTTCTCTGAATCTTCTCTTCGAGGTCCTCAGAAGATGGGCATGATTCTTCAGGAGGTGTGAAGCCTTCATAGTCATCAGGGTCGAAAAAGGCTCCCTGAATATCGATGGGACATTCCAACCATACTGGCCCCACACGGTGAGATTTAGCTATGTGTATACATTTTTCAACTTCATGCTTGACCTGCGCTATATCTTGCAGCATGACGGCATATTTAGTCACTTGTTGAAACAAAGGAAGCGTGTTGAACCCTTGAAGGGCAAACTGTCTTGGTCCACGAACAATGGCTTGGGAAACTTTGGATTGACCTGCGACAATAATACATGGAGAGGAGTCCAAATAAGCGCCTACGACCCCTGTTAACGTATTCAAAGCAGCAGGCCCTGCCGTAACATAAGCCACACCCAATCTGCCTGTGAACCGGCCATAGGCGTCAGCAGCCATGACAGCAGCCTGTTCGTGATGGAGACATATATATTTCTGTCTTCCGTGTTGCAACAAGGCATCGGTCAGATGCATGATCATGCCACCGGTGATCATAAACACATGTTGCCCCCCGGCGTCATATAGCTTTGCAGTAATATAATCGGCAACTCGCATCATGGTCAGTCATTCCTATTGAAACTTCCTGATCAGATCTCTCTCGTGTTTACTGCTCCTTATGAGCAGAATACCAAGATAAGGTTTTCCGGATCGCCTCAGCTAAAGGGATCTTCTGTTCCAGACCTAGTTCGATGAATGCTCGCTTGGTAGAAGGTACGTATCGATCCGGAAGTCTTCCTGCAACAGGCTTTTTTGCCACCTCGACCTTATAAGGCGGATGAACACTGATTGCAACCATATTCGCCAAGTCTAAAATGCTGATCTCATCACTTGAACCTACGTTATACGCCCGGCAAGGTTTCCCTCGGAAAAGAATGGTCCACAGCCAAATTGCCAGATCTGCCGCATATAAATAGGAGCGAAAGGGAGTCCCGTCGCCTTCCATCCGAACAGGTTTTTGAGTTAATGCATCCCGAATAAAGTTGCCAATGGCGAAGTGGATATCCAAGGGCAAATAGGGACCGACAAAAGCAAAGCATCTTGCAATCTTGGTTTCGATCCCATACTGTTGATGAAAGATGGTACACCAAAGCTCTGCTAATCGCTTCCCCTCGGCATAGGCCGATCCGATTTCCATTGTTCCGGGTGCTCCACCATATTCCTCTGGAATGTGTGTCATCTCACTTGGCTGTCGGCCGTAGACTGCTCCTGATGACACAAAAAGGTACTTTTTGACACCAGAGCGTCGAGCAAATTCCAGGGTGTGACGAGTCCCTTCAATAATCATCTCAAGCATCAATACTGGATCTTCCTGATTCAGCTTTGCTGAGGCCGGAGTGCCCGCATCTATCATATATGAGAAAGCACCCATGGGAAACTCGAATGTCCTCACATCTCCTATGTGAAACGAGATAGCCCGGTGGGTTGCAAGATGAGGAGCCTTCTTTCTGAAAGCCTCCATGTCCCTGGTAAGGACGAGAGCCTGAGCATTCAACCCCAACCGGTCATTTGCCCAGACAAAGCTTTCAAGAATCCAACAGCCAAAGAAGCCGGTTCCCCCGGTAATAAAAAGCTGTCGATCGCGCAATTCCTCCCATAGTCCTTCGGTATGGGCTAAGATATGATCTAAATCGGAGGCTAAGGGGTTTCCCATCAGGCTTTTATTGTCGTGTTAGGCTTTTGATGAAGCTGTCACTGTCTTTGGACTCAATGTTTCAGGCATTCGATGGAAGGTATCGATCATGTATTCAAGCATGGCCGGTGAAATTCCAGGATAAACTCCAATCCAAAAAACTTGGTTCATCACAAAGTCTGAGTTTTCGAGATTTCCAATGATCCGATGGGGTACATTTTTATAAGCGGGCTGCCGTACCAGATTGCCTCCAAAGAGCAACCGCGTCGAAATCCTTTTCTCCTCAAGATAACGAACGACTTCGTTCCGAGTGAATGGAGCTTCAGGCCGCACGGCTAATGGGAACCCGAACCAACTGGGCTCGCTCTTTGGAGTAGCTTGGGGTAGGATAAAGAACTCTTCGACGTCTTTTAGCCCTTCATTCAATACTCGAAAATTGTGTTGACGTGCCTCAATAAAGGCAGGCAGTTTCTTTAGTTGGGCTACACCTATCGCCGCTTGCATATCGGTCAGTTTGAGATTGTAACCAATGTGCGAATAAATATATTTATGATCGTAGCCATAGGGTAATTCTCCCATTTGCCAGTCAAACCGCTTTCCGCACGTGTTCTCTTTACCCGTTTCACACCAGCAATCCCTGCCCCAGTCCCTGAAGGACTCTACCAGCCACTTGAGCTCGAGGTCATCTGTGAGCACACAGCCCCCCTCTCCCATCGTCATATGATGTGCGGGATAAAAGCTCAAGGTGGCCAATTCTCCAAAAGTACCCACCTTCTGGCCATGATATGTTGCACCCATGGCATCACAGCAATCTTCGATGAGCCATAGGTTGTGTCGCCGGATGAAGTCAATCACAGCCTCCAGGTCAAAAGGATTACCAAGTGTATGAGCTAACATGACCGCACGGGTCCGGTCAGAATAGGCCTCTTCAAGCTGGCTTACATTCACATTGTAAGTGGGTATGCTCACATCAACGAAGACCGGGATGAGTTGGTTCTGCAGTATGGGGTTCGCCGTTGCTGGAAATCCTGTCGCAGCCGTAATAACCTCATCACCTGGTCTGAGCCTCTGCTCACCGAGCTTGGGTGAGGTCAGACAGGATAACGCTAATAGATTTGCTGACGAACCAGAATTAACTAAAATGGCGTGCTTTATTCCACAAAAGAAGGCAATTTCACGTTCAAACTGATCTGCAAATCGACCGGTAGTGAGCCAAAAATCTAAGGCAGCCTCGACCGCATGGATCAGCTCATCTTCATCGAAGAGACGCCCTGCATAGGGGATTAATGACTCACCTGGTATAAACGTACTTTTTGAAAAAGCGGCTGGATAATATTGCCGGACCAATTCAAGGATCTGTGCCCGAAGCTCATTTGCTTTACGTTTCATCGGCGAAAAACCTACGATACCATTCAATCGTGGCTTTCAAGCCTTCTTCTAAGGTAAATAAAGGCTTCCAACCTAGTATCTGGCGGGCCTTTGCAGCACTCAGGTATTGATAGCGAATTTCATTCGTTGTCTCGTTCCGAATCTCAGGCTGCAAATTGGATCCCATCAATGTCAAGATAAGTTGAACTAGCTCTATTACCGTGACCTGGGTTTCATTGGAGAAGTTGAACGCCTGTCCGATCAATTCAGGCCGCCTTATTAATTGCTCGGCTAAAAGGAGATAAGAAGCCGCACCATCTTCAACATAAAAATAATCGCGAACGAAATTCCCATCGGATCGGATGATTGGTCGTTGCCCGCGCAGTACAGAACGGATTGTGCCTGGGATAATGCGGTTCCAGTTCAGGTCACCACCGCCATAGAAGTTCCCACATCGGGTGATCGAGATCGGTAAAGAATAAGTAGCTGCATAAGTCTGGGCTAAGAGGTCAGCGCACGACTTACTGACATCATAGGGATGAGAGCCTTTCAAGGGTGTCTCTTCATGATAAGGAAGATTCGGATGAGCGCCGTAGGCCTTATCCGATGAAGCCAGTACGATCTGTTTCACTTTTGGGCTATGACGGCATGCCTCCAATAGCGCCCAAGTGCCTTGCACATTGGCTTCAAAGGTCGAGACAGGATTCCGGTTAGCAATGCTCACAATGGTCTGTGCTGCAAGATGGAAGACGGTATTAATCTCATATTCTCCCAACGTCCGTTCCAATAGTGGCTGTTCGTGTATATCCCCACGAACGACCTTTACCTTCTCAAGCATCCTGGTCCGGACCAGCTCACACCGGGGAACCCAATCCCGCACCAAACATACAACATCCGCACCCAATTCAAGCAGCCGGCGCACCAACCAGCCGCCCAAGAATCCTGTTGCACCGGTTACAAAAGTTGGTCGATCTCGCCAGAACGACATCATTCCTCCCATACCTTCCAAGGCGCCTGACCACTAGCCCATATTTCATTCAAGTATTTATATTCCCGGTAGGTATCCATGGCAAAGAAAAAGCCATTATGACGGTAAGCCATCACTTGCCCTTCACGGGATAGGCGCTCCAGAGGTTCCCGTTCTAAAATGCAATGATCTCCGTCCAAATAATCGAAAACTCGACGGTTGAAAACAAAGAACCCTGCATTGGCCCAACCATCTACCCTGGGTTTCTCAGCGAAGTTTAACACCCTGCCTCCATCTTCTACATCCAAAATTCCAAATCGAGAGATGGGCCGTACAGAGGTGACCGTGACCCAGCGCCCATGGGCATAGTGAAAATTTAACAAAGCTTGGATATCAAGGTCAGCAACCCCATCTCCATAAGTTACCATGAAGGTATCACCATCAATGGTTTTCTCCACCCGTTTCACTCGGCCACCCGTCATCGTTTCGAGACCCGTGTCGACCAACGTCACATTGAAGTCCTGTTCTTTGTGGGCGCCGTGATACGTGATGGAATGTTTGCAACCGAGGCAGATGGTAAAGTCATTGTTCACCGCCTCATAATTGAGAAAATATTCCTTGATCATGTTTCCACGGTAGCCCAAACAAAGCACGAAGTCTCTAAAACCATAGTGGGCATAGAGCTTCATGATGTGCCAGAGGATGGGGCGTCCGCCCACCTCCACTAATGGTTTCGGACGGAATTCTGTCTCTTCCCGAAGACGGGTTCCAACGCCGCCACAGAGAATGACCACTTTCATATGATTGCTCCTTCAATGGGTTCGACTTGCCAATTCAGAACGGGGCGTATGACACCCATCCAACCTCCGGAGTAATCGCCTCTGCCCGTACCGTCATCATGAGCCTGAAAAGTGATAATCTCTTCCTCACGGGCTTCGACAATATTGACATCTCGCACGATGATTGCTGAGACGCGATACTGACCTGCGTTTAAAAGTTGCCCTGGGATTATGCAGCGGGAACGATACAGGCCGCGCTCATAGTGCTTGGTTCCCCAGTTCTTCTCATGGAGGTTTGTGGTATTGAACACACCCACACCATGGGCAGTATAGAGATGAAAAACGGGATTCAATCGAATACCAGAGCGGAGACACCAAAAATCCATTTCCAGGGTGATTGGGTTTGAAAGACGGTGATCCGAACTGACTTCCTCTTCATGATCCAATATGCGCACCGCCTTTATCTTTGCTACTTCATTACCTGGAGCATGATCCATGTCCCATTTTACTTCGGCCCCTTTTTTAGCACCAAAGCCTATATAGGTATCAACGACCATCTGTGCGGGTCCATCCATTTGAATCGATCCAGCTTGGAGAAGGATAGCCCGATGACATAGATTGAGAATACTCGGCATATTATGGCTCACAAACAACACTGTCCGACCACCTTTGGCCACGTCCCCCATCTTCCCCAGACATTTCTTCTGAAACTCGTAGTCCCCCACCGCCAGCACCTCGTCCACAAGTAGAATCTCTGGCTCCATGTGGGCAGCCACGGCGAAGGCAAGGCGCACATACATCCCACTTGAGTAGTGCTTCACCGGCATATCTATGAATTTCTCGATCTCAGAAAAGGCTACAATTTCGTCAAACTTGCGCTCTATCTCAGCCTTCTTCATCCCCAGGATGGCCCCATTAAGATAAATATTCTCTCGACCGGTAAGTTCGGGATGAAACCCAGTGCCCACTTCAAGCAATGAGCTTACTCGGCCACAGATTTCAGCCTGGCCTTCAGTAGGTTCCGTGATACGCGAAAGGATTTTAAGTAGCGTGGTTTTGCCCGCGCCGTTACGTCCAATAATACCGACGACTTCGCCTCGTTTGATTCCAAAGGAAACATCCTTCAGGGCCCAAATGGTGTCGTTGCAGACGACAGACGACCGGGGACCGAGAACCGATGACCGATGACTGAGGACCGAAGAATTAACGACAGATGACCGAGGACCGAAGATAGAAGACTGAGGACCGGGGACTGATGACCGAGAACTGAGGACAGAAGATGGACCACTAAAGACAGAGGAAAAACGGCGGAAAGGAGCAGTGACCGCATTCATAAGGCTATCACGCAAAGTCTTGTAACGTTCCTGGGGAACGCCGATGCGATAAAGTTTCGAAAGATTTTCAACGCGGATGGCAATATCACTCATAAATCAGACCGTAGACGGATGACCGCAGACCGATTAGAAATAAATCAGACCGTAGACGGATGACCGCAGACCGATTAGAAATAAATCAGACCGTAGACAGCCGACCACAGACAGCTTTAATCTGAATCTA
>Ga0299912_10003771_pt1 | contig 12363 bp, 11 predicted proteins | sample RVTome_2_FD_207667 | JGI IMG/M metagenome (GOLD analysis project Ga0299912, IMG submission 207667) | Soil microbial communities from uranium-contaminated site in the Upper Colorado River Basin, Wyoming, United States - RVT95D214 (version 2) ... | reverse complement strand
CTGGGCATAAACGACATGCTTCTCACCGCCACTTCCATATCCGGTAAAAAGCAAGTCCAGGTATTGCAGAAACTCTCTCCGCCGCTCAATGGAGACCTCGGCCGTTGGTTTCCACAAACTGTGGCAAGAAAGCTGTTTCTGTTCCCGGAATATCGGGTACTTAATTTCACCTATCATATCATCCTGCGAATGCCCGATACTGTTCTTTCCTTGTCTTGTCAGTTAAATAAATGCCCGTGGAATGACCTCTTCCAGCGGGCACTGATCAATAAAAATAAATCATGATAATTTAATTGGTTCCTGCTTCATTTAAACTTGATATCACGTCAATGATGATCTCAATCCGCCGGTTAAGCCTCCTGCCATCGGCTGTTTCATTATTAGCAATGGGACGACTCTCACCGTATCCGATGCTTTCAAACTGTTCGGGCGGTAAATTCATATTTGCTTCCAGATAGGCCCGGACAGCGGCTGCCCGGTTCTCAGATAAATTGAGATTATAGGCATCATTACCCTGTGAGTCGGTATGGCCAGCCACCAGATATTTTTTACTGGGAAATTCCCGTAAAGCGCGCATGATTTTGGTGAGCAGCATGAATTGATCCGGAGCAATCACTGCCGAACCCGAACTGAAGGTAAGTCCATATAACCGGATCACCAATTGATTTTCGGTGAGGCTAACCTGGGCTTCATCCCGGGTGAACATACCTTCAATTTTTCTGAATTTTCCTTCACGTTCTTTCTTCCGCTCTAACTCGGTGACCACAGTATTTTCATACTGTTGAATTTTCTGCTGCAGCTGTTCATTCTCACTCTGCGTTTTGCTGAGATCTTCCTTCAGGGTTTTGTTTTCTTCTTTCAAATTCCCGATTGCCAGGACAATGTCATCTTCCGTTTCCGCATAACCTTTTTCATAATTTCCTTTAAATCCGAGGGTGGAGGAAATATGATCCATCCGGTCTTCAAATTCCCGGATGAGTTTCTCCCAGTTCTTTTCGTCTTTCTTCAGTTTCTCGATAATTTCGCCTAAATAAATGGCGTGTCGGGCTTGATAGGCAGCCTCATTAGCCTTATCGCCGGCATCTGATTTGGCATAACGGTCGCTGTTTAGAATAGCCAGCACCTCCTCATACCTTTGTTTGGCCTGGTTTAAAGTGACCGGTGCATGTACTTTTACATTTTTCTGTTCGGCTTGATTGAGAAGTTCTCTCACACTTCCAATAATGGATTCTTTGATAGCTTTTAATTCAGATTGCCGGTAGGCTTCTTCAGTCTTGGCCGTCCGGCCGCGAGCGCCATTCAAGTCCCCGCCTTCTAATTTCATACTGGCATCCAGAAAGGTTTTTTCGGCAGTCTCAAATTCGGCCGCTGCAAATTCCGGAGCCTGCACTACCAATGCATCTTCCCTGGCCTGCAGGACATCCTTGAATAATATTTCCCCCTGTTTTCCAATATCATTCACCACTTTCAGGTAACGGCCGGCTTTTTCCAGCTTTTCTTTTATCCCCCGGATATCCTTGCCCTGTTCAAATTCCTTCTTTGCTTTCTGAAATTCTTCATCGGCTTTCACGTAATTTTCCGGTGATAACAGGTCATAATTTTTTTGCCGGAGCTGACTCATTTCATTTTCAACCCCGTTAATTAAACTCTCAATATCCTGTTGAGCTGCAACCGGAAAAATCATCCATGGACCTAATATAAGAAAGATCATTGTCAGTATCAGATGAGAGCGGCGCATTGGTTTACTCCTTATTAAGTTTATCTGGTTCTCGAGATTCAAAAATATACAAGAAAACAAATTCTTCCAAACAAAAAGAACGGTTTCTGAGGTTGCTTTTGTCAGAATAGCCCAATCAGGATTAATCAGGGAGAAAGTGGCACTGCTCGGCCTGACTGAACTCTATTTATCATTTAATTTAAAACGATTGGTTATCGGAAACCGCCGGTCTTTACCAAAGGCCCGGTGAGTAATTTTAATTCCCGGTGCCGCCTGGCGCCGCTTATATTCATTGCCATCCACCAATCTCACTACCCGCTTGACCATCTCAGTCTTATACCCCAGGCTTACAATTTCTTCAATGGAGAGATCTTCTTCCACATACGCCCGCAGAATGGGATCCAGCAGATCATAAGGGGGCAAAGAATCGGTATCACGTTGATCCGGTTTCAGCTCCGCCGAAGGTGCCTTTACCAGAATGTTTTGGGGAATGATATCAAATTGGGCAATTTTGTTCCGGTACTGAGCCAGATCGTATACCATGGTTTTGTAAACATCTTTAATCACCGAGAATCCCCCCACCATATCTCCATAAAGAGTACAGTACCCCACGCTGATCTCACTCTTATTTCCAGTAGCCAATACCAACCATCCAAATTTATTCGATAATGACATCAGCAGATTCCCGCGCAGCCGGGCCTGAATATTCTCTTCCGTAGTATCAACTGGACGTTTACCGAAAACCGGCTTTAATTCCTTCATAAAATCACTGTACAGTTTTTCAATGGGAATTTCCAGGAATTCGATCTGAAAATTTTTTACCAGTTTTCTGGCATCCTTGATACTGGCCTGGCTGGTATATTGACTGGGGAGGGACACTCCAACCACATTCTCTTTTCCCAGAGCATCCACCGCAATGGCTGCCACCAGTGCTGAATCAATACCCCCGGAGATTCCGATCACTACCTTTTTAAACCGGTTTTTCTGAACATAATCAAGCAGCCCGGTTTTCAGGGCCTGGTAAACCTCGGCAGTCACCTCCAGGAAATCAGTGATCGGACTGCTGGCAAACTTCTGTGAATTCGGATTTTCAAACGGTTCCAGATCTATTCTTTGTAATTCTTTCTCCGGAGGGGTGAAAATTTTTTCCTTGCGCCGCCGTGGATCATGAATCCGTTTATTAAAAACATTATCCGGATGCAGGATCACAGTCAATAGCTGCTCCTCAAAGGAGGCTGCTTTACTCAAAAGATTCCCTTCCTCCGAAATGACCAGGCTGTTGCCGTCAAATACCAGTTCATCCTGTCCGCCTACTGAGTTCACATAGGCCACAATCACCACATTATCCTCCGCCCGGGTAGCCAGCATCCGGTAGCGAGATTGCGCTTTCCCAAGGTGATAGGGTGATGAAGAAATATTGATGACCACCTCGGCACCCTCGTATAGTGTTTGATCCCGGGTTGGACCGCCGGGATACCAGATATCTTCGCAGATATTCACACCTAACCGGACATTATCACGGACGAATACCTGCACCGTCTGACCGGCTTGGAAATAGCGGTCTTCATCAAACACCCCATAATTCGGCAAAAAAACCTTGTGATAAATTCCGGCAATCTTTCGATCATGAAGAATTGCTGCCGCATTAAAAATATCATCCGTCCGGTCAACAAAACCCACGATGGCGGTGATCCCCTGGGTATGTTCAATTAATTTTTGCAGATAGCTTAAATTTTCTTCGATAAATTCCGGTTTCAATAGTAAATCTTCTGGAGGATAACCGGTGAGACACAATTCCGGAAATGCAACCACATCTGCCCCCATCTTTTTGGCTTTGGAAATATAGCGGACAATTTTCTGAAAATTTCCATCCAGATCCCCTACGATATGGTTGATTTGTGCCAGAGCTAAATGCAATGTTCTCATGAGAGATTCTCCGGATATTTGATGAGATAACTTAATAGCAATCCAATATTTTATCAAGCATAATTGTCGATTTCACCTGTCCAGGAATATCAGACCATTCACTTATCTCCACCTGAAATCGTCGCTCTGGTGAAAATTCATCTGGCAATTCCAGAATGCGATAGACTTGAGATATTAAGGAAACTGAATGTTTCTTTTTAGTTGAAATAAATTTAGAATTTCCTATATTTAGAACTGGTTAGCTGGAGAGTGAAATGCGATTGATCGATGTTCTCAAGCCGGAAAATATTAAGATTTCCCTGCACTCTGATAATAAAGAAACTGCGATTAAAGAATTAATTGATCTGGTATGTGACAATCAGATGATTCAGGATAAGGATTCGATTTTTAATGCCGTGATTGAACGTGAGAAAATTATGACTACCGGGGTCGGAAGGGAAGTGGCCATTCCGCACTGCAAAAAAAAGGATTGCAAAAATTTCGCTATCGCTCTGGGGATCCATCCGGCCGGTATCGATTTTAATTCCATTGATAATCGACCCGTTAAAATAATTTTTCTATTGGTAGGCCCGGACGATAATCCCGGAATGCATATCCGTCTGTTAAGCCGCATTTCCCGGCTGATCGCCAAGGAAACACTTCGTGAGACTCTGCTCCTGGCCGTAAATCCAACCGATGTTTATAATCAGATCAGGGAAGAAGAAGAGAAATATTTTGAGAATGCCTCCTGAAAACTCAGCCATTCTCAACCAAAGATCGGGAAGAACATTAAAAGCAATTTGAAAATAGTCAAACGAAGTGCTATCAACCCTCCACCAGTGGGTGAGCGGTCAATTGATAACCATTGAAAATTCCAATTCAATGTTCAGCAGTATTAAGGTACCAGGAAATGTAGTGGCATTTTGAATTTTTAAGTAAAAATTTCTTCATCGGCAGATTATTCTCAAAAATCAAGATGACAGGTTCATAACTAACCGTCCACAGCTAAAGGAATGAAAACGGCCACCAAAACTTTCAGCCCAAACTGAGAAAAAAGCTTTTCATAATATTATTGAGTCATAATAAAAGGAAAACCAATGAAACAGGCAGATAAAAAAGCAGACTGGGTAAAGATTGGTCCTCTCCCGGGTCTACCTTATGCTCAAATGATCTGTGAAGTTTTAGCAGAACAGGATATTCCTTATTCCCTGACCCAGGACGGATTGGCTACCGCTTATGGTTTTACCGGGACCAACCTTGCAGGAAATAAGGCCTTCATCTGGGTTCCACAAGAATTTGCCGAGCAGGTCCAGCAAATTATTGAACGTCTGATCGATCACATCTAGCAAGGAATGAAAGTGGTAAGGAAAAAGCACTTCCAGAAACACGCTCAAATAGCCATCCTGAAATTGATTCGGTGAATAGATCTCATGTCAATTCCAATTCTTTTCGACCTCACTGATGCCGAACTGGTTCTGGTTACCGATAAAAAACAGAAAGACCATTTGTTGGGAGTCATTTATCGAGATGAATTAATGAGTTGGTATCGGAAGGCCCCACTGCTGCAACCATTAAAATAAGGCAAGCTCATGGCATCCTGGAAACAATACCTGAAACTCAAATTCAAAAAATACCGTCAAGAGTGGAAATTATTCCTGGTGGAAGGGAAACGCTTATGCCAGGAAGCGATCGATTCTGATTGGACAGTTGAATCTGCAATGATCAGTGAAGCCTTCCAGAAAGATCCCGCTTTCCCTGCTATTGAAAAATTAATAACCGTCAGAAACATTCCGCTGCAGGTTCTTTCAACCTCCAACTTTACCAAATTATCGGATACCGAAAGTCCACAAGGAATTGTATTGGTCATGAAAATACCTCTCTCTATCGAACCGCTGAAAAAATCCTGGCGAAAGCACCCGATTATTTTAATTCTCGATGGAATCAGGGATCCTGGTAATTTGGGAACAATCATTCGTACGGCCGATTGGTATGGAGTACACTATATCGCCACTTCCTCCGACTCGGCAGATTTTTTTAACAGTAAGACCATTCGCGCCTCAATGGGTTCACTTTTCAGGGTCAGTTGTCAGGAATTTTCGAATCTGCCTGATCTGGTAAATAAATTGAAGGAAAACCGATTTAAGATTTTGGCTACCTCTCCCATAGCTCCCAAACTTATGGAAGAGATCCGGGTATCTTTTCCCCTGGCCATTCTGCTGGGGGGAGAGGCCGAAGGGATATCCCCTTCCTTATTGGAGTTATCAACGGAGATAATTCAGATAAAAAAATACGGCCAGGCCGAGTCCCTGAACGTAGCAGTCGCTGCCGGAATTCTTCTCAACCACTTTACCGCCCTGAGATTTAAATAATTTTTTCCAGTGACATTTTTTAAATACTACCACTGAAAAATGCGCCGAAGTTACTTGTAAACAAATGATAACCAGCTGACTCATTTGTATGAACAACAGCAAACGGATCTAAAACACCGGGAAACTCAGTAAAAGTTACCTCCTTCAAAAAAAGTGTTTTTTGTCCGCACTTTTTATCTGTAAAATTAAAGCCACAATTTTTTGGAGTAGAGGACTGGAAACATGATGGAAGAACAACAACAATTCCCAAGGCCGATTGAAGCATTCGTAGTAATAATTGTCAGCTTTATTTTTATCATGCTGGTCACTCAATCCATTCTGCTCCTTTTATCCCCAAGTCCTGAACAAATCGATAATACTTCCAGCAGTTTGAAACTGTTGATCACTTTCGGCGAGGCCGGCCTGATCATTATCCCGCTTATTTATGTCAGACGGAAAAAATTCTCTATCACCCGGATCTTCCGCTGGAAAAAAATTCCGGTTCATATTATTCTGTGGAGTATTGTGATCGGTTTAAGCATCAGCATCATCGGTGATGAGCTGGACCGCTTAATGACTATTATTATACCCGCTCCTGATTTTTTGGCAGAAATCGCTGAGGCATTGAGAATTAACTCCCTGGCTGATTTCCTGATTCTCAGCAGTGGGGCAGTGCTGGCTGCAGCTTTTGTCGAAGAATCAATTATCCGCGGTTTCCTGCAGATTTCTCTGGAAAAGTACCAGGATGTTACCCGGGCTGTTATCTATGCCAGCCTGGCCTGGACCATTATTCATGGGATGCTTTATTGGGCAATTCAAATTTTTTTGCTGGGGATAATTCTCGGTTTACTGGCCTGGCGGTCCAACAGCATTTTTCCCTCTGTCATTGGGCATGCCATCAACAATGCTGCGGCTTTAATTTTTTACAATGTCGATCAGCAGATTTTTAAGGGAATTTATTTGTGGGGTGACCATGTCTCTCCCCTGTTCCTGCTCCCTGCCGGCCTGGGACTGGTCTGGGGAGTGAAAGCTTTTTACCAGTATTACCGTAAATTCCCTGAAATTCCGGTCTCTCCCAATTAGATCTGCCGGGCTGTTTCTGACCGGAATTGACTCAATACCGTTTCCAGATTTTTTTCAGCCTCCATTACCTCCGTCGCCCGGATATTTTTTAACATATCGCCAATAGCCTGAGGGGTGACATTTCTTTTCTCGGCCACTTTCCGGTAAGTCCCCGCTTCCAGATAATCCCAGTAAAGCAGGATTTGCCTCTCATTCCATTTCGCTTTAATCGCCGAAATCAATAAAAAGATGGTATTGATGAGAGCATCAAAGGAAGGATTATCAGAAATTAAACAGATTCCGCTTTTATTTTTCTTGGCCTGAGCCAAAGCCTGGTTGGCCCGATGGAAGGCCGGGCCGTCCATTTCGATAGGCAAAACACCTCCCATGCGAAAAATCGACCCTATCCCGATACCATAGCGAAAAATGGTCGGAAAAACCATCTTTTGCATGGCCCGCACAATTTTATAGGCATTCACCGGGCTGTCAATCAATGCTTGAAATTCATCACCCTTGGTGATAGTAGTCGGAGCTTCCATCGCCGAGCGATATTCTTCATTCAGCTGGACAATGGCAGACTTCATGAACAACTGGGTCTGGTATCGATCCGAGCCGTTCAATTGCTTGGAACCACTGATATCACCAATAACAACTACATATTCCTGCTGATCTAGTATGATAACCATTCTCGGTTCTGCTTACTGTTCATTTTATTAGATAGTACTACAAATTATTTTTTCATTTACTCCAGCTGACTTCATACATGCAGGATTCACCATCATCTGCTTCACACTGAATCTCTTTCAGTATCACCTTTTCCCCGCTGCAGATTTCTATGCCGGTCTGCAAAAAAGATTGTATAAACCAGCAGTACGGTTTATGGATATCTTCATCATAACTGAATTTCAGGTGGGCCGATTTTTGATCAGTTTTTTGATAAAAATATTGACCAAGATTACACAAATATGGATAAAGCTTTTCGATTTGCGATAAAAAACCTTGTGGATTCTTTGACTGCGCGTAATTGAAAAAGTATTGATCCATGATCAGGTTGGCAGATCGTCTTCCAATATCCCGGAAAATTGACTCCATAGGAGTATTTAATATTTCTCCGATAGCTGTATCCAGTTCCTTCAGCAGGCTGAAAGCATACGAATTTGTGAGGAAGACCTGCTCGCCGATACTCTGACGCATTCCCTCACTGAGGTGTTGCAATAACCGTTGATAGTGTTTACGATCAGGCAAATTCTCGACATAGTCCAACCTGGAATGGATCATCAATCCCCTGATATCACTCATGTCCAATAAGCTCCTCTGCTAGTTTCGTTTTAAATTCACTCATGAACTGCGAAATCCCGCTCACTTTCTTTCCACCCCCCTGGATAAATCCTGGTTTCCCGCCGCCGCGTCCTTCTATCAGTTCCAGTAATGGCTCACAAAATTTTGCTAAATTTATCGGTCTGCTCAGTGAATGGCCGGCCATCCAGTTCAGTTGATCCCCGCTTTTGCTTATCACCACGGTAACCCTGCCGGTCTTCTCAAGAACCGAATCCACAAATACCTTCAACAATTTATTATCGGTATTTTCAAAAATTCTCTGAATGAGTAAAACATCAGCTATCGGAATGGCCTCATTTATTGACTCCTGCGCGAGGACCGAAATTCTCTCAGCCTGAAATTTCTGAAGACTTTTCTGCGCCTCTTTCAGTTGGTCAGATATATTTTGCACCTTCTGTACCAGGGTGTCCTCTCCACAGGTCATTATCTGACAGAGATTCTGCACCACTCTCAATTTATTGTCATAATCAGTGAAGGCCCTCTTCCCGATCAAAGCGTGAATACGGATCCGGCCTCTGATTTTTTCATCTCCGATTATTTTAATCATTCCCACTTCTCCGGTACTGGCTACATGCAATCCCCCGCAGGCCGATGCGTCAAAATCTCCCACCTGGACAATTCTCACTTTCTTCACTTCGGGAGGCGGACGGCGGATCTGAAACCGGTCCACTTCCTCCGGATTTACCCATTCTATCTTAACAGGTAAATTTTGCTGAATAATCTGATTGGCAACATTCTCCACTTCTATATATTTAGATGAGGGAATGGAAGATGCATCAGTTTCAACAGCAGTGTAATCATCTCCAAAGTGAACAGAAACAGTATTCCATTTTCCGACTCGCAGAATAGACTGGGACAAAATATGCTGACCGGTGTGTTGCTGCATAAAATCCCGTCGTCTTGCCTCATCCACTCTGCCCTGAACAGATTTTTCGGAAATTGGAGTCTCAACATAATGAATGATATCCTCACCCTCCAATTGAACATCCTCGACCTGTACCTGATTTAAAAAACCATGGTCAGCAGGCTGCCCGCCGCCTTGCGGATAAAAACAGGTTCGATCAAGAATTATTCCCAGCCGATTCTCGTTCTGGATGGTCTTTATCACCATTGCCTCAAAATCAAACTGATTGGGATTGTGATAATATATTTTTTCGGTCATTTTAACTCTTGCCCTGTTTTCCGGAAAATAAGTGAATTTTTTACAAAAATCAAACCTATATACTTGATTTTCTGATTTTAAGTCTATGAATTTGAGCTGAGCGCAATTTTCACCAGTGCGTTTTGATTGCCAAGGATTCATAGTTACCGGAACACAAGATCACACCAGCTGCAACATATATGGAGTATTATAATTCGTTATTCCGGATCTAAAAAACCAGATAACCCAGCTGGTTCACAACAAAGGCCAGAGAACAAGCCAATAGTAGTGAAAAAAAAATGATGCTCAACATGATGTGCCGGTTGAGCTCTCGGGATAAAACTGCCATGGTGGCCACACAGGGGATATAAAAGGTAATGAAGATGGTAAAGGTTAGAATCTGCTGCTGTGTCAATACTGTCAAAATCTCGGTAGTACCTAGGGCTTGAGTAAGCATGACAAGCGCCAGCTCTTTCCGAAGTACTCCAAAAATTAACGTAGTCCCCACCACTGCCGGTAATCCCAATAAACCGGTTAGAGGAGAAAGACCGGTATTGATCCAACGATCCAGCTCAAAATATTCCAGCAGTCCCAACAGGATACTTCCGGCAATCAGAATCGGCCAGGCTACCACCACAAACTCTTTTATTCGGAACCAGGTCTTATGACCAATAACTCTAAGAGCTGGCCAACGGTAGGGAGGTATTTCCAGGATCATTCCCGGGGTCACTTCTGGTAATAAAAGTGACAATACCTTTCCGGAAACCGAAACAATAACAATGTTTAAAAGATAAATGGCAAATGCCCATAATGGTCCCAGATAAAATGCTACCAGACCCAATATAACAATCGAGCGGGCTGAACAAGGCACCATGCTGGCGATGACCGCAGCGATGATCTTATCACGCCGCGACGGCAGGATGCGGGTGGCCATTACCGCCGGAACATTGCAGCCATATCCCAGAACTGCCGGGATGATGGCAGTACCGTGCAGTCCTATTTTATGCATAAGGGCATCCATCAAAAAGGCCACCCGGGATAAATACCCTATATCTTCTAACAGATTCAGGCCGATGAGAAAAGGCACCAGGTAAGGTAGAACGATGGCCAGTCCGCCACTGATTCCCCATAAAATAGATTTAAGCAGTTGAAAAGTAAAACTTCCGGGTTGAATATAACTGGACAGCAATCCTTCCAATCCGGCAAAACCAGTCAACAGAAATCCTTCCAATAAAGCGCCGATATGAAAGACACCATAAAAAAAGGCCAGCAAAGCCAGCACCAGAATAAAATAGCCGCCGAGACGATGCATCAGTAAATCATCTAATTTTTCACGCCAGTCATGCCGGGGTACTCCCAGCCGAACGGTCTGCTGATAAATATCCATAGCCATGGCATACCGTTCCAGAAACATCACACTATCCTGTGGTTTCCCCCTCAGCTCGACTAATTTTTTCTGCAATTCCTCAATCTTTTCAGAAAGTGCTGTGCCATTCTGATGGATCAGCAAACTGCGGTAATAGTCATCATCTTCCAACAATTTAATAGCTATAAAACGGCTGGGGTGGGAAATAGCTTCCGAAAATTTATCTCTGATAAATCCTTCCATTTCTAAAATCACTTCTTCCACATCACGTTGACAGTGGATAAGATGTGATTCAAATCCGTTTTCAATGACCTGCTTTACTAAAATGAAAAGGTCTCTTATCCCCAGATTCTTGCTGGCTACCGTACTTTGGACTCTTACACCCAGAATCCGGGCAAGTTTTTCCGGATCAATGGAAATTCCTTTACGGGTTGCTTCATCTGCCATATTCAGAGCAAGGATTACCGGGATTTTCAATTCCAGAAGTTCCAGGGTTAATGGCAGGCTTCGACCTAATTGCGAGGCATCTATCACATTGATGATCAAATCAAATTTTGCTGTCAGAAGATATTTACTGACTTCTGCCTCAGCTTCATTGGTGGAAGAAAGAGAGTAGGTCCCCGGGAAGTCCACCAGATCATAAATATCCCCATTTAATCGCACCCGGCTTTCGGTATAATTGACGGTAGTACCCGGCAGATTAGAAGTTATAGATTTATAACCGGCCACGGAGTTAAAGATGGTACTTTTTCCAGAATTCGGTTGCCCGATCAGAGCAATTTTCAAATTTCCTCCACCATGATTTTGGCAGCCACTCCTCTCCCAATAGCCACTGAAGCCCCATGATTCTCAATCAGAAGCGGACCGGCAAAGGGAGCATTTCGTTTTATTTTAATCATACTGCCGATTCCCATCCCCAGTTGTGCCAATATTCTCCGTGACCCCTTTCCTCCGCTGACACTAATAATCTTGACGGTGGTATGGGCGGGTATTTCCAGCAAGGATTTCATATTCAAAAATTAAGCGGCCATACTTTAATTATTTCACGCATATTATTAATCCACCTAAGGCAAGTTAATATTAAGAATAATTCTCAACAAGGCAATTTAAATTCAGGATGTATCTTCCTTAGCAGAATATATCACCGGATCCTTTGTTTACAGCTGTAAGGAGTTGTTTTTCTAATGCCAGTGGCGGTGGAATTGTAAATACCGGAATCTCTTTGTAAATTGGTTTAAATAAAAAGCCTGGGAAAATGTCTGATTACATTGAAATAAAGGGAGCAAGGCTCCATAACCTCAAGAACATTGATGTTCGAATTCCCCGCCGCCAGTTGGTAGTAATTACCGGACCTAGCGGTTCGGGAAAATCCACCCTGGCTTTTGATACCCTTTATGCCGAAGGTCAAAGAAGATATGTAGAATCATTATCCGCCTATGCTCGGCAATTCTTAGAAAAAATGCCCAAACCAGAAGTGGATTTTATC
>Ga0299912_10003770_pt1 | contig 12363 bp, 7 predicted proteins | sample RVTome_2_FD_207667 | JGI IMG/M metagenome (GOLD analysis project Ga0299912, IMG submission 207667) | Soil microbial communities from uranium-contaminated site in the Upper Colorado River Basin, Wyoming, United States - RVT95D214 (version 2) ... | reverse complement strand
GAGCTGCCGATTTTTTTCACCAAGGCGACTTCGTCGGTGATCGGTCCGGGCGAGCCGATTCCGGCGTGGCTCGATCCGACGAGCACCACCGATTACGAAGGCGAGCTCGCGGTGGTGATCGGCCCCGGCGGGCGCGGCATCGCGCGCGCGGACGCGATGCACCATGTGTACGGTTACACCATCGTCAATGACGTCACCTCGCGTGCTTTGCAGCGCCGCCACCAGCAGTGGTTCCTCGGCAAGAGTCTCGATGGCTTCTGTCCCATGGGCCCGGCGCTCGCGACTGCCGACGAGGTGCCGCACGCGGGAACGCTGCGCGTGCAGACGCGGGTAAACGGCGAGCTGCGCCAGGACGCGCCGGTCTCGGCACTGATATTCGATATTCCAACGCTGATCGAAACGCTCTCGCGCACCATGACGCTGGTACCGGGCGATGTCATCGCCACCGGCACGCCGGCCGGTGTCGGCATGGGCTTCAAGCCGCCCCGGTTTCTGAAGCAGGGTGACGTGGTCGCGATCACCATCGATCCCATCGGCACGCTTGAGAATCCAGTGGCATGAGAAGACGCCACCGAGATTCAAGCATTTTTTGATGATGCTGTGTCCAAACCGCAGTCCGTGAATCGAGCCGTGAACCTGACGTTATCCCTCCACTGCCGCGTGAGAATTAAGCTGATAGCGTTTGATCTTGCGATAAAGTGTGCGCTCGCTGATGCCTAGTGCCTCCGACACGGCGAGCCGGTTGTGGTTGTGGCGTTGCAGCAGATTGGCGATATGGCGGGCTTCGGCATCCGCCAGCGACCGGGGTGCATCCGTTTCTGTGCCGGGGGCCTCTCGCGATAGAGGGGCCAGACGAGGCGGCACGGTTGTGTAGGCGGAACGGCGTGCGTGGTCGTGCGCGTGATGGTCGTCGAGGCGGATATGCTCGGGGGTAATAATGCCGTCCGGGCTTAGCGCCAGGGCCTGTTGCAGGATATTCAATAATTCGCGCACGTTTCCGGGGAAGTCGTAGCCCATCAGGCGTTCCATCGCCTCTTTGGTCACGTGGCAGCGGTCCGCCTTGTCCCGGTCGCACATGCGTTTGATCAGCACTTTCACCAGAGCGGGAATATCCATCCGCCGTTCGCGTAACGGCGGAATATGAATTTTGATGCCCGCTATGCGGAAATAGAGGTCTTCGCGGAATCTGCCGTCAGCCACCATGGCCATCAGGTTCTGGTTGGTCGCGGTGATGATGCGCACGTTAACCTTGATCACCGATGTGCCGCCGAGGCGCCGGAACTCGCCGGAATCCAGCACACGCAACAGCTTGGTCTGCATGGACAACGGCAGTTCCCCAATTTCATCGAGGAGCAGGGTGCCCTTGTCCGCCGTTTCTAACAGCCCCGGCTTGAGCCCCGCGCATCCGGTGAAGGCGCCGCGCTCATGACCGAACAGTTCGCTCTCGAACAGCGTTTCCGGGATTGCGGCACAATTCAGCTCGACATAGGACTTGGTTCTGCGAGCCGACTCTTCATGGATGTACTGTGCGGCCATTTCTTTGCCAACGCCGGTTTCTCCGTAAAGCAGTATGGGTACGTTGGATTTGGCGGCCAGTGTCAGGGTTTCAACGCATTGCAGGAATACGGGAGAGCGCCCGACCATGCGCATTTCTTCGCAGGTCAGGTGTACGGCAGGCGCCAGGCGGTGGATGCTTTCAAGAACAAACCGGTCGCCGTTCGCGGTCACGACCGGATAAGCTTTGATACGCACGCGGTCGGGCTGGTTGGCGTAATCGAAGTGGCTGTGCAGGACCTCGAACGGACTGTTAGTGGTCAGCACCGTCTTATGCGGGCAATCTTCACCATTAAGATGACAGGGTATGGGTGAACGGTGCGATATTTCGTGACAGCAGCGGCCGACGATCGCATCCGCCTGCACGCCGTAGGATGTACAGTAGGCTCGGTTAGCCGCGATGATCTTATAATGTTCGTCGATAATAACGGCGGGTGATTCCTGGGCGTTGATGAGCGATTCAATCACGGTGTTGCGTTTCATAACATCCTCCTCATCTTCCGGTGGGATTGTTGTCTGGCTTGCCGTTGCCAGGACGGCGAATATTTATATCTCTGTGCGCCGTCCCATTTTGATCTTCACATCATTACGAACGACTTGATTTGTGCCTTCGAACGTTCTCGTTAACTGAGTAAGCCCCATATCCTGGCAAATTATCAAATCACAAATTCAAACTGACATATCTGTCATATTTGACATGGATGTCATACGCCGTACTGACATATTCGTCAATGTCTTTGCTCAAGTCCTGTTTTTCGGCATTTTTTCTATACGTAACATTGGCACACGGATTGCTTATGTCATCGTTGATAAAAACTAACCTGCACATTCAATGATGCTCGGACAGAAGGAGGAGGCAATATGAAACAAGAAACGACGGCTGCGCGCTGCAATCGGGTGTTGTTGGCGACAATCGGAATCTTTCTCATTTCGACATTGGGGTTCAGCGGAATGGGATGGGCTGCCACCGACTCCTCCTCGGCCGGATTCTCGGTTAGCAGTAATACCAGTGGTACGGATGGCATATTGTCGTTTTTAACGAAAACGCCCCCCAAAAACACTTTCAATATCATGATGAACTACGAGCTGGGCATGCATTGCACCGGATTCGAGTTCTCTTATTGTTGCGTGTTGCCGCCGTATAACTCCATCCTGGCCCAGGTGGTCAAGACCCAGCAAAATCCGCAAAATGGGACGGCGTTCCCCCGGCTGATCGAGGCCGATCCTAACGTAGGGCTCGATTTTCTCGGCCGGCCCACGGTGCTGCGGGATACCGAAATGGATAGCAAGGGAAAATTCAAAAAGTATGTATTAAGGTACTGGCACGACGCCCAGCCCCGGAAGCGCGGCGACGGTAGCGCTCGGCAGACGAGTACGCTCATCAGCCATGTTGAGGGTAACTCACTGCTGATGTGGAACACCCAGTTCGACGCCGCCACCACCGACAGCAACAACGCACTGATCTACGGCAACTACGGGTCAACGGTTGCCGCCGTACCTCCTCCGGCGCCTAATCCGCATCAGGCTTCATCGCCCAAGAATCATGTCTTGCAGGGTAACGGCAGTTACGCCGACCCAGAGGATAACTACGCCAACGCGTGGTTGAACCATCTGTACATCTACGCTGACCTGGAAGGCAGCAATCCGAGCAACACCAGTCTCGAAAAAAACAAGATACGCCTGGGTTTGCGCAATCAGAATGCGTCCACGGTGTTTTCGACGGTCCTGCCGCAGAACAGCGGTCCGGCGTTTCATCCCATGGGACCCGGATCCACGCCCGGCCTCAACAATGTCCTGACCTTCTCCGGCGACACGGGCACCGTGGTCTACACCCAGATGAAGGTGCTGGAGAATCTGCCCGTGATGCTGACCTCGCCGCGCATCTGGGAAGCCCTGGGCCTGCCGCTGGATCCTTTTGAAGACACCATCAACTTCTTCGGAGATCCGGGGAAGATCACCGAGGAAACGATCCGGCCGTATGTCCGGATGAACGCCGCGCTGCATAACTACGACCTGACAAAACCGGGCGGCATTGGCTCCGCGGTGATGAAGGATGGCAAGCCGGTCATCGGTTTCGGGACCGCCCCCATCGATATTCCCAACTGCGAGCGTTGCCATGCGCTCCCCGCTAGCGTCATCTCCCCGAACAATGCGAACAACCCTAGCGGCGGCACAACTGATGTCTATCGTCCCGCCGCTGCGGCGAAGGTGGCGCTCGAAATCGATTTCTGGAATGCGTACTACTCGATCGGCCCCGGTGACTCCGACTGGTACTCCAAGCTGAAGGGCGCGGCGATCAGCATTCTGGCGATCCACGACAACCAGCACCGCACGGATTTCACCTTGAACTTTCCGCAAACGGGCGGGAATCCTCCACAGCTCACCCGCCTCGGGCACGAAAGCGTGCTGTGCCAGAGGTGCCATGCGGACAACGTGATAGCCGTGGTCAAATCGGCGGACACCAGCCGGGGCCTGATCCCGCCGCTGACCGAGGCTATTCACAACAATCATAAAAACAACGAGTTCTCCGACTCGCTCGGCCGCAACGGCGGGTGCCAAGGCTGCCATCCCGCCCACCGTTCCGACGGTGATCTCAGCAACTATCCAATCACCCACGACGGGCTCAACACCTTTGCGAGTTCGGACAACCGCGACGCCGCGGGTGGCTGCTATGTGGGCCGGGACGTTCACTCCAACCGGTACAAGGATATCGATGTCAAGACGCCGAGCCATATGAACGCGATCGGCAGCTGGATGAAAACCAACGTAGCCGAGGACACGGGCAAGTGGAAGGGCATCTGGTGCACCAACTGCCACTCCCAGTTCAGCCAGGAAATCTGGAAGGCGGAGAACGTGCCGGACCTCGTGCACTCCAAGCCCGGCGATCCGGGGAACGTTCGAGGCGGTGCGACGCTGGACGAGGTCGCCGCGGCTGCAGGGACAACCACGACGCAGGCAATCGCGTGGCTCGATCCGAAGACCAACGATGATACCGCTGCGATCTGGGCCAGAGATCCAGGTCTGTGCAACTACGTGGGGGGCCTCTTCGGCGGGCCGGTCAACCCGGCCCATGACGCCAACGTGGCGACCATCGAGGTGGCGCTGAACAACGGCGTGCAAGCATGTTCCACGCCGGTGTCCGCACCGGGTCCCGATTGCGACAACGACCCCGAGCACAAGCCGGACTTCTTCATCTGTGGCAGTACCGATGGCGACGGCGACTTCTCCGTTCACATCCTGGACTTCTGCACCACAGGCGACTGTGTCACGGCGGCCCAGGGGACCTTGGGCAACTCGGCCGCGGTGCCGGTTCCGTTCTCGGCGGCGACCGACGGTCGCGATCACTGGCTTGCCGCTGGCGAGCCGCACTGCGCGGATTGCCACAAGGCGCCGTATACGGAGCAGAGCGGCAACATCAATGCCTTCCCGCCGTTCAACTACCCGAAGAAGGCCTCGCTGTTCCGCTACTCGCGCGGTCACCAGGACATTACCTGCCAAGGGTGCCACGAGTCGACGCACGGGCTCTATCCGGTCACTCCGGACATCGACACCACCACCTATGCCCAGGCGGCCAGCATGAACACGGATGGCTCGCATGGGCCGTTGAAGTGCGGGGCCTGTCATGTGACCAACAAGTATGGAGTGCCCTCGGAGGCGATCAATCTCAAGTACAACGGGGTCAAGATCGCCAATAACTTCGATGCCGCGGTGGGCTGGGCGCACAGCTTCACGAATGAGGTAAATCCAGTTCAGGGAACCGATGCTTTGTGCCTGAATTGCCACACGGATAAGTCTTCGAAGGTCTCCGCGAATTCGGACGAATGGCTGGAGCATTCGCTCAAGGGCCGTGTCGGGCGGAAAAACATGGACAAGGCAGAGATCGCCCTGCTCGGCCATGTCTCCGGCGAGGCAGATGGGGTCTGTACGGCTTGCCACACAAACAAGAGCAGCAAGGTCTCCTGTGGAAACACGACGTGGAAGCAGCACGTCACGTTCGGCGCCGTGTCCCAAACGGTCTGGGAATCCGTGTCGAAGAACAAAACGGGCTCAACCTGCGGGTTCTAAGCCGCAGGCAGCTGCGCTGAAGGAAAAGCGGGCACGAATGGAGGAGAGGAATACTCTCCTCCATTCTTTTGTGGTTCAATCCCCTCGACGCGGGCCGCGTTTCGCGTTCGTAACCGCTCAGGCGGCAGCGTATTTTTAACTCTAGCGAGGATGTGTCTTATGCAAATGAAAAATCCAATGAAAAGTTTCTTTGCCACGGTTCTGACCGCTGGTTTTTTTCTGGGCGTCGCTTTCCCGCTGGGAGCGAGCGCGCTCGCGAAGCCCAAGGATGTCATCGCCAAGGTCGGCGACCAGGACATCACCTTCAGCCAGATCGAAATCATGATCAACAGTTCCGATGTCGTCGGTATGCCGATCCCCACCCCGGGAACCCCGCAGAGGAACGAGGCGAGGCTTTTGGTGCTCGACAAGGTGATCAGCGCCAATCTTCTGTACCTGGATGCCCTGAAGAAGGGAATACAGAATGATCCGGCTTACCAACGGGACGTGGAGGCGTTTTCCCGAGCCATGCTGGCCGAGCAATATCGGCAAAAGGGGGGAGCTGCGGACATCAAGGTGACCGACGCCGAAATCCGGAATTTCTATAAGAACAATATCCCCAAGGGAACTCCCTTCACGCCGGACCTCCGCATATCCATCGAGGCCCGGCTCAAGAACGACCGGTTCAAGGCCAAGCAAGCGGGTTTGCAAAAGAATTTGCGCCAGGGGGTTGAGGTCGTCATCGATAAAACGAAGCTCGATCCGAAAGGAGACGCCGCGCGCGCCGGCACCGACGTCGTGGCCCGCATCGGTCAGGAGACGATCACCTGGGGCGAACTCAAGAAAGCGCTGCCGAATTCCAGCAAGAGCAATGCCGAAGTTGCCAAGATCGATACCCTGAATACAATCATCGATGAACGTATCGCCGGGAACAAGGCCAAGGCGGCCCGGCTGGATCGGGATCCGACGTATCTTGCTCAGGTCGGTGAATACAAGAAGGTCCATTTGATCAGCCTGTACAAGGCGAAACTTCTTCCGCAATTGGAGCCGACCGACAAGGAAGTCAAAGAATATTTTGAGAAAAACAAGGAGAAAATCCAGGTTCCGGAATCCCGCCAGATTCAGATGGCGGTCCTGAAGACCAAGGCGGAGGCCGAAGACATCAAGCGGAAAATCAAATCCGGCGAGATCACGATTTTCGAAGCCGTCTCGCAGTATTCCATTGACCCGAACGCGAAGCTGACGTTAGGCGAGTTCGGCTGGGTCGACAAAGGAACCGGTTTTCCGGAACTCGATCGACTAACTTTCTCCCTGAAGCCCGACGAGCTGGGAGGCCCGGTCGAATCCCCGGCGGGTTGGCATCTGGTCAAGGTTCTGGGGGTTCGCAACGCCGGTCTTCAGAACATCGACGAAAAGGATACGCAGAAGGCAACCAAGAATATGCTTTGGCACGAAAAGTTCGAGCAGTATGTGGTCAACCTGAGGACGCAGAATATCTTTCCGGTCGAAGTCTACAAGAAAACATTTGAGCAGATCGTCCGGCAGGAAGAGGAAAAAATCAAAGCCAACAAGAAGAAATCAGAGGCGACCCCGTTGACCGCGCAGAAACTACCTGAAAAGAGCGGCGCTAATCAGGTTAAGCCGTAAGTGTAATATCCTCGGGGCGGGAGGATAATGGCGAACTATGAATCGCCGTCTGATTTTCTGCGGATCGTTTGCATTCTTCTTGCTGACTTTTGCCGGCTTGATCCAGGCAGGTGTAATGGATTTGTTCCGCCGCGACACGCCCCCTCCCCGGGACTACGTCATCCTCATCAATTACGAATTGGGGATGCACTGTACCGGCTTCGACTTCACCTATTGTTGCATCTTGCCGCCGTACAATTCGATCCTGGCTCAGGTCGTGAAAACTGAAAGCAAAGGCGAGAAACCGGTGCTGCTCGGCTCCGACCCCAACGACCCCGAGGTGCTGATGGACGGCGACAAACGCTACCGGCTGGCCTACACCCATGAGGACCCGGAGGGCATACCAAATACCTATTCGGCTTCCAAGAAGCTGGCCTACTGGGGAGTGGCATACCGGGGCAAGTCGCTTCCTGATCAGGAATTCAGCAGTCTTTATATATACAAGGATCTCGAGGGATCCAATCCGGAGCACACTACCGCCAACGCCAGGAAACTTCATGTCGGCATCGATACCCCGATCAAGATCAATCAGGGCCCGACCGGCCAGTACGTGGGGAAGGGATTTCTGCGTTATTCCGGGCCGACCGGGACCGTGGTGTTCACCGATTCACCCGTCATGGAAAACGTGCCGATCACCCTCACGGGTCCCGGGATATGGGAGGCGCTCGGACTTCCGCTCACCCCATTCAACGATCAATTCACGGCGCTGACGACGCTGGACGAGACCATGTTTCAGCCGTTCCAGAAATCCGTGGTGACGCTGGTGGACGCCAAGACGCGCGAACCCGTGATCGACTCATCGGGCCAGGTCGTGCGGTTTTTCGGCGTGAATCCCATCGACGTACCCAACTGCACGCGCTGTCATTCGAACCAACGCGCCAACGGCAACAAATATCTCAAGTACAAGACAGAGCACGATTTCTGGAAGGAGATACGGGGCACCGGCGAGTATTACGCGCAGATCAAGGCGGCGGCGATTTCGATTCTGGAAATTCATGACGACCATCACGGCACGAACTTCCTGGCCAAATGGCCCGCGAGCTCGAGCACGTATTTGCGGCTCGGACGTGATTCGGTTCTGTGCCAGGATTGCCACGCGGATAACATCATCGGCCGGCTGTCGTCCCGCAAGGCAGGCGCCATGGAGAAAGGGGATGTCCAGCCGAAACATCCCCGGCTGCCTGATTCCGAACACCTGATTTCGCCCTTGACCGAAGCGATTCACAAGAGCCATCAGCGCCACAATCCGCTTCCCGACAGTCTCGGGTTTGCCGGCGGTTGCCAGGGCTGCCATCCGGCACACCGCAGCGACCGTACCCTGAATGATTTCCCGCTGACGGCGGACGGTAAAAACCAGTTCGCCTCCGGTGATGTGCGCGACGCTGAAGGGTGTTTCACGCGCCGCGACGTGCATGGCAATCCCCATCGGAATCGGGATGGGGCCGCGACCCCGAGTTATCTCAACGCCGTGGGCAGCGCGCTGCTTTCTGAGGTGATGAACACCAAGGGAAAAGACAAGGGCTTATACTGCACCAATTGTCATAACATGCTGTCGCGCGAATTGTACAAGGCGGATCATCTCACCGACGCGGTGACGCAGACCGGCCAGACGCTGCGCAACCAACCGCTGGCACCGATCGCCGCTTCGCTGGGCGTCTCGGTGGAGAAACTGAGAAGGGATTACCTCAATCCCAAAAGCCCGATGCAGGGAGAAGATGTTTCCAGCGGCGTCTACCGAACCTGGGATCGCACCGGGCAGACCATCGCCGCCGTTGGCAGGATCAAGGTCGATGATCACGGAAAGCCGGTGCTGACGGCGCCCGATGAAGACGGCGATCGGTCCGTTATTCTCGTGGATAAAGATCCGGACGGGATCCAGGGCGCGGCGGCTTCTTACGCCGCGGCCACGCACGGAAAAGATTACTGGCTGGCACCCGGCGAACCCCACTGCGCCGACTGCCATCGACCTCCCTTCGTCGAAAGCATGGGCGGAGGCGCCTTTCCCATCGACCAGCCTGGCAAGTATGCGCTCATGCGCCACTCCAAGGGGCACGCGGGAATCACCTGCCAGGGTTGCCATGAATCGACTCACGGGCTTTATCCCGTCAATCCGGAAGTGGACGTTTCCAGCTATCAGCAGGCGGCGCAGTTGAATCCCGACGGTTCCCACGGGCCGGTAAAATGTGCGGCCTGCCATTCGGTTAACAAGTACGGTGTGCCCTCTCGCCACCAGGAGCTGATCGGCAAGAAGGGACCGGCCTGGAATGACTACGATAAAGCCGTCGTGCTCCAGCACATGCTGCGATAGTGGTTGCCGAGCAGATGCGACGCGACCTGTATGCCGGCATTGCCCGACGGACAGCCGGCCTTCGACGCGATAGCAAGGCGGGAGTATTCTAGATTAGGTTTTGCCGAGGCAGAGACCGAAATGAAGCGACTTATTATAGTGTGGCTGCTTTCCGTGGCGCCCCTGTTGACAGCGATGGCGGAAGGAAAGATTGTCTTTTCGCTGCCGGATACCCGGGGCAAGGTCCACACGCTGTCGCAATACGCCGGGAAGTGGGTGGTCGTCAATTACTGGGCGACCTCTTGCCCGCCATGCATTAAAGAGATACCGCAGCTGGAGGCGTTTCACCAGCGGCACAAGGATCACGATGCCGTTGTGCTGGGCGTGGATTTTGAGGATATCTCCCTGACGTGGCTGAAAGACTTCATGGATAGCATGTCCATGAGCTATCCAGTATTGCGGTCAGACCCGTCGCAGCGATTCACTCCCTTCGGTGCCGTGATCGTTTTGCCTACTACGTTTATCATCTCTCCGGCCGGTGAACTCCTGGCGCACCAGGCGGGTGCCGTCACGGCCGCCGACCTTGAAGCCTTCATCAAGCGCAAGACCGAGGCCGGCATGGCGAACGCGCCCGCGACAAAACTCAACACCAAAATTCATTAGCCTGCCCCGACTGCGACGCCACGGACTCTGACAAGGGTGGAAAGATTGGCCACCGCTTGTCGAATTCCTTGTGAGGAGAATCCCGTGACATAATGGCAACCAACAACGATAACGCAAACACATATCCTCGAGGATCAAGCGGCATGACTGATTTTTCAGCGTTGAACGCGCGCTTCGGCCTTTCCGGCCAGGTGGTTTTCAAGCCAGGTCCCGGCGGGCTGGCCGTGGTGGAAGTGGCCAATTCCCAGGGCGTCGCCACCATGGCACTGCAAGGCGCGCATGTGATGACCTGGGTACCGCGCGGGCAGAAGCCGGTTATCTGGCTTTCGCGCGCCGCCAAATTCGCGCCCGGCAAATCGATTCGCGGCGGCGTGCCGGTCTGCTGGCCGTGGTTCGGTCCGCACGCGACCGTGGCCGCGCTGCCGGCGCACGGATTCGCGCGCACCGTGCCGTGGGAAGTGATCGGCGCTCAAACCCTGGCGGATGGCGCCACGCGTCTCGACTTTCGCCTCATCCAGAGCGAGTCCGCCCGCGCGCAGTGGCCGCATGCCACGCTGCTCGAAAGCCACGTCACCGTGGGCGCGGCGCTCGAGATCGATCTCGTGACGCGCAACGCCGACCGCAGCGCCATCACCATCGGCGATGCGCTGCACACCTATTTCGAGGTGAGCGACGTGCGCCTGGTGACGATCCGGGGTCTGGAGGCTTGTCCCTACCTCGACAAGATGGACGGCGGCAAACGCAAGCAGCAAACCGGACCGGTGACGATCGGCGCCGAAACCGATCGCATTTATCTCGATTCCAGCGCGGATTGCCTGATCGACGATCCCGGCCTGAAGCGCCGCATCCGTATCCGCAAACGCGGCAGTCATTCAACCGTGGTATGGAACCCGTGGATCGAGAAGTCGGTCAAGATGGGCGACTTCGGCGAGAACGGTTATCTTAATATGGTGTGCGTGGAAAGCGCCAACGCCGCGGACGATGTCGTGACCATCGCGCCGGGTGGCGAGCATCATCTGTGGGTGCGCTACGAGATCGAACCGATGAATTGAGCCGGGATTTCTGTAACACGCTAATCCCGGTGGAATTCCACGGTGGTCGCACTAGTATTTTTTGTCGCCGCATTGAATATTGTTAATTGCGCCAACCGCCCGGGCTTAGTATTGTTACTTGAGCTAGTATCATTGCCTCCGTCAACCATTTTGGTCTGGCCCAGCTCTCATGACCCAAACTTCCCCTGGCCGTAGCGAGACCAAAAACACCACTTGCTACATGTGCGCCTGCCGCTGCGGCATCCGCGTGACGCTCAAGAATGGCGCGATAAGTTACATCGAGGGAAATCCCGATCACCCCATCAATAAAGGAGTGATCTGCGCCAAGGGCGCCTCGGGCATCATGAAGCAGCACTCGCCGGCGCGCCTGACCAGGCCGCTGCGGCGCAAACCAGGCAGCGAACGCGGCGCCAACGAATTCGAGGCGATCTCCTGGGACGAGGCGTTCGCGATACTGGAAGAGCGCCTGGCGAAAATACGCGCCACCGACCCGAAGAAGTTCGCGCTGTTCACCGGCCGCGATCAGATGCAGGCGCTCACCGGCCTGTTCGCCAGACAGTTCGGCACGCCCAACTACGCGGCCCATGGCGGATTCTGCTCGGTCAACATGGCCGCGGGCATGATCTATACCATCGGCGGATCGTTCTGGGAGTTCGGCGGGCCGGATCTCGAGCGCGCCAAGCTGTTCGTGATGATCGGCACCGCCGAGGATCATCACTCCAATCCGCTCAAGATGGCCATCTCCAAGTTCAAGCGCAACGGTGGCAAGTTCATTTCCGTCAATCCGGTGCGCACCGGCTATTCGGCGATCGCCGACGAGTGGGTGCCGATCAAGCCGGGCACCGACGCGGCGCTGTTTCTGGCGCTGATCCACATGCTCATCAAACAGGGCCTGTACGACCGCGAATTCCTGGTGCAATACACCAACTCCGCGCAACTGGTGAACATGGACAAGAAGTCGAGCGAATACGGCATGTTCGTGCGCGCCGAGGTGCCGGTGGAAGAAGGCTGTTTCGATCCGCAGAACAAGCTGTGGTGGGATCGCCTGACCAACAAGGCCGTGGTCACGCACAGCGC
>Ga0299912_10003768_pt1 | contig 12363 bp, 12 predicted proteins | sample RVTome_2_FD_207667 | JGI IMG/M metagenome (GOLD analysis project Ga0299912, IMG submission 207667) | Soil microbial communities from uranium-contaminated site in the Upper Colorado River Basin, Wyoming, United States - RVT95D214 (version 2) ... | reverse complement strand
GGGAGAATTTCTTGGTCCGACGATATAGACCCACTAGCTCAGAGGCTCCGACAAAATCAAACTGGGCCGAGCAAGCACTGAACAATGATTTTGTCAGAACGACGATTTGGTTAGCACGAGCGCGCACGTTTTCGGCAACAATAGCTGAGTCGCCGCGCGACACATATGCGAATCGGAAGCAGAGCGTAGGGCGAACGGAAGCGAGGCGACGGTACGCTAAATGTAAGAGCGACCTTGCCTTGATCAAGACCTCAGAGTAAGCATCGCGTAAATGGTCCTTCTCTACGCTGAGATCGAGAAGCTCGGGCAGACTTGCGAGCAAAGAGTTCAGCGGTGCTTGCTGAAAGGTTGCGTGGTGCTTGGCGGTTATTATCCAAACGTCAATGGACGCGTTACGCCTCGGCCAGTTGAACGCTTCCGCGTCGCGCAAGAGGTGACCGTTGACCAAGGTAAAGAAACCGTCAATTCCTCCGTCATTGCGGCCATCAACCCATCCCGCGTCGATTTCCTCGAGTGAGAGGTCGTAGTCCTTGAGGAGCTCCTCGAAGGCAAGGAACTCGAACACTTCGTCGAGATTGCCCGACGGAAGGTTTTCGGTTAGGCGCTGTTCGATAATGCCGTCTAGGAGTACAAGGTCGTTCTTAGCCATCGCCACCCTCCATCATTGCACGTATGAAGTCCCATCAAGCCGCCCAACAGATTGGGTGTCGTACCCAGTTTGGCGCCAGGCAATGGTAATAAGGTATTTTGTATTTTCTTAGCGGTCACCTTTTCCACCAAATTCTGCTAAGGGAATTAAATTCAAAATGGTTACCTTGGTCCGACCCAGATCATTTTATTAGTTCTTTTCTGCTTCAGTTATTGTCAAAGGTGTAGGCCAGACACTCTAAAAACAATTTATTGGCCGGGTGCCCAACCAAGTTTGTTCAGACATTGATAGAGGTGGCGGAGTGTCTGGGATTCATTATCATCCAGTACTCTGTCCTCAACGGACTGAGAGATAACATCGGCAAACACACGCGCGTGTAAACTACGAACCTCCTCGGTTGCTAAACCAAGTTCCTGCTTTTTCTTGTTTAAGTAAGAGATCTCTTCTCCCGTTACGTCCAGGTCAGAAATAACTGTTTTCAGTGCTTCCCAATAACTATGACGTGCATCTTGACGGGATAGAACCGGGGGAGGTGCTTCTACCTCTATTGGAATTCTTCTCGATTTAAGACGCTTTGTGGATTTCAGGGTGTCCGCTGCTGGAGGGGTTAATGGGTTTCGCTCGAAACTTTGAATAAACTTGTATGATTTCAGGGTTGCCAGTTCTTTGTATGTGCGGATTTTATGATCCTTTATTGCTTGTAGATACAAATTCCACAGGCGGGCTCCTGCTAAGGCATCAGCAGATGCCTGATGCTTCTTGGAGTACTCTATGCAATGAAATCGGCAAGCATCATCTAAAGAGCAGCGATTGCCCAGGCCAATCATCGGGCGCATATACATCAAGCACAGGTATGGGAGCGAATATCTTAAACCGGCTTTAGCAAGTTCATATTCCAGAAACCCAATATCAAAGTACACATTGTAAGCTGCGATTACGCAGTCGTATAACCCTCTAACAAGATTTCCGGCTATCTCCTCAAACCTTGGGGCGTCAGCAACATCTTGTTCGGTGATTCCATGAATATCTGTGGCTGCCATCCGACGTTCTGGATTGACTAACGTGTCAAGTACCAACTCAGGTTTTTGTCCTGGCTCAATTCGAACCACTGATACCTCAACCACGCGATCAACCCCGGCGTTCAACCCCGTAGTCTCAAAATCGACTATCGCAATGGGCGTATCAGCGATAGCCCTATCCATGAAACCAACTTTTCTTGCAGTCATTACTACCTCCTCATTTACTTTTCATCTGCTGCTCATCACCGTAAAATGAAAACACGTACAGCAAAGGGAAGGGGGACGTCCATAAAATTGTAAAATTCTTTTCTTCCAATAATTGCAGTCAAATCTTTTTTCTTAGCGGTCACCTTTTCCACCAAATTCTGCCAAAAGAAGTAAATATGTTCTCACATCAAAAATGGGATGTATCCCTATTTTCTAAATACTTATTTATTTATGCCTGACCCAAGAACTTTGAAGTTCCCCCAGATCTGCTCGCGTATTGCCCCAGCATGCATCGTATGAATCTGTGATAAATACTCGATGACTTTTTCTACATCCCAAGGGTAGTATGGTCTCCGGTTCTCTCCAGCAAAAGGGCCGTCTGTTTCAGTGAGGAGCCTATCCAATGGAATCCGCAGGATTACATTCTGGCCGTTCTTGGTAAGACACATGCGAGGGTTCACTGAGAAATAATATCCAGCTTCTACGGCCTTGTCGAGGACCTTGATAGGACCGGAATACCAGTGGAAGACACCACCCCTTACATTGGCATCAAGGAGCATGTCCAAGACCTGCTGCTCAGCCATTCGGGTGTGCAGACTGAAAATCTTACTTCCGCCGACTTTTCTTAGAACGGTCTCAAATGAGCTTTTCTGAATTGAGATATTCTTGCGGCCATCTCGCGATGAATCAAGCCCAACTTCGCCGATGTAATTCGTTTCTGAAAGATATCTTTCAAAGAGCCGTAATTCAGAGGAATGCTTATCCGCCATTAGCGGATGAAGGCCAAGAGCTATGCGAACATTGCTGTAAGAATGGACATGAGGCAAACCTTGTTCAAAATGGCTTGGAAGATTGGTAACCGCGATTAAAAAAATGCCCCGCTTTGCTGACTCTTCCAAAACTTCCTTGGGGTTGTCGTAATGGTCGACATGGCAATGGGCGTCCAGAAGCATCAGGGCAGCCCCCAAGCCCTGAGGTTATGAGCTGAAGCCTTGTTATGCATCCAGGTTAGCAACTCGGTTTTGGCACGGAGCACCATCTCTGCATAATCTGAAAGATGTTCAAAGTCGTTTACACCTCCTGCGACCAGCAGCCGTCTTACAGAGGCCACGTCGTGCGATTCTCCAAGGAAAGAAATAAGGTCCCGGAAATCATGCGTATGTTCCAGGCCGCTGCCCACATCAAGCTCTCCTGTCAGCACGTCGCGGCCGTAAGCTTCAGTGTCCAAGTTGATGCGATGGAGTGCGGCTCGCCGATACAGGCAAGGGATGCACATGCCGCAAGCATGGACATTTTTCGTCCGTCTAAGCCACAGCATACGACGCCCTCGTTTCCCGCAGGAAACAGATTCCAAGGCCACCTTCTTAAGAAAAGTGAGATTGTTGCAGCCTTCTGCGATTTCTCCCTTGGTCTTGAACTGATAAGGGTTCTGAAAAGAAATATTGAATGCGAGTTTGTGAAGAGCTTTCTGAAAAGTGGACAGAAAATAGGGGTGGGCCGTCCGGGTGCTGCATGCGCCGCGACGGGAAGGAGTAAGTGGGGGATTCAATGCGATCATCCCATTTTCCGGTACAAGCAATTCATCAAGCCCACGACGGGATGCGCAGTATGTGCCCAGTGTCAGGAAAACAACTGACCGCGAACGAAGAGAGGTCTCGTTGTTTCCACCCCTCGTGCCGACATAGGCTTGTATTGGATGCAATCGCCTAGGATACTTATTTTTCAGAGCCCCGAGCAGACGATTTTGGTCAGAAAGGGCACCGCTCGGGTCATGATGTGACACGCACAATACCTGCCCTTTCTGTTCCTCAAGCTCATCAATGACTCCCACCAAGGAGTCCAGCCCTCCGGAGAAAAGGCTTACGCACGAGATTCCGCTTTTAGGGAAAGGTGGCAACGTGGGTGGTGTGCGGTGGAGTGGATACCACAGGCGCTTTGTCCTGGGCACAAATTCAAATTCCCAGTTATCACCTGTTAAAAACCTGAGCGCATTCTTCAGAATTTGAGACGCCCGGCCCCACAGAGCAGGGTCAGCAACTGGCAATTTTACATTCAGCGACCGCTGCCAATTGTCATCGCCATCTGAGCGTGGCACCAGCTTGTCGATTGAATAGACGACGCTTCCGAAGAACAGCAAATCTATCTCATGGTCCTTCGGTCGCCCGAGCCGATAGAGAAACGGTTTGTACTCAACCCTGACCTCGCACGAATAATCCTTCTTGCCATGCGCGATGATAGTGGTCTTCGCAAAGCAATCGACAACATTAGCACGTCCACCTTTTACCTCAATATCAATGGGTGTCACTCTGCATAAACCTCATAGGTCCGCTGCTCGACCCTGGCGATAAGTTTTCTTCCTTCATCGCTGCTCCAGTCAACATTTTCTATTCCGCTGTCGTCAATCTCAAATTTCAAACCAAGGAAAAGGTGCTCTCTTATTTCATCCCTGAACTTCTTTATCTCGCCGTTGGAATACTTGCCCTGCAGGTGTTTCCAGTAGTTCCTAATGAAGTGTTCAAGCAAGAAATGACGGAAGAATCTGCTGATTAGGTCGCAGAGCGATTTGTCATCTGAAAACTCCTGCAGCTTTTTCTCCAATTCCTCAGGTGTAACCGCATCATCCAAGATTTCATCGATAAGGTTGGCAGCGGCAGTCCGGGCATCCACATCTTCTATATAGTCAGCCCCGTCTGTCAGGGTCGCAACGAGACCGTCGATTACCTCCCTGATTGGTCGGCCCTTTAAGTGACCAAGGTCGCGCTTTTCAAGTGCTCGGTCAAGGCCGACCTCCTGGACATCACGGATAAAACTAACCAGCCCCCCTGCAGCCTGCCTTGCGGCTCGAAATCCGCCACCTCCGCCTCGTGTACCTGCCCTGGAACCGCCAGTGTATGCCTGAATATGTGCGCGAAGGGCTGAGTTTATATTGGATTTGGTCCCTGAGGGGCTTGCGGCCTTCGTGGCCTTGGCCTTTGTATCGGACCATCTGGGACCGCTCGCAAGGCTATATCCTGATGAAGTTCCCATGACAAGCTACCTCGGCTTTTTTGGCCCTTCCAAAGCTGATTTGATGGTTTTTCCTATCTTGGTATTTGTTGTGCTAAGCTCAGTGATAGTATCCTTCAAGACTTTATCTAGGTCGGGTCTGTCCTTGACGAGCTTGGCTAATGTGTAGCCAGAGCCAGGATTGGCCTCACGCGCATCAAGCGACCGGAGAGCTTCGGCCAGCGAACGCTCGGCTGGGCGCATTCCGTCACGGATTAAGAGGTCAAAAGCAGTATAATGTCGCCCATCCCCCGGGTTTGCAGAAAGCAGTCGCTTCAACTCGCTCAAGAGGATAGTGACATCGTTTTCATCTAATGATTTCGCCGATTTTGCCGCTGCCTCTCGCTCAATGTTTTGGTCAGAAAGCATATCTGTAATTATCTTCTTCAGATAAGGAGCCACCAACTGGATACCTGCCAGTGTGCTTTCCATCCGGTCACGGGAAAGCCAGACATAATCCCTAAGGTCCATGCCGGCTATCGGCGGATTCATCTGCGCCCAGCGATGCAGGAAAAGAGCCTTGCTGCCCCATTTGAGGGAGTCTAACTTTGCCGGGTCTGGTTTCTCGCCTTCAGGGACGCGACATGTCTCTTCCAGTTCCCGAATCTCCCTGGGGATGCCGTTTTGTGAACGGACAAAATCATAAAGATTGCGGTACTCAGGATCGCATCCATACTCGAGAACCATCAGTTTGACCAAGACATCTGTGCGAATGTCCGTCAGCTTGGCGACCCTGGCCAGCTTCTTGCGGACTGCGTATGTGTTTAGAAATCGCTTAATCTGTCGCGGATTTCCCTTAAGTCCGTCTCCGATGAGCGGTGCAGCGGTCCGGCAGAACGAGAGGCTTTCCTCAAGCTCGCCATTCTTTTCAAATAACTCCCCCAGGCATTCCTTTACTTGGCGAGCCGAGAAAGGCGTGTACCTATCCTGCCCCATGTGCTTGCTGAGGGCCCCCAGGCATTTGTCGAACCTGGCATCTTCAAAGTGGTAGCGGCAGAAAAGCATGGTCATATAAGTCTCAACCTCTGGGACCGAGAGGCGAGGAAGCGTGAATGGCACATGTATCAATTTCTCAAGGTAATCATTGACGATTTGGTCCTCGTAGTCGACCTTTACGTCAGCCCCGCTGGCAAGCCCCCTATAATGGATCCTGATTGCATGGGATACCAACCGGCGGTCGGCTCCAATAACGAAAGCCGTATGTTTGACGTTCAAGAAGAGCTTTATAGCCTCCAGATTCTCGATTATCCGTTGTGGAGAACATCTGTCCAGGTCATCGACCAGAATGACAAGTGATTTCACCTTGGATTCCTTGAGCAGTTCCTCAAACTTATCGCGAAAGTTTCGAATGCTCACTATCTCTTCTTGATGCTCTTCCTTGGCAGCTCCTCCCTCAGATGCGGGCAAAATGGCTTCCAGAAAAGCCATTGCGGCCACTGGCTCCACGCCTAACGCTGAGAGTGCCGTTGCCGCTATGCCTCCCTTCATGGCCAATCGGATGTATCGCATGTATTCAACCGATTTCAAAAAGGGCAGGATTTTTTTCTTAATCCGTTCACCCAATGTCGGATGCTCGGCAAGCTGGCGAAGAACCGAACCTATGAGTGCGGACTTGGCGTCGTCGTAACCCTCGAACAACCATCCGTTGACATACAGGCAGTACCGGCCTTCTGATTCGTCTTTGCTGAGCCTTTCTTGTAACATTCGAAGAATGCTGGACTTGCCGCCACCCCAGTCGGCAAAAACGCCAATCGTGATTGGTAGTAGGGAAGGATCGCTCACTATCTCGTAAATGAGATCAGCATGGACGTTGAAGCCGAGGTAATCTATGGTTGTCTCGTTATCTGACCACATATTTTTCCATCCCTTTCAATACTCCCGATCCCGCGTAAACAGCCAACCCATAATGGGGCTCACGTCCATTTTCTTAGCATTCACCTTTTCCACCAAATTCTGCCAAGAGAACTAAATATATTCTCAAGATGCTAAACATTAAAGGCCTGCCCCAAAATCTTCTGAATCTTCTGCACTTCCAAAATCCAATCCTTTACTTCGTAGAAACTTCAGGCTGTCTCCAATACTTTTGAAACTTGATAATCTTGCCGGTTTGGTCAGCCGCATACTCATAGGTGACCCAAGCCGTTCGGAATCTGACCTTGTAGTAGTAATAATAATGGGTTGTGCTATCGATCATCTCAATTTTCGCAGGAGGACCATATTTTCCCCGTAAATCGGCAAGGGTTGAAGGTCCAGCGCAAGCGAAAAGTAATGTTGCTAGAATGATAATAGCTAGCTTTGATTTCATTGGTTTCCTCCTTTCGTCAGAAATAGAGGATGTCTCTGATATGGAGCCGCATCTTTAGAATTGGCAATTTGAGATTCGCATCAAGAGTATTTCAAAATTGATCACTTACCCTCGTTCCAGTGAATTGTAGTGTTAGGTGTGTTGTCGCTCTTGAGCACGGGCATCAACCTCGAACGGTGCATCCTTGTAACCAAACGTCACGATCTGCTGGAGGTACAAAGGCAAGAAAGAACCGATCGACCCTGCTCTTTCGTACTGATAGACATGGCGGCACTCGTGCGCAAGCAGATCAATACTCTCATGACCACGACAAATGTAAATGCCATATCCAAGAGTAAGACCGACCATCTCCGGGCCAAGAAGGCCTGTAAGCAGGGCTGCCTGTCGGAGCTCTGCATCCTCTGGCAGAGGGAGCTGGTGCACTATTAATAGGTGGATCCGTTCAGGACTAACAACGCCAGCGCTTCGCGCTACTGCGACACCCGTAGCGTTCAAAGGCACACCATTGTGGATAATCTCCGCTTCCCTTTCTTCAGCCCACGCAATGGCCCTTGGGTGCCACGTCACGGTGCCAGGCAACGGTAATAAGGTATTTTGTATTTTCTTAGCGGTCACCTTTTTCACCAAATTCTGCCAAGAGAACTTAATGGATTCTCGGGACACCCACTCTAAAGACCTGTTTCCATATTCCTCATTCATTTCCCGAATTTCTCCATCTTCATTAGAAAGACCAAGCCACGGTTCTCGCTTCCCTTTGTCAATAGATCACGCTGGGAAAGATATTCATGTACATCAAGCAATATTTTGCCTACGAAAGATGCAGAGGTAGCTATCTTTGCAGCCATAGGCAACATTACGAAATGAGTTAGCAGACTTGTCGCAGTCCCTCCAACGAGAAACATTTTTGATATTCTACGAAAGAGATCACCCTTCATCGATTTCATCTTTAGTGTCAAATCATCAAATCGCGGCTTGATCCTTTGTACTACAACAGATTCAATTCCATCATACGAGATCTCACCAATTTGACTGACAATCTTTTCAATTTCAATTTTGAAATAAACCAAATCTTCTGAAAGCTTCTCTCTGACCTCCAAAATCTCCTGTGCTTCCAGTTCCGGGAAATTAGGAATTACCAAAGAAATTGATTTAAACGCCACATTTGCCACAATTTCTTCTTTCGTAGGTAAATGTTCAACACTGGCTAGTTTCTGCACGCTCTCTATGGCGAGTTGGCTCAACGAGTCATCGTCACTTATGGGTATTTTCCGACTCTCAAGGGCAAAGTGCAGTCCTCCTGAGATGCTCTGCCATCGATACAAAGAATACCACGGCGCATCTACATAGATTTTTTCTTGCGGAACGATGCCCACTGATTGTCCCCACAGTCCGATCGCGATCCCGCTACCGTTCTGCATCAGCTTCTTTTCATTACTTTCGAAGTTTATCCAATCTGGAGGCGTCTGGTTAATCAGAATCGGATTTAGTATATTCGCATTGATAAGTTCACTATTACTGGCTATGAATTCTTTGTACGCCAGCCAACGCTCTGAAGTTAACAAACTCCTTTCACATGGCGATTTTGCAAAGAAAGGCATATCCTTTTGTGATTGCCACCTATCCTGCAGAGGTTCCAAAAAATATAGGGGGGACAAGTGGAAAGTCGACACCTTGTCGAATAGCAAGCACAGTTTTGTCAGAGTTTTCTTGTTTGATATAATTCCATCTGAGTAATAAAGACATTCTGTCATATTTTTCTGGGAGATCCTCCCTATCTTTTCAACATTATTCTTTCTAACGAATAGGGTTCAAGTCTATTTTCTTAGCGGTCACCTTTTCCACCAAATTCTGAAATTGCCACTGTCAAAGGCCCCCTGCATTTACCATATTGTTGATTCCCGAACGAACCCGTTTGATTATTTTACAACCTTGTTGCTAATCCACCCCTCCTGACCATTCTCCAACCGCACATTAAACCACTCCCCTGTTTCTCCTATTACGGTCATCTTATCTCCTTGCTTCACGGTTGTGACTACAGGATAATTATCCCCAGCACCCGACCTAATATTTGCAAAAGTCCAGTTAACGGTAAGAATATTTTCCGTACGTGGAGAAGGAGTGGCTGGTGTTGCTGTTGCAGGTTTTTCAGGTGGAGTTACTTGGGGTTTCTGAGGAGTGTCGCTGAGTTTGCTCTCTAGCTTCTCCATTTCAAAAATATATTCTGGTGGATACTCCAGGATCCATATTAAAGGGATCAGAACGAAAAGCCCTCCAATTAATGCGCCAACAGAAAGCACTTCGCGTTTGATGTGGCCAGTGAAGTCTTTGTAACCTTCTTTCTTTAATGTAACCGATTTCATCGTGCCTGCTGCCGCTCTATCAGCGTAGGTATAAGGCGTCTCCCCTTTGAGCTGTCCATCCAAATATAATTTCGCTCCAGGGGGGTTAGATTTAACTAAAGTGGCACTTGCACATCCAAAGAGGAAAAAGAAAGCCATGCTTGACGCAATAATTTTCTTCATGGGATACCTCCTTAATTTTTTGATTGCTAATCAAAACAAAAGGCTGGGCTTATCGGGGGAGTGGATTAGAAAGCTCCCGAGAACCCATTCAAATCTCCTGGAGGCTTAATATTGGCACCTTATTATTTTACAAACATATTGTTAATCCACCCTTCCTGACCATTCTCCAACCGAACATTAAACCATTCCCCATATTCTCCCAGAAAAGTTAATTTATCTCCTTGCTTCACAATCGCAACTATAGAAAATTCATTTCCAGCACCTGAACGAATGTTAGCAGAAGTGCCAGTTACGACGACGATGTTTGTGACTGGTGGAGGGGTAGCTGGTTTGAGTATCAGAGGTTTCTCAGGCAGGGTTACCTGAGGTTTAGTATCCCCTTCTTGAGCGGGTAATTTCTTTTCCCGGGGAGATGGTTGCTTGTCTTTCAGTTTGAAGGATATTAGTGCAAATTCCCATGAACCTGGCCTCCAGATGCCTTCTTGCCCAGCGTAGCTAGATTTAATTATTGTCTTAACTTCTGGAGAATACCAAATATAATGCCGATAGACATCTGATGCTCTGGCTACAACTCTCTTACTAAATTCAATTTTAAAGGCTTTAAACGTCCCAGCAGGGACAGTTAATTCTTCTAACGATAAAACTTTGAACTCATGGAAGTAATCCATTGAACCACCACCAGCATCTTTCCCTGAAACGATCTTAGCCCATTTTTTGCCAACATAAATTGGAAAATCGCAATATATACCATAATACCAAACGGTCTCGGAGGTAACTTTCTTCCCTTGAGGATTTATGAAATATTTTAATTCTAAAGTCCTTTTATCAAAACAAGGCTTGTCCACCCCATAACGGTCTTCAAGGATATATAAGTTTCCCTCGACTCTCTCAACAGTGATTTGCCATTCTCTCATAATAGCGTATCTAAACCTCCAAGTATCACCGACATCCCAAGTTGGTGCTTCATTTTTTTCCTGGGATATTGCCGTTGGTAGAGTTGTTTTTTGTTCGGTGGCACAATAAACGAATAGAACCAAACATAATGAGATTGTCAAATATGATAACTTCTTCATTCTTATGCACCTCTTTATTTGAATTCAACCACTATCCTTTGCACAAAAATATAAACCTCACTCCTTTTTCAGAAATGAGGATGAAATGTAAATCAAGCTCATCAACAATTTTCAACAATCTCCTGTCTGAGATCATCTTATCCTTCAATCTCACGATGGGAGTCTTTTTCTTAGCGGTCACCTTTTCCAAAAATTTCGCCAAAAGAACTAAATACGTTGTGAAGGTCCCAACCCCTCCTATTTTGATGCGCCTCCATCGTTTTTTATTTTTATCCAGGTACTCAAACTCTCTTGAGATGTTAAGATTTGATGGTCGCCACCTTCTTCCTTCAGGATTACCCAATCACCGTTGATAACAACTTTTGTTACTATGTAAATTCTCTCACTATCTGGCTTAATAAATCTGTCACCCTCCTTAGCCTTTTCCACCATTTTCCCGACCCCTGAACTATGTTCAGTCGAGCAAGTCGAGGGTCAGGTCTATTTTCTTAGCATTCGCCTTTTCCACCAAATTCCGCCAAGAGAAGTAAACATACCCTCAGTCTTCCGAGAAGCGTCCCCTTTTCTTTAAAGTTACCTACTACATATTTTTTTGTATAAACTCAACTATCTGTTCGGCAGCACGCTCAACAGCTTGAGGAGTAGTTCCAGCAAAAACAGTTCCACCTGAAGACCTCCCTTGCGCTACAAAGGTTCCTATGCTTTTGCTTTCTTTTAAATCAAATAATTCCACTTCAACATCTATCCCTGCACGACCAGCCATGGCACCAACCATCACACGCGCTCCTGAACTTACTCTTTTCAATTGTATTATTTTTGCATCAAGTCGCAAATCTGCCTGTGCATCTGGAGAAGATGAGCCTGAAATAACCTTGTCGAACAACCCCTTTTCCCGAAGTTTGGCGATAGTCATGCTTTCAAGTTGAACCATCTCTTCTGATGATCCAGAAACCTGGGACGAAGTATTAAAAAGCATTGTTTTATAGGTGGACAATTTTAGTGTCATCGGAGTTGTTGCAGTAACTGCCCCTTTAGACGCGCATCCCTCAAGTAAAAATAGAATAAATATAAATATTACCCCGTGCTTGGCAAGTGTATATCTTTTCATAAATTATTAACCTCCTTTTAGAAAAATTCGGGCCGGGTCTATGATGTTACACTTACTCTTTTCCCCGTTTTGAATTCTGCTTACATCTATAATTGGCCCGGAAGGTCAAAGGTTAGTTTGCGTGTTGAATTCAGGTGCTTCTCGTTTAATGAGAGACTAAACTGAGGAAGGCTCTAAGGGAACTGAAAGCCCTTAGAGCTTAGGCCAGGGCATTTTTTGCGGGAATCTTAGCATCAGTTTCCCACTCCGTGGGAAGTTAGAGGTTACAGGACATAGGTTATAGGTTACGGGTTACAGGTTACACGTTTAATTCAGCCATCACTGATGCCCTTGCACGGGAAAGAGTTTTAAAAACAACCAAGATTTTATTAAATTCGTATGAAGAAGTCAATCCTTCGACTTGCTCAGGATTGACCCTGAGTGCGTCTCTGGCAT
>Ga0299912_10003767_pt1 | contig 12364 bp, 14 predicted proteins | sample RVTome_2_FD_207667 | JGI IMG/M metagenome (GOLD analysis project Ga0299912, IMG submission 207667) | Soil microbial communities from uranium-contaminated site in the Upper Colorado River Basin, Wyoming, United States - RVT95D214 (version 2) ... | reverse complement strand
TTTTCAGGTATTAGACTCCTGACGACAGGTAAGAAAAAGCATAACCCCAGCCTCACAACAAGCTGGGTGCTAAGGCAGTTCAGCAGCAAGAAAAAGAAGGCAGAACTGGAATACCGGGAGTTTGTGAAATTTGGAATCGGAGAAGAATTTGTCTGGGAGAAGATAGAAGGTCAAGCGTTATTGGGCGAGGAGGGGTTCGTAAAGGGGCTTATTGACCACCTCAAGACCTACAAAAAGGGGGCAGAGATCCCCAAGAGCCAGCGGTATGTCACCAGATCAACTCTTGAAAAAATATTGAAGGAGAGTATACTGAAAGACAGGGCTAAACTGGACCGGCCGATTCTTGAGCTGATAGAGCGGTACAGATATACACAGCGTGGTGTAATTAATTATCTGGGTATGCATCTCACGTATGTAAGCAGAATTTCGAGCGGGCGATAATAGGACAGCAACATTATAGACCTGACCCCAAATCTCGCAAATCTCGCGTATGTCCTGATCACCTAAGTAATCACTCCCTTTGACCGTATCGAAGAGATGCCACTCCCATCAGTCTTCCTCCTCATTGTCAAGAGAGGCAGTGATTCCACCCTGGGCCGCGCCCGAATGGGAACGCGTGGGAAAGACCTTGCTCACCACAGCCACAGCGGCGCGGAGTCCTACCAGACCCGCTCCGATGATGACGATGTCATGGAAGAAGTTCATAATAACCAAAGTGGTCTAAAGTATTGAGAGGACTAAAGTGACTAAAGTGTCAAATCACTTGAAGCTTTGGGCGCTCATACGGGTATGATTCAGCAACCCTCCGGCAAGGAGGATTTTGATCTCCCGCTCGTTAAGTCCATGGGAGACCTCAAAGGTCCTTCCCTGGGTCACGTTTTGAATGGTCAATGATCCGTTTACCTGAAGGCGATCACGGACCTTCTCGACCCTGAGTTGATCTCCCTGTTCAACCTTCTCAAACTCTTTTCCATCCTTAAAGGTCAGGGGAAGGATTCCAAAGTTGATCAAATTGCTCCGGTGAATGCGTGCATAAGATTTTACGATAATGGCTCTGATGCCCACGAACATGGGAGCCAGAGCCGCATGCTCCCGACTCGACCCCTGTCCATAATTCTCGCCTCCGACCACAAACCCACCGCCCGACTCTTTCGCCCTTCTGACAAAATTGCTATCCACCCTCTCAAAAAGATATTCCGAGATGGCTGGGATATTGGACCGTAAAGGGAGAACCTTTGCTCCTGCCGGAACAATATGATCGGTCGTAATATGATCTCCAACTTTTAAAAGAATTTTTCCCCCCACCACATCCTCTAAGGGACCCCGCGTGGGAAAGGGTTTGATATTCGGTCCCCGCTCGATGATCACCCTCTCCGGATCCAACGAAGGGGGAAGGATCATGCTGTCATCGATAAAGAACCTCTTCGGCATAAGGATTCGGGGCGGTTTCTGACCCAATTCTCTTGGGTCGGTGATGACTCCTGTTAATGCACAGGCTGAAGCCACATACGGACTGGCTAAATAGACCTGATCATCGGGTGTCCCGCTTCGACTCTGGAAATTGCGATTCATCGTCCGAATCGAGATCGCATTAGAGGGAGGAGCCTGGCCCATTCCAATACAGGGACCGCAGGCCGATTCGAGAATTCGGGCACCTGCATGGATGAGGTCGGCCAGGGCTCCGCTTCTTGCAATCATCTCAAAGACCTGCTTCGATCCTGGTGTAATCGTGAGGCTGACATCCGGATGGATCTTCTTCCCTTTCAGGATCCTCGCCACACTCATCAGATCCAAATAGGAGGAGTTGTTGCAACTACCAATGCAGACCTGCCTCACCTCCCTTCCCGCTGCCTCTTTCACCGGAGCAACCCTGTCCGGACTGGAGGGCTGAGCGATCAGGGGTTCCAATTTCCGGAGATTGATCTCAATGACCTGATCATACCCGGCATCCGGGTCAGGCCCGAGAAGAACCCAATCTTTCTCCCTTTCCTGAGCCCTTAAAAATTCGAGAGTTCGCTCATCGCTCGGAAAGAGAGTCGTAGTAGCTCCCAACTCCGCTCCCAGATTGGCAATTGTCGCTCTTTCCGGGACGGAGAGTATCTTTACTCCGGATCCCCCGAATTCGAAGATCTTCCCCACGCCCCCCTTAACCGTTAAACGCCTGAGAAGCTCCAGGATGATATCCTTTGATGAGACCCATGGACCAAGCCTTCCTTTCAATCTCACCAGAACAATCTCCGGCATCTTGAGGTGGTAAGGCCCTCCTCCCATGGCAATGGCCACATCGAGACCTCCTGCTCCGATCGCGATCATCCCCATCGCGCCTGCATTAGGCGTATGGCTATCAGAGCCTAAAAGCGTCTCTCCGGGTTTTGCAAACCGCTCCAGATGAACCTGGTGGCAAATGCCGTTGCCGGGTCTCGAGAAGAGGATCCCGTATTTTGCCGCAAATGTCTGCAGAAACCTGTGATCATCCGCATTCTCAAAACCCGTCTGGAGCATATTGTGGTCCACATAGCTAACGGAGAGCCTGGTTTTAACGCGCGGAATCCCAAGGGCTTCAAACTGAAGATAGGCCATCGTCCCTGTGGCATCCTGTGTGAGGGTCTGGTCAATGGAGATGGCAATGTCCTCCCGGGGTTCCAATCTTCCACTCACCAGATGAGACTCAAAAATTTTTTGAACGAGATTCTTTCCCATAGTGAAAAATAATAATGGATGACTCTCCGCTTTGTCAACGAAATTCCCCTCCTTCATCCAAACATTTCATTCCTTAATGATTGAACTTTAGTCTATTTCTGTTAGATGATGCACCCATGATGCTTTGATGCTATGCTCTGGCGCTGCGCAGTTTATTATTGGCTTGCGGTTCGCACCCCAGAACAGGGCGGAGCAGGGAGGTGCAATCCCCACTCATTTCCCCCCTAATGGGTAAGGTGGGAAAAAATTAGAAAAAGAGGAATATTGCAAACAAGTAGGAATTCATGTATAATAGGATCAAATAATAAAAAAGGAGGGCCTAATGCCTATTTCTGTACTTACCCCAAAAGGTCAGATGACCATTCCCAAAGAGGTCAGGAAAGCTTTAAACCTGCAACCTTCCGAGAAGGTGATCATCGTGGTCGAGGGCAACCAGGCAATCATTCACCCGTTAAAAGGAAATCTCCTTGATATCGGTGGCTCCGTGAAGATCACGGGCAGAGAAAAGCCTATCGATTTTAAGAAAGTAAGAGAAGAGGTCAAAAAACGAGTTGCCAAGAAAATTGCCGCAAAGGGTTGAATCCATGGAGTATAAATTTGTCGACACAAATATATTTCTGAGATATCTCACCAAAGATGATCTTTCGAAATATGAGAGATGCAGGGAGATGTTCAAGAAGGCCCTGGAAGGGGAAATAGCCATTTCAACATCGGGGATGGTCATTGCTGAGTTGATTTGGACACTCCTGTCATACTACAAAGTCTCGAAAGCCGAGGTCATTGAAAAGGTTTCTGTGATTCTGGGCACTGAAAATCTATTCGTTCCTGATAAAGATGTCCTTGCAGACGCCCTTGTCCTTTATGTGAGAAAGAATATTGATTTTATTGACGCATACAATGCTGTCTTTATGAAATATCATGGTCTCCGCGAAATCTATTCGTACGATGAAGATTTTGAGGCGATTGAAGGAATTGAAAGAAGGGAGCCTTAGTCTTTTAATCCATGCTTTAAGTTTATCTAAGGTTTTTTTAGAGGAACCTCCCGACCCTTTTCTGTCTCTTTAATTGAGGGATGACTACCGCCACATCATCTGAAATCTAAGCAACCTCAATCAATGGGACGGTTTAGAAGATGAACAGAGACTTATTAAAGCAGTCCCGGTATTTCTTGAAAGACAGTGTCCGGAAGAAAGTCGACTTTTCACGGACGGACCAGAACAGAGGGATCGATCCTCCTCCTATCGAAAAGCCATATCCGACCGATGCGTTGCGAATCGATCTTCTGAAGCCCGGCGAGTGGAGAAAAATCGCCAAGATCGATCTCGCCACTGCGATTGGGAACCGCCAGAGCCGTCGAATATATCGGAAACAACCTCTTACGCTGGAGGAGGTATCTTTCCTCCTCTGGGCAACCCAGGGAATGCGGGGAGAAGTTGTCGGAGGCCACGCCTATCGCACCGTGCCATCGGCGGGGTGTCGTCACGCCCTTGAAACATATCTGGCCTTGCTCCATGTGGAAGGGCTCGATTCCGGAATCTACCGGTATCTTCCACTCTCTCACCAACTGCTCTACGAATTCTCAGAGGAACAGCTTTCGAGTAAGATGATCGACGCCGCATTCGGCCAGCCCTACCCGGGAAACGCAGCATTGACATTCATCTGGACGGCCATTCCTTATCGGATGGAGTGGCGCTACGGCCTGGCGGCGCATCGGGTAATCGCCATTGATGCTGGCCATGTTTGCCAGAACCTGTATCTTGCCTGTGAGACCATTGGGGCGGGGACCTGCGCCATTGCCGCCTATGACCAGGAAGCATTGGACCGGTTGCTCCGGGTCGATGGAGAGGAGGAGTTTGCCGTTTACATGGCGTCAGTGGGCAAAGTCTGAGATGGAGAGAAGAAAGATCAGAATGGGCCATGGGAGGAGACAGAACATGGTTAGCTCAAAGCAAAAATATAGAATAGAAAAAGACTCGATGGGTCCCGTCAAGGTTACGAAGGAGGCTTACTACGGCGCCAACACGCAGAGGGCGGTTGAAAATTTTCCTGTGAGCGGATACCGGTTCGGAAGGGAAATGATCTATGCCCTCGGCCTCATCAAGTATGCCTCGACCAGGGCGAACTCAGTGCTGGGCCTCCTTGAAAAGAGGATGGCCAGGGCTATTGAGCAGGCCTCTTATGAAGTCATGCAGGGAAGATGGGACGAACAATTTGTGATCGATATTTTTCAGACCGGTTCCGGGACTTCGACCCATATGAATGCCAATGAAGTGATCGCCAACCGGGCGAATGAAATCTTAGGGGGTAAAAAAGGAATCTACAAGCCGGTTCATCTCAATGACCATGTCAACCTATGTCAATCGAGCAACGATATCTTCCCTTCTGCTATCCATATCGCCTCGGTCACCCTTCTGCTGGAAAAACTTCTGCCTGCCTTAAGAGACCTCCATCAGGCGCTCAAGGCCAAGGCCAAGGAGTTTCATCCTGTTCTGAAAATTGGCCGAACCCATCTCCAGGACGCCCTCCCCATTCGATTGGGTCAGGAATTTGAGGGATATGCGCAGCAGGTGAGATTCGGCATCTTTAGAATTCTAACTGCCATGGGATCCCTTTATGAACTTCCTCTCGGTGGAACGGCTGTTGGAACAGGAGCCAATACCCACCCACGGTTTGCAAGAAAAGCCATCTCCATGATCAACAAAACGATCGGAGGACAGTTCCGTAAGGCGACCTGCCATTTTGAAGCCCAGGGCGCCCGGGATGCTTCGGTAGAGATGAGCGGGGCTTTGAAGACCGTGGCGGTCAGCCTCATTAAAATCGCCAATGACATCCGGTGGCTGGGATCAGGCCCCCGTTGCGGGATTGGAGAAATTCATCTCCCGGAGACTCAACCTGGCTCCTCCATGATGCCCGGAAAAGTCAACCCGGTCATTCCCGAATCCATGATTCAGGTGTGCGCTCAGGTGATTGGAAATGATTCGGCAATCACTCTGGGTGGCCTCAGTGGCTATTTTGAGCTCAATGCGATGATGCCCTTGATCGCCCACAATTTGCTGGAATCGATCCGGCTCCTTGCCAATGGAGTCGATAATTTCAACACAAGATGTGTCAAGGGATTGAAGGCAGATCAGGAACGATGTGAAGAGATGATTGAAAAAAGTCTAGCCCTGGTCACGGCCCTGGTTCCCAAAATTGGATATGATGAGGCCGCGCGTATTGCCAGAAAGGCCTACCAGCAGAATAAGACGATCCGGAAGGTGCTGGAGGAGGAGGGGCTTTTTTCAAAGGAGGAGTTAAGGCGTTTATTAAACCCCCGTTCAATGATCGCTCCAACAAAGAAGATGAAGGGGCGATGAAGTAGGCTTTCTCACCGATATCAAAAAATTGGGCGATGCCGTCTTCTTCGCTTCCATCTCAACCCATTATGGCCGCATGGTCATATTAAAATGAAAGAATTTAAAAAATAAGGAAAGGGGATTACGGGGAGAGGATGTAGCGCAAGGCTTTAGCCTTGCATCATTTTTTCACCCTCAAATAAAGGTAGAGAATCACTCCGCCCACAAACATAAAAGAGGAGAGGACCTGGCCCAGGGTGAAGGAGCCTATGATGAACCCGATGTGTCCATCCGGTTCTCTAAAAAATTCGACAAAGAACCTGAAACATCCATAGAAAAAGAGGAAGGCCGCTAAAACCCCTCCAGTGGGAAGCCTCCTGTCCTTGAGAAACCAGAGAATGATAAAAAGAACCCCTCCCTCCAGCCCACTCTCATAGAGCTGAGAGGGATGTCTTGGCATTGGCCCCCCTCTGGGAAAAATCATCCCCCAGGGAACCTGCGTCACCCGACCATAGAGTTCTCCGTTGATAAAATTTCCGATTCTCCCCAGACCCAGGCCGATTGGAGCGGTGACAATGATGAGGTCCGCAATCTTCCAGAAGGATTTCTTGTTCTTCCACGAGAAGGAGACTCCCACGATCAACACACCGATCAACCCTCCGTGAAAGGACATTCCCCCGCGCCAGATGGCAAAGATCTCAAGGGGATCAGCCCAATACATCTTGAGATCGTAAAAGAGGACATACCCCAAACGGGCGCCCACCATCAGCCCAATGATGAGGTAGAAGTAGAGGTTTTCCACCTCCACCCTTGAAACCCCAAAATCCTTCCTCTTCATCTGGTAACGGACGAGGAGGTAGGAACCAATAAACCCTAAGACATACATCATGCCATACCAACTCACCCGGATCAGCCCCAGATCGATCATGATGGGATTCATGTCCACTTTCATCTCATCTCACCTGACATCATTTTATTCAATAACAGATAAAGATTCAACCCATTTTGGTAAACATCTCTTTTTCCGTGAAAGTTATCCATCGGAATGCCAAATCCAGAGGGGCAGGCGGACCAGCGTAGAAAGATTTAGGCCTGCCTGCGCGAAGCCCCGCCTACCGAAGCCTCGTGCGGCGGGCAGGCGCTTCGGCGAAGGCAGGGCGGCCTAAAGATTTCGGAGTCTGGTCCACCTGCCCCTCTGGAGTCTATTCTCTCATCACGAAATTGGAGATGCTTGCCCCATTTTGAGAAATAGTTGACCTTTAATCCTAATTTCTATATAATTTGATTTATGGAAGAGCCCTCCAGAAAACAGCAGACCCTTCAGGACCTGAAGAAATTGGTCCTCTCGAAGGCCTCCATCGTCTATATCCTCTCGGATGAAGAGGACCGTGTGGAAACCCTTCTCAAAGACCTCTCCGCCACCTTTCAACCAAAACCCAAACTCTTCATCTGGAACCCCTTCCAGGGTCTGACCGGTGAGGAGGAAACCATAGAAAATTCCAAGGCTCCTTTCGATGCCCTGGATCGAGTGATCCAGCGAACGGAACAGGCTTTATATCTCTTCGAGGGAATTCACTCCTTGATGGATGGAGATCCTCTTCTGACAAGAAAGATGAAGGATGTCCACCGGGCTCTTCGGAATCGTTATGCCACCCTCTTCATCGTCGCACCTGTTCTGGTTGTTCCAGAGGAACTCCGTCGCGATATAGTCATCTACGACCTTCCCATGCCGGACGCCTCTGAAGTGGAGCACATTTTAAACAGCGTGATCAGTGGAACCCCCCATGCCGCTAAACTGACAGAATCTCTGACACCCGACTTGAAAGAACATATGGTCAAGGCCGCCCTTGGCCTCTCCCTTGACCAGGTGGCCCGCGCCTTCCGGAGCGCTCTGATCGGGAGGACGACCCTCGATGCCTCTGTCATCGATGGGGTCATCGAAGAGAAGGGTCAACTGATCAGAAAGTCAGGGATCCTGACATTAATCACCAACCGGCCTACCCTCGATGAGATCGGCGGCCTCGAAAACCTCAAAGATTGGTTGAGGAAAAGAAGCGGTGTCTTAAGCAAAGAAGGAAAGGCCTTTGGTCTTCAACTTCCGAAAGGGGTCTTAATCACCGGTGTCTCCGGATGCGGCAAAAGTCTCTGTGCGAAGGTTTTTGCCTCTTTCTGGCAAGTCCCTTTGCTTCACCTCGATATGGCGCGGCTTTACGACGGAACCATGGGAGAACCTGAGAAGGCCCTTCAGATCGCCATTCAAACCGCGGAGAGCGTTGCCCCTTCTGTGCTCTGGATCGATGAGATCGAGGCGGGCATCAGCATTCAAAGTCAAAAGGCCGGAGGTGGGGCGCAATCGAGGGTCTTCGCCTCTTTCCTCACCTGGATGCAGGAAAAAAAGGACTTCGTCTTCATCGCCGCCACAGCCAATGTGATCGAACTCCTTCCTCCCGAAGTCTTGAGAAAGGGCCGCTTCGACCAGATCTTTTTCGTCACCCTCCCCAATGCTCAGGAGAGAAAGTCTATCCTCTCCATCCATCTAAAAAGGAATGGCGCGGACTTCTCAAAGGTTAACTTAAATATGCTGATCAAGGTGACGGAAGGGTTTAACGGTGCTGAGATTGAGCAGGCGGTCTATGGGGCCATGGTCGATGCTTTCAATGATGGCCGGCCGCTGACCGAGCACGATATCATCATCGCCGCCGGAAATATCATCCCCCTTTCGACGACGATGAAAGAGGAGATTGGCAGGATGGAACGCTGGGCTTATAACCGAGCCACTCTCGCCTCCAAGAATTAATAATCCTTCTCCTCATCATCTTCATCCTGATCATAATCTTCTTCATCTTCTTCGTCCTCTTCGTACTCGTCAGACTCTTCCGCTTCCTCTTCTTCATCTTTCCTTTTGGATTTGGTCTTCAGATCGATCTTATCCAGACTCTCATCTCCCAGATCATCGATCACCTCGTTAAAAAAGAGCGCCAGAGAGACCAGGTATTCCTCGGGTATTTCTCGTAACCAATCCATGACCTTCTCCGCCATCTCCAACTTCTCGCTTCCATTGCAACCCTCGATCAGGTCAATGGCCTTGCGGTAATGTTTATTGAATACGCGGATCATAAATGGTCTTCCCTCCTATGCAAAAATGAATGAACCTTCGGATGACATTCTGCAAAACATTATACTTCCATTCCTCATTGTCAACAATAAAAAATTGGGGTTGTAAGTAACCCATCACTTATCCGGGGAACATTGGGTAGGGGAAGTTTTAGCCTCTCCCATTTTTCTAAAGGGAAAAGATCTCAATTAAATCTGGTGATCTTGGCGCCGATAAAAGGCATCTTTAAAATATAGTCTTTCAATAAGACCTTCTTTACCTCCCCGCCCTTCCCTTTTGTGCCGCTGGCATGGAGGAGATAAGGTTTCTGTTCCATTTTAACAATCCCGATGTGTCCGACGATCTCCTCCCGTTTTCTATCCTCAACCTTTTTTATGAAAAAGAGGATATCCCCGCTCCTCAATCTGTCCATCCCTTTAAGGAGTCTATCAGAAGGAAGAATGTCTACAGACACCTTCCCCCTCGATCCTTTTATTCTCATTGTCTTTCCGATTTTTGAGGTGATCTCGCTTCCCCATTTGCCGCTGAAGACCATATCCTCCCCGTATTCAAATCGGTCCTCATAATTGACGACCTTTCCATCCTTAAGAATTCCCTTTGAATGGAATCGTCTCCCGAGAGCAATCTGAATGGCCTCTTCTGGCGTCCGGCTCAGGGCAAGCTCCGCAGTCCGAAAAGTTAAATACATACAATCCACTCTCTCATCTGCCACAATCGTTGCCCTCGTGACATATTCGCCCATCGGATCTTTATCGTATGGAGTTCCGACAAACCTCTCCGCCCAGAAAGCAATTTTCTCACCAACCGGCTTATTCATTAAGGAAGACGAAAATTTTTGGATCTCCTCATCCGTCAGGGCAAAACAGACCGGGGAGAAAAGAAGGAGGATGAAAGCAATGAGGGAAACCGAACTGAGAAATATCCTCGTTTTCATTAAAAATCAGTCTAATGCTTTATCTCCAAACTTGCAAGAGATCATGAGGGAGGGAAAGGGTTCATAATAATCCTCTTATAACCCCTCAGTTATGGGTTCAAGTAATACAAATGTCCCCTTTATTATACCCCTCTTTGGTAATCTTTTTCCTGTCTTTAGACAGGCAAAGAGGGGTAAGGGGAGATTTCCCCAGCATAATTTTAAAATCCCCCTCAGTCCCCCTGAAGCTGTGAAAAAATTCAGCGATGGTGGGGTTTATGGTAATGTATCCTGAATCCTGCATTTTGTATCTTGCATCTTAAAACTTAAGTTACTTTATCTCACTTTAAACTTTAGTCACTTTTGGGATCCCTTCTTCCTCTGCTCCATAGCTAATTTGCATTCGGCACAGATGAAACGAGGAAGCGTCCTGGGATAGGTAATTTTCTCCTCTCCAAATCCCCAATCAATGACATCTCTCACCAGTAACTCTTCCTTGAAGATATGCCCCAGGCAAAGCCCCATCCCACAGATGATGCAGATGGCCACAGCTTCCTCATCCACCCCCTGCTTCGCACAGACATAGCATTTCATGGTCGATCCTCCTTTTCCAATGCCCCCATATATTCTATTTTTACCACTTGATCCCCTAAAAATCAAAGGAGAAATATGCGTCTTTTCGTTTTTTTCGTTCCGTGTTATGATTATTCTGGAAAGGGAGGCAGAATGAAAAAAGAGACGGCGATTCTGTTGATAGTGATTGCATTTCTTGTAGGATTCATTACCGGCGCGACGGTGGCCATCCTGAAGGGAACCAAAGGAACAGGAAAAGTGGCGATGGTCCAAAAGCCCCAGACCCCTCTCCCGCCAGCTCCTCCCCCTGGCCCTGACCCTGCGGAGCTCAATTTGAAGATTCAGGCCCTGAAGGATATTGTCAAAAAAGACCCCAAAAACCTCCCTGTCCTCGTGGAACTCGGAAACCTCTACTTCGATTCCGGACAGCCAAAGGAAGCCATTGAGGCTTATAATCAGTATCTCGCCATCAAACCGGACAATGCGGATGTGAGGACGGATATGGGAATTATGCATAGGGCTTCAGGAGATTTTGACCGCGCCATTGAAGAGTTTAAGAAAGCCGCTCAATCCGACCCCAAACATATCAACAGCCGATACAATATTGGCATTGTCCTTCTTCATGATAAAAACGACATCAAGGGGGCCATCAAAGCCTGGGAAGAGTACCTGAAAGTGGATCCAAATAGTGAGAAGGCCCAGCGGGTAAGATCCCAGATTGAGAAAATGAAGAAGATGGGAGATGAAGTGCCTAAAGTTTCAAAGTGAACTAAAGTAACTAAAGTTGAAATTCCAAAAAACTTTAGATCACTTTAATCACTTTAGTCACTTTAGTTCACTTTAGTTCACTTTAGCTCACTTTAATTTCAGGCTGAAACCGATGAAGGACGAAAAAGAAGATGAATTAAAAGAAGCCGAAGAGTTATTTAAGGAAGGCCTGAAAAAGATCTTCGAGGCCACAAAGAAGGTGTCCAAGGAAGTGGTAGAGGGTTTTAGGGAAGGCTACGCCAAAGACGTCACCAAAAAAGACGAATAAAAATTCTCTCCATCACCCTATCCCCCAATCTCCCCATTCTATTTCATTACTCCCACCTGAACATTTCTGAATCGCGCCGGCGCTGCGCCGTGTCCCACATGGGCCACCTGCCCGGGTTCTCCCTTTCCACAGTTCGGTGTTCCCCACATCTGCCAGTGGTCCTGATTGGCAATGGCGTCGCAGGAGTTCCAGAACCGGGGTGTAATCCCTGTATAGGTAGGGTTCTTGATCATTTCTCCGATTTTTCCGTTCTTAATCTCCCAGCCGATCTCCGTGCCGAACTGAAAATTGATCCTCTTATCATCGATTGACCAGCTCCGATTCGTACTTAAGAAAACCCCCTCTTCCGTATCGGAGATCATCTCCTCCAAGGTCCATTCCCCGGGCTCCAGGTTGATATTCGTCATCCGTATAAGGGGAATTCGATTCCAGCCGTCCGCCCTCATTGTTCCGTTGCTCTCTTTGCTGAGAACGTGGGCCGTCTCTCTTGAGGTCAAGAGGTTGACCAGAATTCCCTGCGTGATAATGGGAACCCTCCGGGCCTGGATTCCTTCATCATCGTATCCGAAAGTCCCTAATCCCCCCGGATAAGTCGCATCAGCCACGACATTGACGATCTCCGCACCATACTTAAAAGACCCCACCATATCCGGTCTTATGAAACTGGCCCCTGCATAACTCGTCTCTGTTCC
>Ga0299912_10003766_pt1 | contig 12369 bp, 8 predicted proteins | sample RVTome_2_FD_207667 | JGI IMG/M metagenome (GOLD analysis project Ga0299912, IMG submission 207667) | Soil microbial communities from uranium-contaminated site in the Upper Colorado River Basin, Wyoming, United States - RVT95D214 (version 2) ... | reverse complement strand
GTTCCCGGGGGGGCCGGGGGGAAAGGGGCGGTATTCACTGCCGCGATTCCCCGAAAGCAGGCGAAGAACCCTTTATTTCACGAAGAACTTGTGGACCGTGACGGTACGGTACTTCTGTCCCGGCTCGAGGATGGTCGAGGGGAAGTTCGGGTGGTTCGGCGAATCGGGGAAATGCTGGGTCTCGAGGCAGACGGCGTAATGCTTCCGGTAGGCCCCGCCGCCCTTGCCGACGACCGTCCCGTCCAGGAAATTGCCCGTGTAGAGCTGTATGGCCGGCTGGTCGGTAAAGATCTCCATCGCCCGCCCGCTTCCCGGCTCCTCGACCCGCGCCGCTAAGACGAGCTTCCCGCCCCCGCCGCGAAGGACGAAGTTGTGGTCGTATCCGCCCTCGACCTGGGCGATCCTCTCCCCGATCGCATGGGGTGACGTGAAATCGAACGGAGTCCCGGCCACCGGCACGATCTCGCCCGTCGGGATGAGGTTGGCCGCCGAATCGACGGCCGTGATCTTGTCGGCCTCGAGCCGGAGCACGTGGCCGAGGATGTCGCCGTTCCCCTCCCCCTTGAGATTCCAGTAGGCGTGGTTGGTCAGGTTGATGGGCGTCTTCTTGTCGGTCTCGGCCTCATAGCTGATCGTCAGCTCATCGGTGTTCGTCAACGCGTAGACGACCGTGACCGAGAGGTTGCCGGGATAGCCCTCCTCCATATCCTTGCTCAGGTAGTTCAGCTTGACACCGACGCCGCCGGCCGATTGGACCGGCTCGGGTTTCCAGACGACCTTGTCAAAGCCCTTGAGCCCGCCGTGCAGGCTGTTGCCGTTGTTGTTCAGGGCCAGCGAGTATTCGATCCCGTCGAGGCTGAACCGGCCCCTGGCGATCCGGTTGGCATAACGGCCGACGATGACGCCGAAATACGGATGGGTCCCGAGATATCCCTCGAGGTCGTCGAAGCCGAGGTTGACGTCGGCGAACGCGCCGTTCCGGTCCGGCAGACGGAGGGAAACCAGGGTCGCCCCGTAGGTCATGACCCGGGCCTCTATCCCGGACCTGTTGGTTAGGGTGTAGATGTCGACGGCCGTGCCGTCGACGAGACGTCCGAAAAGCTTCATGGTCGCCTATCTTTTATCGTAAAACCGGGCCTATTTCAACAATGAGCCCGGCGATCCCGCGCGACGAGTTTGGAACGATTGACCCCCGTCCTCGCGTATGATATCTAATGATAAAAGGCATGGTCGGGACAACTCTCAAGCACTACCGGGTCGAAACCCAGCTCGGCAAGGGCGGCATGGGCGTCGTCTACCGGGCCCGGGACACCCGCCTCGACCGCCTGGTGGCCCTCAAGACGATCACGCCCGGCCTCGTCGCCAATCCCGAGAGACGGAGCCGTCTCCTCCTCGAGGCCCGGTCGGCCGCGGCCATCTCCCATCCGGCCATCGCCCAGGTCTACGACATCGACGAAGTCGACGGCATCCTGTTCATCGCCATGGAATACGTCGACGGCCGGACCGTCAGCAAGCTCATCGCCGAGGGCGAGCTCGACCTCCTGGGGGCGATCGAGATCGCCCTCCAGATCTCCGAGGGTCTGGCCAAGGCCCACGACGCGGGCATCCTCCACCGCGACATCAAGTCCGACAACATCATGGTCACGCGGGACGGCCACGCCAAGCTCCTCGACTTCGGCCTGGCCAAATTGCTCGAGCCCGGCGCCGAGGAGCCCGCGGCGCCCGCCGACCTCTCCCGGACCCTGACCCGCGGCCGGGCCCAGACGATCCCCGGGGCGGTGATGGGCACGCTCAGCTACATGAGCCCCGAGCAGGCTCGCGGGAAGGAGCTCGACCGCCGCAGCGACATCTTCTCCCTCGGCACCGTCCTCTACGAGATGGTCACCTCGGAGCTTCCGTTCAAGGGCGAAACCCCCCTCGACACGATGCACGCCATCGCCTACGAAGAAGCCCGGCCGGTGACCATCGTCCGCCGCAACCTCACCCCCGAGCTCCACCGGATCGTCTTCCGCTGCCTCCGCAAGAACCCGGACGACCGCTATCCCGACGCCCACGCCCTGGCCGCCGACCTGAGGCATCTGAAGCACGACATCGAAACCGGCACCAGCACCAAGCTCCCCGCCTCGGCCCGCCTGCGCAACTGGGCCGAGTGGCTCAAAACCTCGTTCCCGGGCGGCTACAAGGGGCTGGCCATCCTGGCCGGGGCCGTCGCCCTGGCCGCCGTGCTGGTGGCCGTGAATTTCAACTGGGGCGGTCTGATCGGCCCGGCTTTCATCGCCCTCTTCTTCTACCGCTTCGTCCGCAACCGAAAGAAGCGGCTCCTGGCCGCGTTCACGAAGAAGATCGCCAAGTTCCCCGAGGTCCGCCTCGTCGTCGTCCGCGAGAACCGCGTGACCGTCGTCCTGGACAAGGCCCCGGCCAAGGTCTACATCCGCATCACCGCGCTCGTCGAGGAGCTCAACCGGAGTCTCTTCGTCGGCAAGGACGTTACGGCCGAGGTCAAGTCGGAGATCCCGGAGGACGAAGTCCAGGCGATGCTGCGGCAGGTCGGTGTCGTCTACGCGCGCGAGGAGGCGCTCCCCGGCGCCGGCCGGAAAGCCGCGAAGTCCTAGCGCGGATCTTTCTTTTTCAGCTCGTCGACCTTCTTCCTGACCTGGGGCTGGTCCGGGCTGAGTTCGAGCGATTTTTCGAAGGCCGCCAGGGCCTCTTTGGTCTTTCCCCAGCCCTCGTAGCACTCCCCGACCGAGTTCAGGAGGACGGCGTTGACGCCGTAATGGGCGCCGGCCTGGTCGAGGAGCTCGACGGCGCGGCCGAACTCGCCCGTCCTTTTCAGGGCCTCCGCGGCCAGGATATGGGTCTCGTACTTCGCCGTCTTTTGCGGACCGACGAAGGGGGCGAGGGTCCTCACGGCGGCCGCGGCGTCGGCGAGGGCGAGATACGCCCTGGCCAGACTCGCCGCCGTGTTCTCCGAATCCGGCTTCCTTTGGAAGGCCCTCTCCAGGGAGTCGCGCGACTCCTGGTAGCGGCCGAGGTTGAAGAGCTGGGCGCCCATGATCTCCGGATAGACGGGGTCCCCGGCGTCGGGCAGGACCCGGGAGGAGAACCAGGGCCGGGGGACGGCCTCGGCGAAGGTCAGGTCGAACTCGTCCGAGGCCGACACGATCTCGGCGCCGGCGCTCGCGAGCGAGATCCGGACCGTGTAATGGGCGGGCGGGAAGTCGGCCAGGGGCACTTCTTCGAGGACGTTGGGCAGATCGGCGTACTCCGCGGGTTTCCGGCGGATATCCCGGAAGGGCTGGCCGTCCTTGAGAAATTCGATCCTGACCTCGCCGCCGGCGGCGAGCTCTTCGGCCAGGTTGTTGAGCTGGAAAGCGACGGCCAGCGTTTCCTGCCGGGCGAAGACGCGATTCGGCTGGCAATAGATCTGGTAGGGCCCGATGCGGAAGGCTTTCATCCGGCGGGCCGCAGGCTCCAGGTGGACGGCCCGGTAGCCGAGAAGCGGCTGGGTCATCTGGACGGCCGTTCCCGCCAGGGGGATGCGCAGACTCTTTTCGACGGACGTGAACTCCTTCGAAGCCTCGTTCTTGATCAGGACGGAAAGGATGTAGTCCCCTCCGACGAGCGGGAAAAGATCCTGGTAATCGAACGGGACCCGGCTGGCGTCGTTCATCTCGTCCGCGGTCAGGTTCAGGGCGACGGTCTTGTCGAACTGGTGGACGAGGCGGCCGTCGGCGGTCGTGATCCGGCCGTTGATTTTGAGTGTCGTGTAGAACTTGCTCTCGTACTGGTTCACCGACAGCCGCCGGGGCTCGACGGCGTAATGGACGAAGTAGGAGCCCGAGGGGTCCCGGAAAACCTTGATGAGGCTGTCGCTGTCGAGGTAGTTCGCGGTGTATTCGACCTCGACAAGGTCCTTGTACTGGAGGAACTTCTGGGCGTACTTCGCCTCGACGCCGCGGGCCGGGGCGGATTCGACCCGCTGGATGAGGAGGTCGGAGGACATCGACGGCCGGCCGTAGATCGTCCCGGTCTCCCCGGGAACGAGGGAGAGCGAGACCGCGGCCAGCTCCGGCTCGACTTCGCGGAGCTTTTCGTAGGCCGTCTCGTAATCCGGGCCGCCGAAATAGCCGGAGAGCAGGGCTTGGGGCCCGTCGCCGACCGGGCTGTAGAGCCGGTATTCGCCGTAGCCGCCTTCCCTGAAGAAGACGAGGTTGAAGGCCGCCGGAAGCCCGAGGTCCGTTTTCCCCTGGTAGAACCAGATCTCGGCGTCGTAGGTCGAGGATTTCCCCACGAACCTTTGGATCTCCCTCGGCTCCCCCAGGATGATGTAGATGCGGCCGCGGTCGGTCCGCCAGCCCGGGCGCGGCGCGTCGCGGCCGAGATAGCCGTTAGCGTAGGCGACGCGGCGGAAGTGCTCGGTCTTGAATTCGTTCTCCGCGTTCCCGGGCGTCGGATCGCGCTGTTTCCAGAAGGCCTCGATGAACAGGTCGCGCTCCCGGTCGGTCTGGAGTTTTAAGAAGACCTCCCTTTCCATGGGCGCGATGATGTGGACGACCTCTTCCTCGAGCCACTTCTTGTGGGACTCGGGGAGCTTCGGCTTCTCGCCCTTCTGGCCGGCGGAAGCGGCCGTCGCGACGAGGAGAGAGGCGAGCAGGACGGAGACAAGAACGGCCGCGGTCCGTTTCGTTTTCATGGCCTTTCCCGGATTCTCTCGTTCAGCCACATCTCGTCCTGAGACGGACGAGGCCCCGAGCGTCGGTTTCGTAGGTGTGGACGGCATATTCCTTGCGATAGACGAGCTCGGTCATGACCGCATTATATACCAAACCTCAGACGTGCCGCTTCGATTCGCCGAGCAGGCGGTCGATCTCGACGGGACGCCCGGTCCGGATGGATTCGAAGCAGGCGTCGATGACATGCATGTTGTCGAGGGCGTCGGCGGCGGGATAGAGGAACGGCGTCTTTCCGAGGACGGCGTCACCGAAGTGCTCGGCCATCAGGGTGAACATGTCGGCCCGCGGGATCCGCACCGCCTCTTTCGCGTCGCCCCGGACGATCTCGATCGCGGTGTCGAAATCCTTGGCCGAAAAGGCCCGGTCGAGGCCAAGCGTGCCTTCCGCCCCGACGACGAGGAGCCGGCTCTGGAAGTGCGCTTCGAAGCTCGAGTCGCAATAGGCGAATCGGCCGCCGGGGAATTCGAGGATCGCGGCCGTCGTCATGTCCACGCCCGTCGCGGGGTCGATGCGGGCGGCGGCGAAGGCCGAAACGGGTTCCGCGCCGAAGACGAGGCGCGCCGCGCTCAAGGTATAGCAACCGACGTCGTAGAGGGCCCCGCCGCCCATAGCCGGGAACCAGCGGTAGTTGTCGCTATCCCGCTCGAAGCGGAAGGTGAAGGAGGAGTGGATGGCCCGGACCTCGCCGATCGTCCCCTGCCGGATGAGCGTGAGGGTCTTCTCGATCTGGGGATGGAACTTGTACATGAAGCCTTCCATCAACAGGACGCCGCCCGCCTCCGCCGCTTCGATCATCCGTCGCACCTCTCCGGCGTTCATGGCCATAGGCTTCTCGCAGAGGACGTGTTTCCCGGCCCGCATGGCCCGGATGGACCACTCGGCGTGGAGGTCGTTCGGAAGGGGGTTGTAGACCGCGTCGATGGCCGGGTCCTCGATGAGCTCCTGATAGGTCCGGTGGGACCGCAGGAAGCCGAACCGGCCCGCCCACGCCTTAGCCCGGACTTCGTCCCTGGCCGCGATCCCGGCCAGGACGCCGTTGCGCGATCCGCGGACGGCCGGGATGAAGGCCTTCTCGGCGATCCCCGCGCAACCCAGGATGCCCCAGTTGACCTTCCGGTCCATGGTCGTCCTCCGCCCCACCGGCTCCGGAGGCCGGTCAGATTTTTTGCAGCTTCTTGACGAAGGCCGGATCGACATCGCAGCCGAGGCCCGGTTTCTCGGGAAGCGTCAGCGTTCCCGCCTTGACCGTCATCCCGTCGACGATCGGGTCCTCGACGTGCTCGGAATTCCCGTCGAGGTCGGCGTAGACGATGTTGGCCTGCGAGGCGACGACGTGGGCCGCCGCCGTCAAGGCCAGCTTCGACTCGAGCATGCAGCCGACCATGCAGCGCATGTTGGCCGCGTCGGCGATGTGGGCGATGCGGATGGAGTTGAGCAAGCCGCCGGCCTTCATGACCTTGATGTTGAACGTGTCGCAGGCCTCGGCCCGGATGAGCTTGATCGCGTCGGCCGGCCCGAACAAGGCCTCGTCGGCCATGATGGCGATGGGGCTCAGAGAGCGGACGGACCTGAGCCCGGCGGTGTCCGAGGCGAGGACGGGCTGTTCACAGAACTCGATCCCGAGCGGTTCCATCTTGCGCAGGGCGTAGACGGCCTGGGGCACGGTCCAGCCCTGGTTGGCGTCGATACGGATGGCGACCTTGGGGCCGACGGCGGCGCGGATGGCCGAAAGCCGGGCGAAGTCCTCGTCCGGTTCGAGCCCGACTTTGACCTTGAGCGTCTTGTAGCCCATGTCGGCGTACTTCTTGGACTCGGCCGTCATGTTCTCCAGCGTGTCGAGGCTGGTCGTGATGTCGGTTTCAAAGACGTTCTTCGTCCCGCCGAGGAGCCGGAAGAGCGGCAGGCCGGCGACCTTGCCCAGGATGTCGTGAAGGGCCATGTCGAACGCGGCCACGGCGCTTGGGTTGGAGTGGACGAGGGGGCCGATCTCGCGGAGGAGTCCGTCGATCGCGAGCGGGTCCTTTCCTATGAGCAAGTCGCGGATGCTGCGGGCGGCGGCGGCGTTGGTCGCCTGGGTCTCGCCGGTGATGGGCGGGAAGGGACAGGCCTCGCCGAGGCCGATGACCCCCTGATCGGTCCGGATGCGGACGAGCAGGTCGTTGGCCGCCTTCATCTCGCCGATGGCGATCCGGAAGGGGGACGCGAGCGGGATGTCGAAGAGGAAGATCTCGATGTCGGTGATCTTGAGCTTCTTGGCGGCGGCGCGGGCATCCTCGAGGGCTTTCGAGGGCAAGCCGTAGGCTTTCGAGCCGGCGGCCAGGGCCCCCAGGCCGAGCATTTTCAGGAATCCTTTGCGGGACAGGCTCATCGTTCCTCCTCACTCATCGTCAGGCGGTGCCGGCCTTCATTCTATATAGCGGGCAGAGTAATTGACAAGAGGAACCTTCACCGCGGGATCGATACGACGGTGTCCTCGGCCGGGACTGGCGGATGGTGCATGTCAGCCCTCGCCGCTGCGGCCGCGGTTGCCGCGGGCGAGCGAGGCGAAGATCCCGGCGGCGCAGAGAAGGGCGTAAAAAACGAAGGCGATGCGGACGCTGCGCAGAAAGAGCGGGTAGACGGAGGGCTGGATGGGCGCCCGGCCCATGACCAGGGCGAAGATCATCATCGTGATCCCGGCGCTCAGCATCTGGCCGGAGAGGCGCATGGTCCCGAGCGCGGCCGAGGCGATGCCGAGGTGCCGCTTATCGACCGAGCACATGACCGCGTTCGTGTTCGGGGAGGAGAAGAGCCCGAAGCCGAGGCCGAGGCAGATGAGGCTCGCGACGATGAAGCCGAAACCGGTCGCGCTCCGGAGGAACGAGAAAAGGACGAGACCGCTGGCGGAGAGGGCCATGCCGAGCGAAGCGATGAGCCGCGGCTCGGAGCGGTCCGAGAGCTTCCCGGCGAATGGCGAGGCGAGGGCCATGACGATCGGTTGGGCGACCAGGATGAGTCCGGCCTTTTGCGGCGGCAGGCCCTTGATGTACTGGAGATAGAGGCTCATCAGGAAGGCGACGGCCGAGGTGGCGCTGTAGTTGATGAGCGCGGCCAGGTTGGAGAAGGCGAAGATCCGGTTGTGGCGGAAAAGGCGGAGGTCGAGAAGCGGCGTCCGGGCCCGGAGCTCGAAGAGGACGAAGCCGGCCAGGGCCAGGACGCCGGCGGCGGTGAGCGAGACGCCGAGGAGCGAGGGCAGGCGGGAGAAGCCGTACATCAGGGCGACGAGGCCGGAACCGAAAATGACCGATCCTTTGAGGTCGAAGCCCTCGCCGCGGGCGTCGGCCCACTCGCCTTTGAGCCGCAGGAGCGTCAGGGCCAAGGCCGCGGCGGCGATGGGCATGGTCGCCCAAAAGACGCTCCGCCAGCCCCAGGCGTGGACGAGAAACCCGCCCAGGACAGGTCCGAGGGAGAGCCCGGTGTAAACGGCCGCCGTGTTCAGCCCGAGGGCGCGGCCGCGCTCGCCGGGCGGATAGACCGAGGTCAGGATGGCGACGCCCGTGCCGAAGATCATGGCCCCGCCGATCCCCTGGACGGCGCGGCCGAGAATGAGGAAAAGGGCGGACGGGGCCAGGGCGGCCAGAGCGGTCCCGACGATGTTGACACCGATGCCCAGGGCGAAGATCCTCTTCCGGCCGACGAGGTCGGCCAGACGGCCGAAGGGCACGAGGAACATGGCCGCGGCAAGCATGTAGGCGGTGACGACCCAGCCGATGGCCACGGCACTCAGCCCAAATTCCTTGGCGATAAAGGGCATGGCCACGTTGATGCCCGAGCCCATGAACGGGGTCAGGAACGAGGAGGTCATCGACACGGCCAGGGCCGTCCGCCGGAGGGATCCATCGGGGGTCGGCGCAGATCCGGTCGTGTCCATGTCGCGGGTCATTATATCTCAGCCTCTAGCGGCGAAGGAAGCGGCGGAGGTAGTCGCTGGTCTCGGTTAGGCCGAGCAGGCGCGAAAAGGCGTAGAAAACGGCGAGCCCGATGAGCCCGCAGACGATGACGCTCGCCGCGGTCGCTAAAAAGGACGTTCCGAGCTCCCCGGCGATGAGACGGTTCCCTAGCCAGGCGGCTCCCCCGCCGGCAACCGAAGCGACGGCGAGTCTCCCGGCATAGGCCGCGAGCGGTCCGAACTCGACGCCGCCGACCTTGCGCGGCAGACGGGCATAGAGGATCCCCACGTTGAGGGCCGCAGCCAGGGTCGTCGAGAGCGGAAAGGCCATGAATCCCAAGACCCACATCAGCGTGGCGTTGAGGACGAGGTTGAGGCCGATCGAGCAGAAGCTCGCGTACATGGGCGTCCTGGCGTCCTTGTAGGCGTAGAAGACCGCCGCGACGTTCCGAAGCGTGGACATGAACGGGATGCCCAGCGCGTAGAGGATGAGGGCGCCGGCCACGGCCAGCGTGTCGGCCGTCGTGAAATGCCCCCGCTCGTAGATGGCCCGGGTGACGGGGACGGCGAGAAAGGCGATGAGCGCCGAAGTGGGCACGGTCAGGAAGAGGACCATCTTCAGGGAATCGGTGAGCGTCGAGCGGACCGCCGCGGTGTCGTTCTCGAGAACGAGCTTCGACAACGAAGGCAGGGCGACCGTTCCGACGGCGATGCCGAAGAGCCCGAGCGGCAGGTGCATGATCCTGAAAGCGTAGTTGAGCCAGCTGACGCTGCCCTCGGCCAGCGGGGTGACGAGGATCGTATTGACGAGGACGTTGATCCGTGTCCCCGCCAGCCCGATGGCGACCGGGACGAAAAGGGCCATGACCCGGCGGAACTCCGGATCGCGGAAGCTCAGGACGGGGCTCCAGCGGAAGCCCTTGCGCCGGAGACGCGGCACCTGGACGAGGAACTGCATCAGTCCGCCGATGAGGACGCCGACGGCCATGCCGAAGATGGGCTCCTTGCCGCGCGACACGTACCAGCCGTAGGTCAGGAGCGGGAAGAGGATGGAGAAGAGGTTGAAGACCGCCGGGGCCACGGAGGGCAGGAAAAAGGACCGTTCCGTGTTGAGATAGCTCATGGCCCAGGCGCCCAGGCTGACGAAGAGCAGGAAGGGGAAGAGGACGGCCGTCAGTTGGGCCGTCAGGTCGATCTTGCCCGGCACGCGGCCGAAGCCGAAGGCGATGAGCTTGGCCAGATACGGCGCCAGGAAAAGCCCGGCGATCGACACGAGCCCCGTCACGACGAAAAGGACGTTGAAGATGTTGGAGGCCAGACGGTTCTGGGCCTCCTTGCCCTTGGCTTTTTCGGCTGTGAGGACGGGGACGAAAGCGGCCGAGAGCGCAGTCTCGGCGAAGAGGTCGCGCAGGAGGTTCGGGACGCGGAAGGCCACGTTGAAGGCGTCCGTGGCCGCGCCGACGCCGAAAAGGTGGGCGAAGACGGACTCGCGGAGAAGCCCCATGACCCGGCTGACGGCCGTGCCGGCGGTGAAGGAGCGGACGCCCCTGGCGATATCTTCCACTACAGGCCTCTTCGCCGGCCTATCTTATCGCTTTTCCGGAGGAGTTCTCAATCGTCACTTGGAAAATTCGGCCGCCAGGATCCAATAAGGGTCGACCTTGGGGTGTTCGAGGACACGCTCGCCCGCTCGTCCGATGATCTTCATGCCCTCCGCGGCCGACACGACTTCGCCGGCGACCGCCGCGAGGATCCCCTGGTCCTGCAAGGCCCCGATCAGGCCATTCGTGTCCTTCCTGTCCGCCATAGCGATGAGCGTGCCTTCGCTGATAGCGGAAAAGGGGTCGAAACGGAACAGGTCGGCCGTCTTGCGGATCACCGGCTGGACGGGTATGGCCTCTTCCTCGACCCGCAGGCCGTAGCCGCCCGCCCGAGCCATTTCGTAGAGGCCTCCCCAGACGCCGCATTCCGTGGCGTCGTGCATGACGTGGACACCGCGGAACTTGCGGGCGACGGCGCAGTCTTCCAAGACCGACATCTGGGAAAAAACCGCCGCCGCGTCTTTCTGAAAGGACTCTCCTCCAGCGGCGATGAACTTCTCCGGGAAAAGGACGGCCAGGAGCCCCGTTGTTTCAATGGCCGGACCCTTGGTGATGACGACGCGGTCCCCCTTTTTAACCCGGTCGGGGCCGCGGAGATCGCGCTTGCCCCCGACGGCGATCGACGTCGCCCCGCCGACCATGGGATAGCTGCATCCGGTGTACCGCGCCGTGTGCCCGGTGATGACGCTGATCCCGTATTTCACGGCCTCGGCGTGGACCGTCTCCCACAACTCCTCGAGCTCGGACTCCGTGATCTCGGGCGGGAGGTTCAGGTCGATCGTGAGGTAACGGGGCTCGAGTCCGGAGACGGCGACGTCGCAGAAGACGATGTGGAAGCCGAACCAGGCGGCCTTTGAAAAGCCGAAGGAGGGGACGATGAAAAACGGATCGGTCGAAAAAGCCATGTACCGGCCGCCGACGCGAATGACGCCGTAGTCGACGCCGTGCCGCGGTCCGATGACGACGTCCGGGCTTCCGGCGCCAAGTTGAGGATAGATGACCCGGTCGAAAAAGGCGGGATGGATCTTGCCGAGTTCGGGAAGCTTGTCTTCGCTCATGGTTTATCTTTCCGCAACCCGAATTCATTATTCACAATCAGGCCGGAAAATCAAATCGACGGGGAGAAATACTTCCTCTTGAAGTAGAGCGCCACGTTGACCAGGCCGATCATGACCGGCACTTCGACGAGCGGACCGATGACCGCCGCGAAGGCCTCGCCCGAGTTGATGCCGAAGACGGCCACGGCCACGGCAATGGCCAGCTCGAAGTTATTGCTGGCCGCCGTGAACGACAGCGTCGCCGCTTTGGGATAATCCGCGCCCGCCTTGCGGCTCATGAAGAACGAGGCGAGGAACATGACCACGAAATAGATGAGGAGCGGCACGGCGATGCGCAGGACGTCGAGCGGGATCTTGACGATGAACTCGCCCTTGAGCGAGAACATGACGACGATGGTGAAAAGGAGCGCGATGAGCGTGATGGGGCTGATGCGCGGGATGAACTTCGTCTCGTACCAGGTCCGCCCCTTGAGCTTGAGCAGGCTGAAGCGCGTGATAAGCCCGGCCAGGAAGGGAATGCCGAGATAGATGAAGACGCTCTCGGCGATCTGGCGCATGGTGATATTGACCGCCGTCCCCTTGAGTCCGAGCCAGGTCGGGAAGACGGTGATGAAGACGTAGGCGTAGACCGAAAAAAACAGGACCTGAAAGATCGAGTTGAAGGCGACCAGCCCGGCCGCGTATTCCCGGTCCCCCTGGGCCAGGTCGTTCCAGACGATGACCATGGCGATGCAGCGGGCCAGCCCGATCATGATCAGGCCGTACATGTATTCGGGCTTGTCACGGAGGAAGATGACGGCCAGGGCAAACATCAGGAGCGGCCCGATGATCCAGTTCTGGACGAGAGAGAGCGAGAGGATCTTGACGTTCTTGAAGACGTCCCCGAGCTCCTCGTATTTGACCTTGGCCAGGGGCGGGTACATCATCAGGATGAGGCCGATGGCGATGGGGATGTTGGTCGTTCCGGACTGGAACTGGTTGATGAAGCCGACGACGGCCGGGACGAAGTAGCCCAGCCCGACGCCGATGGCCATGGCCAGGAAGATCCA
>Ga0299912_10003765_pt1 | contig 12369 bp, 12 predicted proteins | sample RVTome_2_FD_207667 | JGI IMG/M metagenome (GOLD analysis project Ga0299912, IMG submission 207667) | Soil microbial communities from uranium-contaminated site in the Upper Colorado River Basin, Wyoming, United States - RVT95D214 (version 2) ... | reverse complement strand
ACGCATCATTGCCGAGCTAGATGGAAAGAAGAACGTCGGAACGATTGCCCGAAACATAGGCATAGAATTGGGGGAAATAAAGGAGATCATTTCAAGACTGTTAAAGCTTAATATCATAGCACTGGTCGATAAACCAATCCCGTGCCTGAAAGGAGACTTTTTTGTCTATCTGACGGATCAATTGTCCCTGGCTACGGGTCCGATGGCTGAAGTATTAATTGAAGATGCGGTGGCGAGTTTAGGTTATGACCTATCCAGTTTTCCAAAACATCGGGTGCAAGATCTCATTGAACTTCTCACCCGTAAAATTTTCAGAGAGGAAAAGAGGGCAATTTTTAAACAGAATTTATTTAAAAAAATCGCAAATGAGGAGGTTTAGTCATGATTTCTCCCGAATCAAAGAGAAATATAGCCATTGATAAGAGACCAGTTTTATCCTCTGAAAAGGAGAAAGTTATTAAGAAAAAGTTGGTTTTAGAATCTACTTCAGCCCCAAAAGTCAAATTCGGGTTGACGGTAAAAGTGGTTACCCTAATGCTTATTGTCAGTTTAGTGCCGCTCCTTATTTTTGCTGGAATTACCATGAAGCAAACCAATGATCGTTTACGAAATGATACAGAAAGGCTGATGGCCCTAACTAGTTCAGATATCGTGAGCAATGTCGACGAATGGATCGATAAGAATGTTAGGGTGCTAAAAGCCCTGGCCATAATGCCTGACATTATTTCCATGACAAGGGAAAAGCAAGAGCCATTGCTAAAAGCGGTCGGGAAAGAATATCCCTGGATGTATCTTGTCTTTACTGTAGGACCGGATGGGATGAACATTGCTCGACAAGACGACAAGCCCCCCTTAGATTATTCTGATAGAGATTATTATAAGGATATTATGGGAGGAAAAGATATAACTTGGCAGACGGCGATTGGGAAAACCTCAAAAAAACCTGCCCTGATCATGGCTGTGCCCATCAAGAGATACGATACTACCATCGGTGTCATGGCCATGGCTGCAACTATTGAGGATTTATCAAAACTGGTGGCCACATGGAAACAAGGGGAGACAGGGTATGCCTTCTTGGTCGATGAGAAAGGTAAGGTGATATCCCATCAAAAGGAAGATTACGTCACCCAACAGACAGATTTAAGTGGATATCCATTAATCTCCGCTTTTAAAAAAGGGCAAAAAGGCATGATCTATTTTAGTGATGGTGGCACGCCGAGAGTAGGCTATGCAAGAGAGACAAAATACGGCTGGACTCTTGCCATGCAACAAGATGCAAGAGAAACCTTTAAAGCCTTGAAGCAGACCGAAACTTTTACCTACCTTCTTCTCGGAATAACCGCTTTTGTGGTTATTGTTATTTCCTGGTTATTAGGAAGGGCGATTGGTAAACCAATCAAGAAATTAACCGAGGTGGCCGAGAGGATCAGCGTCGGAGATATGGATGCCGCAATAAATATTAAATCCAGGGATGAAATAGGTAACTTGGCTGAAGCTATCTCACGCATGCAGGATAGTTTGCGCCTTGCCATCGACAGGTTCCGGAAGCGGCAATAAGACAGAGCAAACTTTTAAGGGGAACTCGCGACGATCTTTCCAAAAGAAAAACCTGCTCTCAAGAATCTAAGTAGTTATTATGTTAACATCCCGAAACTTTTAAATACTGTCAACGAGAGCTCGGCGTTGGTTGTATTGCCCTGAACCCTTGAAATCCGGTATCAGCTTCGGACCTGTCTTTTTTATTCTTAGTCCTTTATCCCTCTAAAGGGTTTAATGGGTTCCACCGGCACTTCAAAAAGGAAGATGCATTTTGTAAACCTTCCATATCCTTCTTGATTTGACAAGAAATCGATCCGTTTGCAATGGAATTCTCCCTTGTTAAATTCAACAACTTAACGACATCCACTCTCCCCGTCATCAAATGGATCCCGAATCCCGAGTATGACGTTATCCATCCAACGCTTTCTTCATGATAACCACTGGCATATAAAAATAAATTGGCAATTCAATCAACATCCATCCAAGTTTGACATAGAGGTCCTCTTTGTTTGGAGTGTGAGGCTACAGTGCTATCACTCCAAGTTCCTTGGCTTTCATTGCGGCCCGGTTTGCCAGAGCCGTACCGATTCTCCGGTTCGATACTTAAAGGAGACCGATTCTTATTGAGCCTTCCCGTTATCTTCTATATCTGTTCCTCAACTGACTTCAGTCAGTACATCTTTCCCCCAAACTCGAATACCTATGAAGCGATGACCGGAACGAATTGGGGGTAGTCAGTAAGGTATTCGATTATCATGGGTTCATTTTGTTCAATGCGTTTATTTCGGAGAGGCCTTCTTTTATTTCCGGAAGTCGTTTGAGCGGGTTTGGAATTTGTGTTATCTATGTAAACAAACGGCGAACAATACCGAATTTGACGAATCCTATTCAATTCCTTAGGCAATATTTGATTAATTCGGTATAATTCGTTTAGCATTTTAATTTAATTTGCTATCATTCGGTAAATTCGCTTAGGGAAATATGATTTTCGTATTGGGTATTGACATTGGATCAGCCTCATCAAAAGGGATTGCTCTCGGTGATCAGGGCCCTTTGGGTTCTTTTGAGTGTTCCTCTGGGGGAGATTTCAAGCTTACGGCCGAGAGGGTCAGAGAGGAATTATTCTCGCAGATTCGGATGTCAGCCAGTGATCTTTCCCGGACTGTGGCCACCGGGTATGGATCAAAACTGGTGACCTTCGCAGACGAAGCCAAGCCGGATATCGTCTGCCATGCCAAGGGCGTCTCCTCTCTTCTCCCCTTTGTGAGAACCGTCATTGATGTCGGGGATCTTTATACGAAGATCCTCCGTATCGATGGCAATGGGAGTGTGCATAATTTTTTATTAAGCGGAAAGTGCGCTGGAGGAAGCGGCAGAATTCTGCAAGTCATTGCCAAGGTTCTCCAAGTCAAGGTGGAAGAGATTGGTGAGTTGTCTTTACAATCAAAAAAGAGAGTGGAGTTTAACACCGGATGTGCTGTTTTTTCGGAGTCAGAGGCGATTTCCCGACTCTCCCAAGAAGTCACAAAAGAAGACCTTCTGGCAGGCATACACAGAGCTCTTGCTGCCCAGATCAACAGTTTGGCGGAGAGATTGGGTGTCGAACAGGATGTGGCCATGGTGGGTGGCGGTGCAAGAGATAAGGGTCTCGTCCAGACCTTAAAGGAACTCAGAGGTCATGATATTCTTGTGCCACCCAATCCCCACATGACGGCTGCATTGGGTGCTGCCATCATTGCCATGGAAAGTTTAAGGCAATCAGATTGAAACTTAAGCCCAAATTATGTATATAGTCTATTGATAGATATTAGAGTTTGCATGTTTAATCTGATTTTTTTCTTCTGACATTTACAGAGTCCCTCTTAAATTCTCCCCTCCCCTGGGAGGGGACCCCCGTCGAGGGGGAGGGGATTAAATTGGGAAAATTTTAAATATGTTTGGTCCGAGTTTAAAGAACTCTTTCTCATTTGGTTTTTTGAAAGTAGATTGATTCAAGGGGGACGCTAAAAAGGAGAAGGTCGATGGGTGGAAAACAGCTCAACATTTTAAACGCAGTAGAAAAATCTTATAAGGATTACGGACTCAGGGCAAAGGAATTGGAAAAGGAAGGGAAAAAGATCATTGGCTATATCTGTTCCTTTGTTCCTTTGGAAATCATCACAGCAGCCGGGTGCATCCCTTTTCGGGTAAGAGGAAATATCCACGAGCCCATTACAAAAGGAGATACACTTCTTGAAACCATTGTATGCCCCTATTACCGCAGTTGCTTCGACCTCTCATTAAAACAAAAATATGATTTTCTCTCTGGCATGGTCATTCCTCACGGTTGTGATAGCATGGTGCGAAGCTATAGCGCCTGGAGTTATTCTCTGCCTTATTCTTATTTTCACTTTATCAACATTCCTACTGTTTGTGGCGAATCTTCCTTTGAATTCTTTGATGCGGAGTTAAACACCTTCAGGAAAAGTCTGATGGAGTTTGCTGAAAAAGTGGTCACCGATGAGGATCTGGCAAAGGCCATTCAAATCTATAATGAAAACAGAGACAAGGTAAGAGTTCTTTATGAATTCAGAAAGGCAAATCCACCCCTCATCTCCGGAACAGAATTGACCATGGCGCTGACTGTCGGGTCAAGCTTGCCCGTTGGCGAAGCCAATACCTTGTTTGATCAGGTTTCAGCGGAAATTGGCAGAAGAAAGAAATCCCCGCTCCAGGGGGGTCCTCGTATATTCATTGATGGCGCGTGTCTTGATAACATTGAAATCATCAAGCTTGTGGAAGAACTCGGTGGCAACGTAGTAGCCGATACCATTTGCAACGGAGCGAGAGATTATTTTCCGCGGACGGATGTGGGAGGAGATCCTATGGATGCACTGGCCCATCGGTATCTCGATAAAATCAATTGTCCCAAGACCTATAGAGAAAATAAGACGGGTACCTTTGAAGGAGATATAGCGTCTCGATTCGGTGATATTGGAGCCTATGCCAGGGAATTCAAAGTGGATGGTGCCATTCTTTATGTCTACAAGTACTGCGATCCCTTTGGCTTTGAGGTCCCTGCAAGAAAAGCCTACTACAAGTCTATTAATATTCCACTTCTTCATCTGGAGGACGTCTATTCTGCAGGTACAATGAGTCAACTTAGAACAAGGATTCAGGCCTTTCTGGAGATGATCGGATAATGGATTCCCACTTCAAATCCCCCCATCCCTCCTTTTCTAAAGGGGGGCGAGGGAGGATTACATTTATTTTTTTTCAATGAAATTTAGCGTGCTTTTTTAAAACGCTAAATTGTTAAGGAGGTTTTAAACAATGGCTGAAGAACAAAAAGAAGCAAAACCGAAAAAGAGGATGACAGCAACCCAGGCGGCTGCTTCCATCGGCCCCATGGTCAAGGAATTTATTACCGGTTCTCTCCGGGCACGTGCAGAGGGAAAGCAGAAATTAGCTTATACCTTTATCGTCTGCCATCATGAAGAGATCTTCCGGGCTATGGATGTGATCCCATTGTGGACAGAGAATTTTGCCGGTATCTGCGGAGCAAAGAGAGATGCGGAGAGATTCCTTCAGAGAGCAGAGTCTTTAGGCCTTTCCCGTTCCCTATGCACCTATGCCCTTTGTGGGATCGGGTTTGACCAATGGAGAGAAGAATTGGGTGAAATGCCTCCTAATTCTCCATGGGGCGGACAGGCAAGGCCAGATTTTATGATATCGAGCGGACAGATTCTCTGTGACCCAAGATCCAAGTGGTACCAGGCTTCTCAGCAATTTATGCCGGATGTACCGATCTACAATATAGACCTTCCCTATCCTCTGTTTCAGAGGGATCAAGATCACCGGGAAGTCTGGGGCTACTACCACAAATATATTGTCAAACAATTGCGCAGATTGGTGGCCTTCCTCGAAGAACAAACCAGAAAGAAAATGGATTATGATCGCCTGAGAGAGTTGGTTAATCTGAGCGATCGAACCTGGAATCTGATCGATGAAACGTATAAACTCCGGCGGGCAATACCTTGCCCCATGGGAACTGGCGATGCCATGAATACTATGGTGCCAATAAATTTCATGATGGCCACTCAGAAGGCTTATGATTTCTTTGTGGATCTTAAAAAAGAATTAGAGGAAAAGATTGCCAAGGGAGAAGGGGAGGTTGAAAACGAAAAATACAGGCTCATGTGGGGAGGCGGATTGCCTGCCTGGTTTGCCTTGACCGATTTTAATTACTTTAACAGCAAAGGGGCTTCGTTTCCTGTTGAAACAACCTATCGAATGGTTGCGCCCCTCAATGAGATGGATATTCCTGAAGCCAAGGATCCCATCGAGCATTTGGCATGGAGATGGCTTGGATTTTGGACATTCTGGTATGACAAGGCTAAGAAGCGACCCGGATCAGAACCCGATGTGGAACATTTAATCAACTGGATCGAAGAATATAAAATCGATGGGGTGGTGATGCATGAGGCATTTTCATGTCGAACCTGGCATGTGGGCCTCATCTGGCAGTTGCATCAATTAGCAAAAATCTATAAGCCCATTCCTCTATTCGTAATAGGAAAAGACGGAAAGAAGGAAAAGGTTTATAGAGAACTTCCTTCCCTCATTCTTGAAAGTGATATCATCGATATCACATCGTATTCAGAAGTGGACACGAGGAACAAGATCGACGCCTTCATCGAGACCCTGGAATCCATTCGATTAAACAAGGCAGCCTAACCCCCTCACCCTCCCCTCTCCCTGATTGGGGAAAGGGATGGGGTGAGGGGAGCCTCAACTTTTGAGTGATACTATTGACCTCATATTTTGCAGGGATTGACGTTGGTTCCACGATGACCAAGGCGGTGATCCTGAATAAAGGGATCATCGCTTCAATCATTGGACCTACAGGTCCGGAACAGCGCCGGTTAGCGAACAAGGTCATGGAAGAGGCGCTGAAAAAGGCCGATATCTCTCTCCAGACGATCGCCTACATTGTGTCTACGGGCTACGGGAGAATTAACGTCCCTTTTGCCGATAAGCAGTTGACAGAAATAACCTGCCATGCCAAGGGTATCATCAACCTTTTCCCTAATGCCAAGACCATCATCGATATCGGGGGGCAGGATATTAAGGCAATCAAAATAGACGCTACTGGCAAGACCACTGATTTTGTGATGAATGACAAGTGTGCAGCCGGTAGCGGTCGATTCATAGAAGTGATTGCCGATACCCTCGGGCTCCCTTTGGATAAAGTGGGCGACCTATCTCTGCAAAGCAAAAACCCTGCAAAGATAAGCAACATCTGTACCATATGGGCCCAGCAAGAGGTAGCTGCCAGTTTGGCACAAGGGATACCTGTTTCCGACCTGCTGGCAGGGGTCCATCATTCCCTCGCAGACAGGATAAGCAGAATGATTAATCGTCTAAGGGTGGAGGAGGAAGTGATCGTGACCGGTGGAGGCGCTAAGAATAAAGGCTTGCTTAAAGCCCTTTCCGAACAATTGGGCCATGAGGTCCTAGTCCCAGATGAGCCTTTGATCACCGGAGCCCTTGGGGCTGCATTGATGGGAAAGGAGATCGTGAAACAGGCCAGACAGAATCATACCCTGCTTAAAACAAAAGAAAGAATCTTAGAGGAAATCGAGATTTTATAGCATTGCTTTTTTTTCTTGACAAAAAATGAATATTTGGTAAAGTTTTTCGGTCTAAAGAGTTAGATAAGAGGCAAATAAATATTGAAAGAAAGGGGGTGAAACTGTAATGAAAAAAGGATTGATCAGCATGGGGATCCTGGTAGGTTTTCTGCTTTCCATTCTGATGGTCAGCGGCATTTTTGCAAAAGATGTGGTCGAATATAATCCTGCCTATGGGAAGGTGACATTCACTCATAAGAAACATGCCGAAACATTGAAGATCGACTGTGTGAAATGCCACCACACCTGGAAGAAGGGCGAGACCACTGGCAAACTATGTAAAGACTGCCATAAGGCCAAGGCCGAGGGGAAAACCATTTCTGCAAAGGATGCCTATCATAAAGATTGCAAAGGCTGCCATGAGGAAGCGAAGAAAGCCAACAAACCTGCCGGCCCAACAGGATGCACTACATGCCATGTGAAAGCAAAGAAGTAGACTGAAATTTTCATCAAGAGTAAATTGGAAAGGGGTAGTTCCTTTTTAGGAACTACCCCTTTTAGCTTGACCGTTCAACTGCGACTAAATCTTGCTCTTTAAAGTGAAGACGAAGGCCGCGCTCAGGGTCAACCCTGAGTCATTTCTGCCTTTTCTTTTATAAAGGAAAAAATCGAAGGGTTGACAGCAAACAAGAGGATATGTTAAATATTTCAAATACTTCCCTGCCTGTTATATTGCACTTCAGGCAGGGTAGAAATTTCTCTATCTTATAAAATATTATTCAATGAATACTATAAAAGAATCCAAGGACGTGGTTAAAGCGAAGGAGAGTGGGGTCCTTTCCATAATCTATGACCTTTTCCGGTCGCTTAAACTGACCATTTTTCTCTTCATTCTGCTTGCTATTTTTTCCTTTATTGGCAGCACACTGATCACGCAGAATGCACCTCGATCAGATTATATTCAGTGGTATGGCATTAGGCTCTATGAGGTGCTTAGTTTCTTCGGTCTCTTCGACATCTTCCATTCATGGTGGTTCAAGGCCATCCTTTCTCTGATGGCGCTCAATCTAATCGTTTGCTCTCTTCAACGCCTTCCTGGTGTCTGGCGACAGATTCTCCATGAATCCAGTTCAAGCGGGTTGGAGGATTCGATGTTGAAGACTCTTCCTTATGTAGAGAGAATCCGAATTCCAACCCAAGCCGAAGCCAAGGGAGAAGAGGTTATCCAAACTCATCTGAAGAAGTGGCTTGGGAACCCGAAACGAATTGAGACAGAAAAGGTGGTTACTCTCTTTTCCGAGAAGGGAAGATTTTCCAGATTAGGGGTATATGTCACCCATCTGAGCATTCTCATCATCCTGATCGGAGGATTGATTGGATCCCAGTTTGGCTTCAAAGGTTTTGTCAACATCTTAGAAGGGGAAACGGCAGATCAGATTTATGTGCGAGTAGAAGATAGAGAGATCCCGAAACCCCTCAGTTTTTCTGTACGCTGCGATGATTTCAATATCACCTATTATGACCTTCCTGGAAGAAAAGAAAAACATGTAAAGGAATATGCGAGCTTCCTCACGATTCTTGAAAATGGGAAAGAGGTTTTGAAGAAGACCGTGCAGGTCAATCATCCCCTTCACTATAAAGGGTTGGCTTTTTACCAATCGAATTATGGAGCGATACACGATGTCACCCTTGGAATTCAATGGAGGGACAAGAAGGAAAAGGCTAATTTTCATGTCTTGGAGGGAAGCACCGGTCAAATCCAAAACACGAATGCTCTTATTCGACTCCTAAAATTCGAACACCAAGTCCACAATTTCGGGGAAGGGGTTCAAGTCGTTCTTTTCAAGCCCAATCAGGAGCCACGACCTTTCTGGTTGTTAAGGAATTTTCCGAAATTCGACGAACAGAGGGGAGATGAATTTGTCCTTACCGTCGAAGGGGTCATAGAAAAGGAATATACAGGACTCCAAGTGACAAAAGACCCGGGAGTCTGGGTGGTCTGGATAGGATGCGGCCTGATGATTTTCGGCCTCATTGTCTCTTTCTTCTTTTCCCATCAAAGGGTATGGGTAAGAATTTCCAGGAGCCCCGGGGGAGAGATTGTTTTGGCTGGTTCCGCTAACAAGAACCGGGTGGGTTTTGAAAAGAACTTTGGATTTTTGGTAGAAGGAATGCGTTCAATAAGTTGATGACAAGAAAGTTATGAATTTAGAGTTAAGAGTTATGAGTTTTTAAGAATCACGAATCACGGAGTGTAGTTGAAAAAGAAAGAGGTTCGCTCCATTGTGAACACGGGTTATGGCACCCATTGTGAAAAGGATGATGCTTCATCCCGAAGCCTATCTTCATCGGACCAATCATCCCCGCTGGACGCGAGAGGAGTTGCCTGAAGAGGGAATAGGTCTTGCCTTTTTTAGAAATACGGTGCAATATATTCGAAAGCATTTACTTTAACCCCTCACCCTATCCCTCTCCCTTTAAAGGGAAAGGGGAAGGATGAAGGGGAAGGGAGGGACTATGAACAAGGCTGAACTCATTACGAAGGTTTCAGAGAAGGCGAATGTGACACAGAAAGTTGCAAAGGTCATTGTTGACACTCTTTTCGACGGGATGAAAGAAAGTCTGGAGAAGGGGGACCGAATCGAGATCAGAGGATTTGGAAGCTTTGTGGTGAGAAATTACGGCGGCTACAAAGGCCGGAACCCAAAGACCGGGGAGATCGTGGAGGTCCCTCCCAAGAAGCTCCCTTTCTTTAAGGTTGGAAAAGAACTGAAAGAGATGGTGAACACAGGTGGGGCTTAACAAGTTCTGAAAAACTTTTTTTTGAAGGCTGAGGAAAATAACCATCAGCCTATTCAAGGTTCTTCCAGTATCGTTTCTGTATCTCCTTCAATTGAAGGATAAATGGCTCGATTTTTGGAAAATCGGCCTTTTCCCTTTCCAATAGGTCTCCTTTTTCGAGGGGCAAGGCCTGAGAAAGCTCTTCTAAGACGGCCTTCACAGACCATCTCTGACTCATAACATTATAACCGCCCTCAAGCGTGAAGACTAATTTTCCTTGAGTAGTGGCCTCTGCTATCTCCATGAGGATTTGGGTCATCCTTGAAAATCCTCTTTCTGTCACATCCATTCCGCCCAGAGGATCGTTGTAATGGGTATCAAACCCAGCTGAGACCAAAATCAACTGAGGTTGGTATTCCAGGGCGATAGGCTTAAGTACATTTTCAAAGATAATTCCATATGCTGCATCACCAGCTCCAGGCGAAAGAGGGACGTTTACGGTGAATCCCTCTCCCCGGCCCCTTCCGACCTCTGTTGCCGCCCCCGTCCCCGGATAGAAGCCATAGCGATGAGTTGAAAAGTATAGGACCCGCGGGTCTTCATAAAAGGAGTTCTGCGTGCCATTTCCGTGGTGGACATCCCAGTCCACAATCAGGATTTTCTGGAGGGAGAAATTCTTGAGCGCATATTGGGCGCCGATTGCCACGTTGTTAAAGAGACAGAATCCCATGGCCCTGTCCCGCTCTGCGTGATGGCCGGGAGGTCGTACCAGCGCAAATCCATTGTTCAATTTCCCTTGCATCACAACCTTGATCAACTCCAGGAGGCCTCCGGCAGCCAGAAGGGCGATTTCATAGGACTTTGCACAGGTAGAGGTGTCTCCATCGAGTCGGACATAAGGCTTACCTGCCGTCGAGGCGATTAGATTGATATAGGCAGGAGAGTGGACCATCTCTACCTCCTCGCGGGTGGCGGGTCGAGGCTTCACCTTCCCAAGAACCCGGCCTTTCATCTCTTCCTCCTCGATTCCTTGATAAATCTCCCGGAGTCGCTCTGGGCTCTCCGGATGACCAGGGTCCATCACATGCTCCATATATCTTCGATCCTTGACAACCCCAGTTCGGTTCATTTAGCCTCCCCATGCTTCGAACAAAAGATAACTTTCTAAAATTGTTCAATTTAGCCTATCTTTTTTGTTATTCCTTGTCAAGGTCGCCCCACTTTTATTCCGTTGACTTTTTTATGCAGATTTAGTAAACCATTACACATAATTAGCCTCCCGTAAGCAGTAAACCCCGTTAGAAATTCCAGCGAGGCATTGACCCCCGCCGGAATTTTTTGGAATGTAATCCCGCTATAGCGGGACTGCAGAACAACGGGGCATTATTTCTAACGGGGTAAATAACTTGGTTGGCGTGACCATTTTTTGAACCTTTTTGGAAAATATTGACACTGATATGAGTAACGGGCCATCAGCAGGTGAGGATCTTGATCTCTTGAAAAGAATTTCTGCGGGCGATGAAGAGGCTTTTAGACAGCTATATGATCTCACCCATCAGAAGGTCTATGTTTATTTATACCGTTTGGTTCATGGCAAGCAGATGGCTGAAGATATCATGATGGAGACTTATACCGAAGTCTGGAGATGTGCCAAGAAGTTCAAGGGAAATTCAAGGGCAACCACTTGGATTTTGGGGATTGCCAGAAATCTCGCCATGAATGAATTGGGGAAATTCAAAAGACATGACAACATTGACGATTTTCCAAATCTTTCTGATGGTGTCATACCGGATTTAGAGCCCATGGACCGACAAAGACGACTCAAGGAAGCCATGATAAAAATTCCTTTAAAGCATAGAGAGATATTAGACCTTGTATTTTTTCACGAGATGACCTATCCGGAGGTTTCTCAGATGCTCGATATCCCTGTTAATACGGTGAAGACAAGGGTCTTTTATGCAAAAGAGACATTAAAAAATGCCCTAAGCGGCATGGGGGTCAAGAAAAATGATCTATAGTCTTGATCAGTTAAGAGAGCTGATTCCGCACTATCTGAATAATAGGCTTTCGGAAAAGGAGAGGAAGGAGTTTGAGGAGGCGCTGGGTCAATATCCGGAGTTGAATCTTGAGCTCAAAGAATTTTCAGAGATCAAGGAAATTTATAAAGAAATCGAAAAAGAGATTCCCCCGCCTTCCGGCATCCTTTATCAAAGGGTATTGAAGAATATCCAACCCCAAATAAGACTCTCCTTGATTCCCCAAAAGAAGAGTTATTTAGAACAGATCCAAGAGTTCTTAAAATGGGTTTCTGGTTCTCCACGAATCTCGTGGGGGATTGTGGCCGTTCAATTTGCGATCATCTTGATTCTGTTCATTACTCTGCCCCAAGGGGATGGGTTCAGAACATCAACCTCAAAACAACCCCTGCCAGGAGAGG
>Ga0299912_10003764_pt1 | contig 12371 bp, 7 predicted proteins | sample RVTome_2_FD_207667 | JGI IMG/M metagenome (GOLD analysis project Ga0299912, IMG submission 207667) | Soil microbial communities from uranium-contaminated site in the Upper Colorado River Basin, Wyoming, United States - RVT95D214 (version 2) ... | reverse complement strand
CTCCTCCCTCTCCCCATCGGGGAGAGGGGAAGGGTGAGGGGGGGTAACAAAAAGATCTTTTGGAATTTGGGCATTTGACGTTGATTTGAAATTTGAACTTTGACATGTGGATTTAAAGAGGATAAAAGGGATTTCATGAAGCTGAAATCGTTAGAGGCGATTGGATTTAAATCCTTTGTGGATCGTCTCCACCTTAGTTTTCCTGGGGGGATCACAACGATTGTGGGTCCAAACGGTTGTGGGAAGTCGAACGTTGTCGATGCGGTGCTCTGGGCCATTGGGGAACGGAGTGCCAAGCACTTACGGGGAAAATTAATGGAGGATGTCATCTTCAATGGGACAGACGGCAGAAAACCTTTGGGGATGGCAGAGGTCAATCTGACTTTCTCCAATGATGGGTTGGCTCCCGAAGAATATGGGCAGTACAGTGAGATTACTGTCACCCGAAGGCTTTATCGATCCGGAGAAAGTGAATACCTGATTAATAAAGTGCCTTGCCGATTACGGGATATCACCGATCTCTTCTTGGACACCGGTATCGGAGTGAACGGTTATTCGATTGTGGAACAGGGAAGGGTGGAACATCTCATCAATGCCAATCCCCAGGATCGGCGTTTTTTGATCGAAGAGGCAGCGGGTATTGCCAAATACAAGGAGAGGAAAAGACTCGCCCTGATGAAGATGGAGGCCACGCAACAAAACCTTCTCCGAATTCAGGATATCATTGCCGAGGTGAAGCGACAGATCGTCACTCTGGAACGGCAGGTGAAACGGGCAGAGGAGTATAAGGCCATCCGGAAAGAGGTCAAGGAAATCGAAATCCGTTTTGCCCTCCAGGAATACGCCGAGCTTTCGGAGAAGGGGGAGGCGGCAAGAGGTTATCTCAAAGCCCTTCGGGATCGAGAGACGGAGATTTCTACCCAAAACGCCCAGAAAGAGGCCTTTGTCGAAACCAAGAAGCTGAAGGGAATGGAGGAAGAGGAGAAACTCCGAAGTCTCCAACAGGAAATTTTTGAACTGAGCAGGAAAATTCAGAAGACGGAAACAGACATAGAATTTTTCAAAAGAGAAGAGGGGGGTTTTCAAAAACAAGAGAATCAATTTGTGGAAGAGGTCAAAGAATTCCTCAGGGCTTGGAGAGATACGAGAAAAGAACGAAAAAGAATGGAACAGGTTCAGAGGAATCTGGAAGAAGAACGCCATGAGAACGAAGAAATATTGAAAGAACTGGAAATCGTCTTTGGCGATTTTAGGGCAACCAACCAAGAGCTTTCAGATGAATTGGAAGCCGAGAAGGTAAAGTTGATCGACACGCTCACCCAGCTGACCTCTCTCAAAAACCGCCTCACCCACCTTGGGGAGAGGCAAGAAGATCTTCAGAAACGAACTCGCTCCAGTGATGAAGAATCTGAAGAAGTGAGCCGGAGGCTCAAACAATTGGAAGAAGCTACCTCTGAAAAAATGAAAGAGAGAGAACACCTCCTTTCCGTCCAATCGATCTACCAGGAAGAAAAGGTTCGATGGGAAGGAGAGCTCGAGGGGGTTAAAGAAGTTTTGCGTCTGAGGCAAACAGAGCGTTCTGTTCTGGAGGAGACCTTAAGGCAGGACCGCTCTCGCTACCATTCCCTCAAAGAGCTTCAAGAAAATTATGAGGGATATGAGAAAGGGGTGAGGTCACTCCTCCTGCGAAAGAAGGAGGAGCAGGAGAAGTGGAAGGGGATTTTAGGGGCCGTAGCGGACATCCTGGAACCAGACCCGAAATACGAGATTCCTCTCGAAGCCGTTTTAGGACAGCGATTGCAATATTTGATTGTGGAAGGAGAGAAGGAAGGCATGGAGGCAATGGCCTTTCTTAAAAGGGAGTCACTTGGTCGGGGGAGTTTTATTCCCAGAGGGGTTCAGGGGATCGGGAAAGAAAACCGAATCTCTCAAGAAGAAGGGAAGCCCATTCCTCTTTCTTGTTTCGTCAAGGTAAAAGAGGGGTTTGACCCGATTGCAGAATTCCTGATCGGAGATATTGGGGTCGTCGAGCGCTGGGAGGAGGCACTCCGTTGGATGAAGGATGGCGGAGGGTTTGGAACCCTCGTTACCCAGGAAGGGGACATCCTGGAGAGCTCTGGAGTGATCTCCGGAGGAAGCCGGGATCAAGGAATCGGCCTTTTAGAGAGGCGAAGGGAGATGAGAGATTTAGAACAGAGAGTCAAGGAATCAGAGGAAGAATGTCGAAAAGCCTATGCGGAAGAAGAACGCCTCCAAAAAGAGATCCGCGAGAGGGAAAACCAGCTGGAGGGGAGAAGAAAGGAGATTCAGGAGAAGGAGATCGAGCTTCTCCATCGAGAAAGAGATTTGGAGGGATTGAAAAAGGAGATTTCCCAATTCCATCAGAGGATGGAAGTCGTCCAATTTGAACAGAAGCAACTCGAAGAGGAAAATCAAGATTTAGAAAAAGATAAAAAAGAGGTCTCCGCTCAAACGGAGATAGAGGAAGCTGCAAAAAAAGAGAGAGAAGAACAAGTCCAGTCATGGAAGAAGAAGGTAGAGGAGGTTAGGGAAGGGGCAGAAGAATTGGGAGGAAAGATCACGGAGAAAAAGGTCATTCTGGCCTCTATCGAGGAAAAACAGAAAGGACTCGAAGGTCAGATCCAAAGTCTCTCAGAAAATCAAAGGACTTTAAGGGAACAGATCTTCAAAAAAGTGAAGGGGATCAGGGAATGCAGGGAAGAAGCCTTCTCGCTTCGTGGAAAAATCCAACAATGGGAAGGGGAATTAGAAAACAACCTGAAACAACATCGTCTTAAAGAAGAATTGCTCACCACTCAAAAAGAGAAGGTCGAAACGCTCTCTAATGAATGGAAAGAAGTGGAGGCCTCCTCCAAATATTTGCGTCGGGAGTTGGAAGAGGTGAGGCAGAAGATTCACGAGGAAGAGATTCTGGCCTCAGAGGTCCAATTGAAACTCTCTCACCTTCAGGAGTCGATGAAGGAACGATACGGGGCTACCCTTTCCACCTCGATCGGAGCTTTCCCAGAGGAATTCCCAAAGGAGGAAATGTCAAAACGGTTGGCAGAGTTAAAAAGTTCCCTGGAAGGATTCGGAGAAGTCAACCTGATGGCCATCGAGGAATATCAAGAGTTGAAACAGCGGCACGATTTCCTGTCAGAACAACAGGCCGACCTTCATCAGGCCCTCGATTCCTTAAAAAAGGCGATCCTCCGGATCAATCGGACGACGACGAAGCGGTTTTTGGAGGCTTTCCATTTGGTCAATGAAAAATTTAAAGAGGTTTTTACGAGGCTGTTTAAAGGGGGACAGGCCAGCCTTATCATGTTGGATGAACAAGACCCCGCTACGACAGGAATCGATATCATCGCCCAACCCGCAGGGAAGAAGCTTCAAAATATCGACCTTCTCTCCGGAGGAGAAAAGGCTCTGGTGGCTACGGCTCTTCTCTTCGGGCTCTTCATGATTAAACCCACACCGTTCTGCTTGCTCGATGAGGTGGATGCACCTTTAGATGATGCAAACATCAATCGATTCATCGAACTGATCAAAGAGTTTTCCAAAACCTCTCAGTTCATTCTTATCACCCACAATAAGAAGACGATGGAGACGGCGAACACCCTTTACGGAATTACCATGGAGACCCCCGGGGTGTCGAAGGTCGTCTCGGTCCGTTTGAATTAACCCGCCTCCCTTCCGCTCCCTCCCTTGAATGGGGAGATGAAAAGTAAAAAATTATTTGCTTGCAATATTTTTTGATAAGTATATACTCACCTTTGTGTTGGGGTTTTACTCCCATTGTTTTCTTTTAAATTAAGAGAATTTTTTCCTTCTCCAGAAATGGTCATTGGGAGCTGAAGGGCGTGTCTGTACGCTGGAGTGCATGGTTTGATAGAAATGCAACTTTTAAGCCGTTACACCACTCGGGCCGGGCTGCGCGAAGTCTCGCCTTTCAGGATGAAAGCAGGGCGCGCAAGTGTGGCAATCTTGTTGCTGGCAATAAAACTTCAGAGAAAGGAGGTGGGAATCTAAAGCGTCATAAGGAGATAATGGGGTTAGAGTGAGATTTTCAGTAGTGGGAATCAACCCTTCGGCTCTCCGGTCTAACAATCGGAGTCTGCCCAGGGTTGACCTTGAGCGCGCTTTGATTTCTGCTGCTAAAGAGCAGGCCATGGGCGCATTCGAAGGATCAATTTCTTTAAAAAAATATTGGGAGGGGAAAATTATGAAAAAGTTATTCATATTTGGAATTATCTTAGGATTGATTTGCATGGTTTGGGTTGTGAATGGTGTGGCTCAACCTATTAGAGTGGGATCAGTCATCAATCTCACTGGTCCATCCTCCTCCTGGGGGCAATACCATGCCAAAGGGGAACAGGACTACTTCCGCTATGTCAACGATGTAAGGGGAGGAATTGCCGGCAGAAAAATCGAAGCAACCATCGTCGATCATGCTTACAAAGTCCCTGAAGCAGTAAAATTTACCAAGAAGTTTTGTGAAGAGAAGATGGATATGATCTCCAACTGGGATGCCGGGTCAGGAATCCAGGTAAAGCCAATTCTCCAGGAATACAAAATACCTGGCCTCAATTATTCCACTTTTCAGGCTATTCTCAACCCTCCAATTGATTATGTGTATCTGCCATTTGGGAGTTATATTCTAGATTCCCAGGCTGTTTTGGAGTACATCAAGGCCATCCATAAGGGGAAAGATGCACCCAAGGTCGGTCTGTTGACCTTTAATAACGCCTATGGGAAATCGATTCATGAGCCGAGCAAAGCATATGCCGCAAAAACTAATATCAACATTGTAAGTATCGAAGAGTTCCCTATGGGGACAGTCGATCTGAGCACCGAGGCGCTCCGTCTTAAAGGGAAGGGGGCGGAGTATATCTTCATGCAATGCCTCCCAGATGCTATTATGACGGCCCTCAAATCTGCTGATCGTGTGAATTACAACGTGCCTTTCTTTGGAACGTGGACCTCCACAGACCCAGATGTCTGGAAGCTTGGGAAAGGAGTGATCCGAAACCGACTCTTCATGCAATTCTGTGGGGCACTTCCTCAGGATAAGACACATGGAATCGAGATCATGCAGAAATTGTGGGATAGGTACAAGACGGTGAGTAAGTTTGATGCCTCTTACTGGGAAGGTGTTGTCGTTGCCATGATCATGGAAAGGGCCTTCCATCGGGCAAGTGGATTATTCGGGAAGGTCAATGCAGAGACGATCAATAAGGCTTTGGAGACATTCCAGAATGAGGATTTTGGAGGGCTTGTTCCCTATGTTTCTTACAGTAAAACCAACCATGAAGGCTCATTCAAGGCAAGGATCGTTAAGATTAACGAGGATGCCACCTATGAACCCATGTCGAATTTTTTCATTCCCGGCAAAGGAGAAGTAAAGGCTTTAAAAACTCCCGCAATAAAGTAATAGACTGTTCTCATTTTGAAGGGGAGATAGATGAAGGCATTTCGAGGTCAACCCAGTGTCTTCGCCTCCACTCAGCCTGCGGATCGGCAGGCTGAGCTGGAGGTGAAGAAAATTGTTCTTAACTTTGGGGGGGTGATGGCACTCCATGATGTGGACCTCACCGTTCACACAGGTGAATTGGTCAGTGTCATTGGCCCCAATGGTGCAGGAAAAACGAGCCTCCTGAACTGTATTACAGGATACTATCACCCACAAAAAGGACAGATCCTTTTCAATGGAGAAGAGGTCACAGGCTTTCACCCCCATGAGGTCACAAAAAAGGGGATTGGGAGGACGTACCAGAATATTGAGCTCTTTCCGGGGATCACCGTATTAGCCAACATGCTGCTGGCGAGACATCTTTACTGCGACTACGGCATCGGTAAAGCTGCTCTCTTCTCTTCATCGGTACGTAAAAAGGAGGTTTTTCATCGTCAGGTTTTGGAGGAGTTGATCGATTTTCTCGAGATGCAGCCCATCCGTAAGAAACCGGTCGGCTCCTTGCCTTATGGGATGAGAAAGAGGGTTGAACTGGGCCGCGCGTTAGCTTTGGAACCAAAGCTATTAGTCCTTGATGAACCCTTTGCCGGAATGACGCTTGAGGAAAAGGAAGATATGGTCCGGTTTTTACTTGAGTTAAATTCGGCATGGGGCCAGACCATGATCCTGGTGGAACATGATATGTCTATTGTTATGAGTATCTCACAACGGATTATGGTTTTAAATTTCGGAGAGAGGATCGCAGAAGGTACGCCGGAGACCATTCAAAATCACCCTGAGGTCATCAAGGCCTACCTGGGTGAGACAACTAAGTTCTGAAAAGAGAGCACAGAATATGGGATACGATCAAGAAGCCTTATCATCCTTAACCCAATACACCCTTCCTCAGATATTATTCAAACAGGCGGAACAATTAGGTCAGGAGAAGATTGCCATTCGTGAAAAGATGTATGGCATATGGCTGGCCTACAGTTGGGAGGATTATCTCCGTTATACGAAACATGTGGCTTTAGGGTTTATTGCCCTTGGTCTTAAACGGGGTGAAAATCTTGGAATCATCACGGACAACCACCCTGAATGGCTGTTCAGTGAAATGGGAGCTCAAGCCATAGGTGCGATTACGGTCAACTTGTTTACCTCATCGATCGCCAAAGAGCTGACCGTGATGCTGAATCGGATTCAAGCCGCCTATGTGGTTGCCCAGGATCAGGAGCAGGTGGATAAGCTCTTGGAGATGAAGGAACAACTCTCCCATGTGCGGAAAGTCATCTATGTTGACCCAACGGGCATGAGGACCTATGTCAGTAATCCATGGTTGATGAGTTTTAAAGAACTCCTGGATTTAGGTGCCAAGTTTGATAAGGAGCAACCCAATCGGTTCGAAGAGGAGTTAAAAAAGGGAAAGCCGGATGAGGTGGCTTTAATGATCATGACCTCCGGAACAACGGGGATCCCCAAATTGGCGATGATCTCCCATCGAAGTTTCACGGAAATTGCCAGGAAATGGGTTGAGACCGCCCCCATTCGCGTGGGTGATAATTGGATTTCGATCACCCCAACAGCATGGATTGTCGACCAGATGTGGGGAATGGGTGTGTCACCCTTAACGGGGATGGCCATGAATTTCCCCGAAACATTGGAAACCCAGGCAGAAGACTTTCGTGAAATTGGACCTGTGGTCATTATTACTTCTTCACGTTTCTGGGAGGACCTGGCTTCCAAGATCAGGGTGAAAATTTCGGATGCCGGCTTTATCAAACGTAAGCTGTTTGCATTGGGGGAAAAAATTGGAGGAGCAGTTGTCGATCGGGAATCCAAGAAGGAACCGATTCCCTCTTACTTACAACTCCTTCATAAAATATTCGCCAGAATCGTCTATCGTCCGCTCCTGGATCGGGTGGGTTGTGGACAAATTCGTGCTGCCATAACGGGAGGTCATCCCATCAGTCCAGATGTTATTCGGTTTTTCCGTGCTAAAGGATTGAATCTCAAACATGCCTATGGTCTTACCGAGGGTGGAGGTGTCTTTCAGGTTCAGCCCGATAAAGAGGTGAAACCAGAGACAGTTGGCAAACCCTTGCCGAGAACAGAGATTAAGATTGCAGAAGATCAGGAAGTACTCGTAAAAACACCCTCCTGCTTTGTCGGTTATTATCAAGATCCGGAGGCAACGAAGAAGGCCCTTCGCGATGACTGGCTTCATACCGGTGACGCAGGCTACATCGATGACGACGGTCATCTTCTGATCATTGGCCGTAAAGAAGAGATCATGCGCACGAAGGGGGGCGAGGCCATTTCTTCAGACTTTATCGAAACGAGGTTAAAATTCAGCCCCTATATCAAAGAAGCAGTGGTTTGGGGTGAAGGCCAAGACTATATCACGGGCTTCATCAATATCGACCATGGGAATGTCGGCAGTTGGGCAGAGGATCGAATGATTCCTTATACGACCTTTACGGATCTTTCCCAGCAGCCTCGAGTTGAGGAGTTGATACTTGGAGAAGTCCGCCATGTGAATACCCAATTGCCTAAGCCAATGAGGCTTCACAAGATCATCTTGTTATATAAACTTCTTGACGCAGACGACGAAGAACTGACCAGAACTGGTAAGGTGAGAAGAAAATTTGTTTACGAACAATATATCAAGTTGATTGAGGCGATGTATAGCGATCAGCAAGAATTAGAGGTAAGAGGCAAAGTGCGCTACCGCGACGGCCAGGTTGGCACCATTGAGACCAAAGTAAAGATATTAACGGTGGAATAATACCCCCACCCTCACCCTCCCCCCTTGAGGGGGAGGGACTGGGAGGGGGGTAATCTGGACGAGGAGGATTGATTCTTATGGAATTTTTTCTTCAACTCTTTTTTCAGGGTCTATCCATCGGATTTCTATACGCGCTCGCGGCTTTAGGCTTTGTCATGATTTTTAAGTCATCGAGCGTCCTTAATTTCGCACACGGCGAACTACTGGCCATCGGAGCCTTTATTTTTCTGGTCCTCGCCTCCTGGGCCCAATTACCTATCTGGATGGCCTTTCTAATCACCCTCATAGGAACCTTCGCCCTCGGGTTTGTCATTGAGCGCCTCTTTCTGCGTCCCTTAATTGGCGAGGCCCTCATTGAGGTCATCATGTTGACGGTTGGATTGGCTGCCATGTTCAAGGGAATCATGCTCTTTGTCTTCGGTGGAAATTTACACGCCTATCCGGAGTTCCTTCCCAAAAATCTCTCTATCCAGTGGGGTGCAATCAATATCCCTCCTGTCTATGTGGCCACTTTCATTATCGGTATCATTTTTCTTGTGATTTTTGGATTGTTTTTCAAATACTCCTCTCAGGGAATTTATATGAGGTCCGTAGCGGATAACCAGCCTGCTGCTCTCTCCTTGGGGGTTCATGTGAGAAGGGTCTTTGCCATGTCCTGGGCAATTGCAGCCTTGGTTTGTGGAATGAGCGGGATTATTCTGGGTATTATCAATGGGATCAATGTCCACAACCTTAGCCACATAGGTCTCAAGGTTTTTCCGGTTGTTATCCTGGGAGGACTGGAAAGCATTGGGGGAGCCATTATCGGTGGAATCATTATCGGATTGCTCGAGACCTTTACGGGTGGTTATGTTTCCACCTCACTGAGGGAAATTGTTCCCTATATCGTCCTTGTTCTAATCCTCTTAGTGAAACCCTACGGGTTGTTTGGTTTGGTTGAAATCGAGCGAGTATGAAAACCCGATGGGGTGATGGGGAGACCTGGAGAGAGGGAGAAAAAGATAAGGATCGGGAGATGGGGGGATAAGGAGATAGGGGGAACATAAAATAAAATGAATCTTGGGATACGGACACGGACCACGGGCACGTGACACGATTGGAGGGAGAATGCGAAAGCTGAATTTACATCCCTGTGGGAAATTTAATGAACGGTACGAAGAAGAGCTGACCATTTTCGGAACAGATTTTGGCAGGCTGTGGATGTGGATTGGACTTTTCCTCCTTTTTGCAGTTGTCCCCTTCATCAGCAGTAACTATGTTCTATATGTGGTCAACCATATTGGAATTGCTGCCATTGCTGCCATTGGCCTCAATCTACTCATTGGATATACGGGTCAGATTTCCCTTGGCCACGGAGCCTTTTTTGGTGTAGGGGCTTATTCCGCTGCAATACTCGCAACCGCTGTAGGTTTTCCTTTTTGGCTTTCTGTCCTTTCTGCAGGGCTAATTACCGCACTCGTGGGTATGATTTTTGGAATTCCATCAGTTCGTCTCAAACACCTTTATTTGACGATCGCGACATTAGCAGGTCAGTTCATTATTCAGTACCTCTTGGTGACCTGGGTGAGCCTTACCAAAGGAGCAGAAGGCATCTTCCTTCCCCGCCCCACGCTCTTTGGAATTTCGTTGAAGGGAGATCGCGTTTTCTTTTATGTGATATTTATCTGTTTCGTCATCATGACCTGGATGGCGGTTAACCTGATTCGCACAAGATATGGCCGTGCCTTTATTGCCATCCGCGATAATGACCGGGCAGCAGAGGGCATGGGCATTCCCATTTTTAAATACAAACTGCTCTCTTTTGCGATTAGTTCTTTCTATGCCGGGTTTGCCGGAGGCCTGGCAGCCTATTATATCGGTAGTATCACCCCAGAGCCGTATACGTTATTCCTCTCGATAGAATTTATTGCGATGATTATCATCGGAGGTTTGGGGAGTATTCCGGGGTCTGTGTTTGGAGCCATTTTCATTACTGTTTTGAATGAAGTATTAAGTGGTGCGACGGAATTCTTTATGAATATCGGTTCCCTCAGCAAGGTTGCTCTCCAGATCGCACCTCTTCGGGAGTTTGTCTTTGGATTGGCCATTGTGCTCTTCATTATTTTTGAGCCCAAGGGACTGGCAGAGGTGTGGCGCATCATCCGGTCCGGCTTTAGGCTATGGCCATTTTCTTATTAATCCCCCCACCCTCTCCCTCCCCCCCTTGAGGGGGAGGGTAGGGAGGGGGGCGAGGAAGTTATGGAAGACAATCTTTTACTTCAAGTCAATAATATCAGTGTCGTTTACTCGGATGTCATCCAGGTGCTAAAAGGGGTTTCCCTGCTTATTAAAAAAGGACAAATTGTTTCATTACTGGGTAGTAACGGCGCTGGGAAAACGACTACCTTAAAGGCCATCTCCGGATTGCTCAAACCGGAGAACGGTAAGGTGACGGAAGGCTCCATTGAATATGAAGGCAAGGGAATTCATAATTCATCTCCGGAAACCATTACCCGACTGGGAATTATTCAGGTCCTGGAGGGTCGTCAGCCCTTTAAATATCTGACCGTCGAAGAAAATCTCAGAGTAGGGACAGCGACCCGATGGGGGAAGCCCTATAAAAAAGATCTCGAATTGGTCTACAGTTACTTTCAACCCTTGGTAGCCCGAAAGAATCGACAAGCCGGATTCTGTAGTGGTGGCGAATTGCAGATGCTCGTCATGGGTCGAGCCCTGATGGCCCATCCTCAACTATTGCTATTAGACGAACCTTCATTGGGCCTCGCCCCCTTTCTGGTGAGAGAAATTTTTGAAATTGTGAAAAGGATCAATGAAGAACAGAAGACCACCATCATGCTGGTTGAACAGAATGCCAACATGGCTCTCCTAATCGCACACTATGGGTATGTGATGGAAAATGGGAAAATCATGATGGAAGATGCCGCTACCAATTTAAGGGAAAATCCGGATGTGAAAGAATTTTATCTGGGTACAGCATCCTCAGGTGCCCTCAAGTCTTATAAAGATGTGAAGTCGTACAAACGCCGCAAACGCTGGCTTTAAAAGCACAGGGCTAAAATTCTTAAGCTGAAAGCTCAATGCTCAAAGGGATTGCCTTTCAGCTTTCAACCTTGAGCTTTGAACTTCATGATCTATGCTGTGAGTGGAGGGGGGATATGGCAACAAAAAAGGAGTCCAAATTTTTTGACACAAAAGAGAATATGTCTCTATCGAAGAGGCAGAGTTATTATAATCAGAGTCTTGTTAAAATGGTTCGTCTGGGATATCAAAAATCGAGCAGAGTCAAAAAGATCTTTGACGAACGAAACATCGATCCTCTTAAAATAAGATCCATCAAGGATTTAGAAAAACTGCCTGTCATCTCAAGAGAGCAACTGGTCAAACTCGAGAAAGAAGAGCCTCCTTACGGAGGATTCTCTCCCAAAGGTGTGATGACCGATAGAATTTTTACTTCTCCTGGACCCGTCTACGAACCCCATCTTACGGAAAAAGACCCGATCTGGGGCAGGGGCTATTATGCAGCGGGCTTTAGAAAGGGGGATATCGTTCTGAATGCCTTTTCTTACCACATGGTTGCCGCGGGTTTGACTTTTCACAGCGGTCTGAGGCGTGTGGGTGTAACAGTCATCCCTTCAGGAGCTTCCAGCACGGAGAATCAAGTTCAACTCATTCGTGACCTGGGTGCAACGGGTTACACGGGCACTCCTAGTTTTTTGATGGCAATCATTAAGAAGGCTGAGGAGATGGGTTATAACTTTAAGAACGATTTTAAGGTAAGACGGGCCAGCTTCGTCGCTGAACCGCTTCAACCTTCCTTGCGGCAGACATTTGAAAAAGAATATGGCATCGATGTGTATCAGATGTATGGAGCCACAGAAGTAGGTGACGTGGCCTATGAATGCCAGGCAAAAAGTGGCTGGCACGTTTGCGAGGAGGTCATCGTTGAAATGGTGGACCCCGCCACGGGAAAGCAGGTCAACCCGGGAGAATTAGGTGAAGTGGTGGTAACGAGACTGAATAACCTCTTCTTCCTTTTCCGGTTTGGAACAGGGGACCTCTCCCGTTTTATAAAAGACCGTTGTCCTTGTGGCAGGACTTCGTTGCGTCTTGCTGGGATCTCTGGAAGGGTAGGCG
>Ga0299912_10003763_pt1 | contig 12372 bp, 8 predicted proteins | sample RVTome_2_FD_207667 | JGI IMG/M metagenome (GOLD analysis project Ga0299912, IMG submission 207667) | Soil microbial communities from uranium-contaminated site in the Upper Colorado River Basin, Wyoming, United States - RVT95D214 (version 2) ... | reverse complement strand
AGCCCTATTGTGAACAGCAAAAAGAAGGACTTTCAATCGTACGGCATCGACCTCCAGTTCGAGGATGAAGCCCTGCGGCAGATGGCCCAGATGGCTTATCAAGAGCATACCGGCGCCAGGGGGTTGATTAGTGCCATTGAAAAGGTCCTCCTGAAATTTGAGAGGAAACTACCTTCCACCAACATCACGGAACTCGTCGTATCGGTAGAGATAGTTCAGAATCCAAAGGAGGAGCTCAAGCGGTTGCTCGACAATCCTCGTGAAGAAAAGCGGCTCAAACGATTCGAGGCACTCGTTGCCAACGAGAGAGCAGAGATGAAGAAGTATATAAAGGATAGAAAGTCTGAATTCCTGAGCCGCTTTGGGGCCATCTTTACCGATCCGCGTTTGGACCTCGTCGTGGATCGGGTGATCAAAAAGGAGACGGATGTAAACTCCGCCTTTGAAGAAGTCCTCTCCTTCTACTACCAGATCAGGGGATTTGAGAAATCCTTCTGCCAGCGGCACGGCATCGAGATCTCGCTCGATGATGAGGCGGTGGACTTCGTGCTGACCCGGATCGTGAGGGAAGGGAGGGACAGTAAGGAAATACTCTCTACCTTAGACACCCTCTTTGAACCAGCCCTGCAATTGATCAGGAACAAGGCAGGAATTAATGCCTTCTCCGTCCCCCTCGAGGGGGTTGAAAATCCTGAGACCTACTTTGATAACTTGATAAAAGATACCTACGCACACAAACAATAGCGATGCAGGTGAGAAACAGTTCATGAAAGACTACTATACCCTGTTGGGAGTTAGCAAAAACGCAAGCGCCGATGAGATAAAAAAGGCCTATCGACAATTGGCCCTCAAGTACCACCCCGATAGGAACAAAGGAAATAAAGAGGCCGAAGAACATTTTAAGGAGATCAATGAGGCCTATGCCGTGCTCAGCGATCAGGAGAAGAGACATCAATACGATATGTTCGGGGCCGAAGGGTTCCGACAACGATACTCCCAGGAGGACATCTTCCAGGGTTTCGATATCGGCGATGTCCTGAAGGATTTCGGTTTTGGCAACTCGGACATCTTCAGCGTCCTCTTCGGCGGTGGCGGAGGAAGGAGGAAAGGGGTTCGGTACACCACGTATACCGGCCCTTTCGGCCAGCAGGCGCCGGGAGCGGGGGGAGCCGATTTTTCTGATTATTTCGCCCGCAGTGGGGCTGCTCCCTCTCAAGGAAGGGATACGGTCACCGATCTTACCATTACGCTGGAGGAGGCGGCAAAAGGAGCGGAAAGGCTCATTTCCCTCCAGCGGGCTGGCAAAGTTGAAAAGATCGCGGTAAAGATCCCCCCTGGTATCGACACAGGGAAAAAACTGCGGGTAGCAGGCAAGGGAGAAAGCGGGCCTGGAGGTACACGAGCCGGGGATCTCTATGTAAGTGTCAACGTACAAAAGCACCCCCTCTTCACCAGGGAAGGGGCCGATATCTATATCGATCAGGAGATAAACTTCAGTCAAGCCTCCTTGGGAACTACCATCGAGGTCCCCACCCTTAACGGTATCAAGAAGGTAAAGATACCCGCCGGTACCTCGGGCAATACAAAATTGAGGCTCAAAGGGGAAGGAATGCCCCATCTCCAGGGAAGAAGCAAGGGTGATGCCTATGTCCGCATCGTTATCAAGGTCCCCAAAAAATTGACCTCCAAACAGAAGGAATTGGTAGAGGATCTGGCCAAAGAAGGGCTTTAAATAAAAAAAGGGTTCAAGGGGTCAAGGGTTCAAGGGGCCTAGGGGTTTAGTATTAAGAATAAGTGTCTCTTTCTGGAACCCTAGAACCCTCTGTCGCAGAGCGACACATTTCGCTTCCATAAAATCTATATTACGAGGCGGGATTAAACCTATGAATTCTTAATCACTCGAACCCTAGAATCCTCGAACCCTTGAACCCTTTTGGGACAAGAGTCCGATTAATCTATTCGGCTAAAGGCAGGTTCCGACCGCAACAGGAAACCTGAAAGATGGTATATTTTTCCTTCCAGATGTGGAACAATTGCAGAGGATAGTTGCTGATGACCCAAAAAATTAATAATAATAAAAAAGGCGAACAAATAGTCAGCATGAGGATATTGGGGCTGATCTTCGACCCCAACCTCAACACCACCGTGGTGGTCCTCCTCGATCCCCAACACGAACGTGTCCTTCCTATCTGGATCGGACCGATGGAGGGGAATGCCATTGCCCTCGGCATGGAGAAGGTAAATACCCCGCGGCCCATGACCCATGACCTGCTGAAGAATCTCCTCGATAACTTCCAGGCCGAGGTGACCAAGGTGATAGTCACCGACTTGAAAGAAGATACCTTCTACGCTGCCATTCATCTGAGCGTTGACGGCAAAGAGCTGGAGATTGACGCGCGCCCCAGCGATGCCATTGCCTTGGCCGTTAGGGTGGAGGTTCCCATCTATTGCGCGGAAAGGGTCATGGAGGCGGCAGCCGAGCTGGGGCTGCTCAAGCAGCGCAGCGACTTCGATGAAACAGAAGATCTAAAAAAATGGCTGGAGCGCCTCAAACCCGATGACTTCGGGAAGTATAAGATGTGATCTCGTCATTGTGATGGTCTTGTCTATCCTTCTTTTCTCCTCATTGTCTCTAGCCTTTATTTCTTCTTCCCTCCTGATTACTGACTCCTGACTCCTAGCTTCTGGCTTCTGGCTTCTGGCTTCTGGCTTCTGGCTCTATCTTCTTCCACCCCAAATCAAAAAAATACTTGCTTTTTTTAAAAATATCTTGTAAAATTCTCCTATTTAAGGAGAAAAAATGAAAACGGCGGTAACCAAAAGGGGGCAGACGGTGATCCCGTCCCGGCTCAGAAAAAGATACGCGATCGATGAAAAGACCTTCCTCCAATGGATTGACACAGGGGAGACAATAAAAGTAATTCCCATCCCCAGAGATGTCCTCGGGGCCCTCCGGGGGATCGCGAAGGGGGAGAAACTTTTAGATACGTTGCTTGCGGAGAGGAAATTTGATAAAAACAGGGAGTGAGGAGAAATATGTCTTGGGCACCTCCGCCTGTTTGGCCTTTCTGGAGGATGAGGAAGTCCCCTTCCTAGCGGATAAAAAAAGGAGGGGATGTCGCTCCCGCTCTCCAATTAGATAGAAATAATGATTGCACGATCCCGAAGCGGGACAAGCGACAGCGCGAGGAAGTAGCAGATAAGCGGTACGCCATGCTAAAGAGCCTGGGTGCCGAGTTTTTATGGGAAATCGACGAGTCGATTCTTATTACGGCAGGAAGGTTCAAAGGACAGTATCGCCTCTCGCTTGCTGATGCCATCATCGCTGCCTTTGCCAAGAGAGAAGGTGCTGTCCTCGTGCATAAAGATCCGGAATTCGATCTCCTGAAGAAGGAAGTGCCGCAGCTCGCCTTGCCGAAAAAATAAACCCCTCTGGCTAAAGAGCCACCTTCGGCCTTGTTGCTTATCATGCCGAGGATTATAAGGGGATGAGAAGGTCATGAAGCTGCTTGAGAAATAATCGCGTTGCACCGTAAAGGAAGCTGTTTGTGCACCGTCCCCCTGCCATATCCTCTGTGTCGCACTCCGACACATCCCCTCTGGCCAAAGGGCCACCTTCGGCTTATCTATTTTTATCTAACCGGAGGTGACCCTTTGGTCAATAGTGTGCGTCGCGACGCGACACACATCCCCACCTTAATCTATATTTATCTAATAGGTGGGGGAGTGGGGACTGTCACTACGTGACATCCCCTCCTTTATATTTTTTATCTATTAGGTTGGGGACTTGACAAAGACAGGTAAACGTACTAAGAAGAAAGGAGCATTCCTGCTATATTATAAATCTTGAACCGTTTTTACATGGGGGTGTAATGACCTTAGCCTGGAATCAGGTTGAAGAAGGCACGGTTCTTAATCCCGCTCATTGCTTTCATGCCCATCCGAGCATCTCTTCGACTTCTACAATCATAGAGCTATGCAAAACTTGGACAATTAACTTCCCACCTCCACCTGGGAGAAGTGCATATTCTCCTCTCCCCTGTGGGGGAGAGGGCGGGGGTGAGGGGGAGGTAAACACATTCTGTTTACTGTCTTTGTCGTCTTGCGACATCCCCTCCTTATTTATTTTTTATCCTAAAGGTTTGGGACTGAATTCTGACTTCTGTATTCTGTCTTCTGCTTAAGGAGGTGTCCTTTGAAACGTCTACTCTTTCTTTGGTTCTGCGTGGCCTTTCTTGTTGTGAGCACAATGCTTCCCTCTGCGGTCTTTGGTTATGTGGCGCCTGATGAGTATGGTATGAGGGTTGATAGCGGTGTTCCTGCTACATTATGTCCACAGTTTGTTCAGGATACCTGGAGCCCTCTATTTTTGTATGATGTAATATCGTATGAAGGGAACAGTGGCTATTGGACAGGGTGTAAACCAGCATGGTGGTCCGTCGGCTTTTCATCGATGTGGTATACTATTCCTCTTTATCCTCTTCCAGAGGGCGCATGTAGGTATCTCGTATATTATTTCACCTATGTTGGTAATTTTAATCCTGCCTCCTACGACTACGATGGTGATGGCACCCCTGATGTAGCTGACACAAACCCCGACACCCCGCCTTCTCAAGTAGTCAAGGGGGATGAGGAAGACAACATCGCGTATGAAGACGACACGTGTGATACCCAGGGGGGTTGCAATGGCAGTCAACCTACCGGCATGCCTGGCCTGGTTGTCAACCTCGCGAGCCTCAACTTCGTCCTCGAGGACAAGGACATCGCCTATGCGGATATCGGCAGGGCCATAGAGATCGAGCGCTCTTATAATGCCTACAGCACCTACCAGGGTATCTTCGGCAGGGGGTGGACCTTTAACTATGGCGTTTACCTGGTTGCCGATGTATCAGGAAATATAGCAGTCATGCGCGGCTCCGGAGCGGAGAAGCTCTTTACCCGCCAGTCAAATGGCACCTACACCCCGCCGAAAGGGGTCTATGACAAGCTCATCAAGAACGCCGACGGGACCTACTCCCTCTGGAGCAAGGAGAACCGCCTTACCTACGCCTTTACCGCAGCAGGGGTCCTTAACTCTGTCATCGACACCAATAACAATAGCGTGACCCTGGCCTACGATGGCAGTGGGAGATTGACCACCATTACCGACGTTGCCGGTAGGGCCACGACCTTTACCTATAACGCCGACAATCAGGTTACCACCATCACCGACCCCTTGAACCGCCCCATCACGTTTACCTATGAAAACGGCAACATGAAGACCTCGATTGATTTGGCTGGTGTCACCACTACCTTCACCTACGCTGCCAATAACTATCTGACCAGCATGGCTACGCCCAACGGCACGACTTCGTTCACCTACCAGGACTACCCTTTTGGCAGGCGCCTGGCCACTGTTACCAACCCGGCCAATCAGACCACGCACTATGCCATCGATGCCCCCAACTCGGAAGTTTTGGTGACGGACGCGAGTGGTCATACAACCCACTATGGCTACAACTACGACGGCTATACCACTTATATCACCGATTCCCTGGGAAATAAGACGGCTTATGGCTATGACGCCTTAGGCAACCGTGTCTCTATCACCGATGCCAACAACAAAAATACCACCATTGCCTATGACACGCGGGGGAACATCCTCTCTATCACCGACCCCCTGACCAAGACCACGGCCTTTTCTTACGACACCCGCGACAACCTTACCCAGACCAAAGACCCCCTGAACAGACAATATGCCTACACCTACGATACCCATGACAACCTCACCAGGATCACCGATCCCCTGACCCAGCAGACCAACTTTGCCTACGATGCCAAGGGCGAGCTAACCTCTTTGACCGATGCCAGGGGCAAGACCGCGAGCTTTGCCTATGACCCATCCGGCAACCTGCTATCCATCACCGACCCCTTAAACCATACCGCCTCCTTTACCTATAACCTTATCGGCCAGCAGCAGACTGCCACCGACCCCCTGGGCCATCCCTCGAGTTTTGAATACGACCCCCTTGGACGCCTCATCAAGCGCATTCATCCCGATGCCACGCAATTCATCATCGAGCGCTACTGCTCAGGTATCTCCGGCATCATCGACGAAAACGGCAAGCATACGGTCTATGACCACAACGCCATCAACATGCTGACTAAGGTGCATGATCCTATGGGTCATCAGACAAACTATGCCTATGACCCAGCCGGGAACCTCACCCAGCTCAGCGATCCCTTAAACCAGGCCACCTCTTATACCTACGATGTTGCCGACCGCCTGACGCAGACGACCTATCCCGAAGGGGCAGCGGAATCTTATACCTATGATCCGGCAGGGAACCTCATTTCCAAGACCGACGCCAACGGCGTGACTCTCACTTATGCCTATGACGAGCTTAACAGGCTCCTCTCCCTTACTGCCCCTGACCTCTCCATCAGTTATACCTACGATGCCGTAGGTAACCTCCTGACGATGACGGATGCCACCGGCACTACCAGTTACATCTACGATAGCCTCAACCGCCTGACCCAGATTACCTATCCCACCGGCTTGATGGTGCAGTATACCTATAACGAAGTGGGCAGGATCACGGCAATCGCCACCCCCTATGGCGGGGTGGGGTACAGCTATGATAACGCCAACCGCCTGAGTACCATTACCCTGCCCAATGCCCAGCAGGTGGTCTATCAATACGACGCAGCAGGCAACCTCCTACAGGTGGAAAATCCCAATGGCACGGCTGCTGCCTATGCCTACGATACCAGGAACCGGCTCACAGCCATGACCAATCACGCTCCCAATAACACGGTGATCTCCACATATGCCTATACCCTGGATGGAGTGGGGAACAGAACACAAGTGGACCTCAACGAGCCCATGCTGCCGAGCTACAGTGCCGAGACTGTTAATTATACCTACTCCCTTGGGAATATCTTGAATACAGCCGACGGGAACAGCTATACGCATGATGCTAATGGCAACCGCATCCAGAAGTCCGGGAGTGGCGGTACGACCACATATACGTATGATTCCTTAAACAGGCTTGTTCAGACTGTCAAAGGCTCTCAAACAACGCAGTACATATATAACGGTTTAGGGCAACGAGTAGGAAGAATAGATAATGGTTTGCAGACGAATTATCTAGTAGACCCTAACGGCATTTTTTCACAAGTCCTGGCTGAAATGGATACGAGCAACAACATGCTTGCCTTTTATGTGTACGATAGTGCTGGTCTCGTTGCAAAGATTACTGCTCAGAATCAATACTACTTTTATCACTATGATGGTTTGGGCAGTACGGTAGCTATTACGAACAGTAACGGTGATGTCGTAAACACGTACTGTTACTCCCCGGAGGGCTTAGTGGGGGTACAAGAAACAATACCGAATCCCTTTACTTATATAGGTAGATTTGGGGTTATGGCAGAGGGGAATGGTCTATATTTTATGGGTACCAGGTTTTACGATCCTGAGGTAGGGAGATTTATTAATAAAGATCCAATTGGGTATGATGGTGGCAACAACCTCTATGCCTACACCGAAAATAATCCTGTGAATTGGATCGATCCTCTTGGTTTTGATGGAATTTACGTTAGCTATCGCGGATATCCTGTCAATACGGGGTATGGATTTAACCTGCCTTTGGGGCATGGTGCAGTTATTGCAGTTGATCCACAGACAGGGACTACAATGTATTTTGAATACGGCCGTTACAATGGAAATTTCGGAAGAGTAAAGCAGCGTGTCACACCTGATGTGGTCATACAGAGTGGCAAGCCAACTGCTGAATCTTTAGCAAATCTCTATAAATACATTTCGAAACACTATGGAAAGAATAGTCCTGTTGATGCAACATATTATTCTGATGCCGATTTTCAAAAGATTGTGGATTTCGCTCTTAAGCGTATGGCAGACAAGAATCGCAAGCCATATGATCTCTTCAAAAACAACTGTAAGACATTTGCAGCTGAAGCAATTAAGGCAGGGAGGTGAAGAATGAAAGCATGGCTTAAAAGACATTTGAACTGGGTTTTAGGGTTACTATTGATTATTTGCATTTTTTTACTTTACTCATGGATTAATGCTTTAGTCTCGCTCGATTATGCTCGGCAGGAAGAGAAATATCAGCGTGAGAATGTACAGCTTCTTCAAAGCTTACTGCAGGAGACTGGCAAAAAAATGAGCCAATCTGAGATAAGGCAACTTGTTAAGAGCCGGTTTGGAAAAGAGCACATAATAAAAGAGCAGCAGAATCAGATATCCGTAGATAATATTATTTTAAAATTTAATGGTAATTCTCTCGTCGAAATTAAATTACTCGACGACTAGGAATGAAGGGGACGAGAGGAATGAAAGGCACGTTGTTGAAAGCTTTCACTTCAGCAGGAAGAGGCTCACTGCCATGACTAATGACCAAAGGGCCACTGTAGGCTTCGCACCAAATAACACCGTGATCTCCACGGAGGGCAAGAGGGACGTCCTTAAATAATTCAATAACTTTTTTAGATGAAAAGGGACCAGATAAACGCAATAAGTGAATGGTTTTTAAGAACAAAAAGGGGAACAGGCAGATGATACTCAAAAGGTTATCGCTGGTTTTAGCACTGGTGGTTCTGGTTGGGCTTGTCCTGCCCTGTTTTGCAGAGACCGTCACCTATGAGTACGATGACCTCTACCGCCTGATCAGGGCTACCTATTCAGACGGCACAGTTATCGAGTACACTTACGATGCCGCCGGCAACCGTCTCAGCACGATCAAGGCGCCGCCTGGTCAGGCCTTGACAGTGGTGATCTCTGCCGATCCTGTGAGCATCCCGTATGGTACATCCTCCACCCTCACGTGGACCTCAACCAATGCGACATCCTGCACCATCGATCAAGGCATTGGTGCTGTCAATGCCGGCGGCACAGCTACCGTGTTTCCTACTACCACTACGACCTATACCATTACAGCTACTGGTCCAGGCGGCACGGCCACGGCCAGTACAATGGTCACTGTCACCACCCCGCCGCCTGCTCCCACGGTGAGCATCTCTGCCAATCCTACCAGCATTCAGTCCGGCGGGTCCGCTACACTGACATGGAGCTCAACCAATGCCGACTCCCGTACCATTGATCAGGGCATCGGCACAGTCAATCCCACCGGCACAACCACTGTATCCCCGACAGCTACCACGACCTATACCATCACTGCCACGGGCACAGGTGGTACGATCTTTGCCAGTGCGACTGTGACGGTCCTGCCTGCTTCTGAATTCTTGGTGACGGTTGCAACCTCCCAGGGGACGAGGCTTACCGGCGTCAAGGTCTATGCCTTCACCGCCTCCGGCTCATACACCGGCAAGTCTGCAATCACCGACGGGAATGGAACAGGACGTTTCACCCGGCAGGATTTGACAGATGGTGACTACAAGTTCCGTGTGGACTATATGGGTTATCAGTTTTGGAGTGCGGTTGTTACCATACCGTCTGTTTCTTCCGTAGAGGTGACGATACCGGAGGAAACAGTGGAGGTGCAGGTGACCACGAGTACCGGGCCAGCTACTGGCGTGAGGGTCTATCTCTTTACCGAGAGCGGGACATATCTTGGTCTGAATCAGCAAACGGATAGCGCAGGCAAGGTTTCCTTTGATCTGCCCTTGGGCAAGAATTACAAATTCAGGGCCGATGTCGCCGGCAACCAGTACTGGAGCGCAGTTCATACCGTAACCGCAGGCGGCGTGAACACAGTTACCGTAAATGCGGGCGGAGGCCGTTTTCAGGTCACGGTGCAGAAGGCCCCTGGCATGCCTTTGGCAGGGATCAAGGCCTATCTCTTTAGCGCCTCGGGTACCTATCTCAGCCTTTCGCAAGTGACCGATGCCAGCGGTATGGCGGCCTTTACCGTGCCTGCGGGGAGCTACAAGGTGCGCGCTGATTATCTGGGCTACCAGTTCTGGAGCGAGCAGACCCAGGTAGCAGGAGACACGGCAATCGTCCTCGCCATCCCCCACCAACAAGTGGAGATCACTGTGCGCGGTGTCTTTCAAGGGGCAGCCGAGCCCTTTGCCGGGGTTACGGTCTACCTCTTTACCGTCGCAGGGACGTATCTCAGCCAAAATCTGCAGACCAATGCAAGCGGCACGGTTACGTTCGATCTTCCGGAAAAACCCTACAAGATCAGGGCCGATTATCTGGGCCGGCAGTATTGGTCAGAGGAGTTTGTCTGGCAGAATAAGGCCGTCGCCATACCCATGGCAGACGCGGAGATCACCGTGACTGGCGGCAGCATGCCGCAGCAAGGGATCAAGGTCTATGTCTTTTCAACAGCCGGTACGTATCTTGGCCTCAATCAAGCCACGAATACGGTTGGCAAGGTTGCCTTCCGTCTGCCGGCACAGAGCTATAAGTTCCGGGTAGACTACCAGGGCAGCCAATACTGGAGTGCCGAATCGCTGCTCCAGGCCGACCAGGTGAATTCCATAAGCGTGTCCATGGGCGGTGGTAGCTTTACCATCAACGTCCTGATTGGGCCGGCAGCGCCCCTTGTGGGGGTTAAGTGTTACGCATTTACGAGTGCGGGTGTCTATCTGGGCATGTCCGGCACAACCGACGGTAATGGATCAGTTGCATTTGCCCTTGCCAATGGCGCCTACAAGTTCCGGTTGGACTATCGAGGCTATCAGTTTTGGAGTGAGGTTGTCACGATACCGGATGTTTCTTCCGTAGAGGTGACAATACCGCAGGAGCAGGTGGAGGTGCAGGTGACCAAGAGTGCGGGGCCTGCCGTAGGTGTGCGGGTCTATCTCTTTACCGGGAGCGGGACATATCTTGGTCTGAATCAAACAACGGACGCAGCAGGCAAGGTCTCTTTTGATCTGCCCGTGGGCAAGAATTACAAGTTCAGGGCCGATGTCGCGGGCACACAGTACTGGAGTACGGTAATCACTGTTACCGGCGAAGGCGTGAACACGGTTACCATAAATACGGGTAGTTAATAGCAGGTAACGGTTCTGTAGTTGACGTTCACGCTAAGGGCGGCAGAGATTCCACTTTGACCACCCTGAGCAGGGCTGTTTCCTCGGGGGTGAGGTCGAGCATCAGTTGCAGGATGGCAGCAGGTCTCACCCCTCCTGCTTTCTTAATGCTCATCTCTATCAAGAAATCCGCTTTAAAAAGATCCTGGATAGAGGGAACACCGTCCTGCATGAGGCAGGCGGTAGCATAGGATGTCCTCCGCACCACCTGGAGCCTCTCCACAAAGGGCAGGGCATTCACCCTCTTTTGCCCTTGCTTCTTCTCCTGGATTAGGGTCAGCTCTCCCTGCTGAAGGGCTTGGTGCAGCCCTTCACTCACTTGCTCTTCGGAGAATGTCCTCTCTATTGTCTCCAGCGATATGAGAAAGCGATCAACGGCGAAAACGGTAGGCAGCGCTCTTCCCTTGAAGGCCATCTCCGTTGAGTGGATGATCCGCAATCCGGGAGGAAGCTCCCGGTTAAGCCGCTCTTGAAATTCACCTGCCCGCATATAGCGGCAGAGATCGAGATCCATATATTCCGCCAAACTCTCCGTGCCCACAGGGAGCGGATTGGTAAAGGATATCTTGGGCAGGGGGTGAAACCCTTCGGAGAACTGCATGGGGATGGCGGCCCGGCGGGCCGCCCTAACAAAGACATCGACCATCTCCAGGTGGCCGAGAAACCGGGCATCTGCCTTCTTGATGAATCGGGAACGGATCTTTCGCACCCATGGCCGCTTGCGCACTACCTCTCGAGAGGATAGGAGAGAAGGCGAAAAGGCGGCATCTGATAAGATCATCTTAACCCTGCCCGCGCAGGCGCCACAAAGCAGACACTGCCCCTCGCGGCAGTCAGGTGTGATAATACCCTTGCTGGCCTTCTCCCGTTCCGCTTTCAGGTATTGATCGTCTACCCCACAATGGAGATGTCCCCAGGGGAGCTCCTCCGAAGGTCCCCGTTCTCGACTGGCGTACCAGAAGGGATCGAGGCCGCTTGCGGCGAAGGCCTCCTGCCATTCATGCCACTTCAGATGCTCTGTCCAGCCGTCGAACGCGCAGCCGCGCTCATGCGCCTTGAGCAAGACCTCTCCCAGACGCCTGTCACCCCTGGCAAAGACCCCCTCCAAGAGGCTCATCCTGGCATCGTGCCACTTCAGACGCAGGCCCCTCCCCCTCAACGCATCCTTGAGAAATCGTTGTCCCTCTTCAACCTCCGCGAGCGGCAGCTGGGGCTCCCCCTGGAAAGGGGTGTGGGACTTGGGGACAAAGGTAGAGATACTGACATTGACATTCCCGCGTCTTTTTCCCCTGCCCCCCTGACGCGCGATCCGCTGCGAGAGGGAGACGATCCCTTGGAGGTCCTCCTCTCTTTCTCCGGGCAATCCCG
>Ga0299912_10003762_pt1 | contig 12376 bp, 7 predicted proteins | sample RVTome_2_FD_207667 | JGI IMG/M metagenome (GOLD analysis project Ga0299912, IMG submission 207667) | Soil microbial communities from uranium-contaminated site in the Upper Colorado River Basin, Wyoming, United States - RVT95D214 (version 2) ... | reverse complement strand
GCGGGATTGAATACATCAGCGGCATCATCGAAGACATCACCGGACAAAAACGAGCCGAGGAAAAGCTTAAGACGGCCCTGCGCGAGAAGGAGTTCCTCCTCAAGGAAATCCACCATCGGGTCAAGAACAACCTCCAGGTCATCTCGAGCCTGCTGCGCCTCCAGTCGCGCTCCACCGAAAGCGGTCCCGCCCGGGAGCTCCTGCTGGCCAGCCAGGGCCGGATCCGGTCGATGGCCCTTGTCCACGAAAGCCTCTACCAGTCCAAAGACCTGGCCAGGGTGGATTTCGCCGCGTACATCCAAAAGCTGACCGGCCAGCTCTTCAGCCTCTACAAGGCGGACCCGGAGCGGATCCGGTTGCGGCTCCAGCTGGGCCGGATCCCCCTCAACATCAATCAGGCCATCCCCTGCGGTCTGATCATCCACGAGCTCGTCTCCAACGCCCTCAAGCACGCCTTCCCGGGAGACCGGACCGGCCGGATTTTAATCGCCCTGTCGGCCGGCCGCGACGGGACGGTCCGCCTGACCATCCGGGACAACGGCGTCGGCTTTCCTCCGGGATTCGATTACAGGAAAACGAATTCGCTCGGGATGCAGATTGTGATCGGCCTGGCCGGCCAACTCGGAGGAACGATGACGCCGGGAAACAAGGCCGGGGCCGAAGTCGTGATCGCCTTTCCGCTCGGGTTGGGTTCGCGGACCGGGCGGCAGCGGCGCTGACCCGCTTTCGTCAGGCCTGTTTGCGTTTCTGATCGTACATCATTTCATCGGCCCGCTGGAGCAGGTCGTCGATGCTCATGAAGGCTCCGATCGGATAGGCGGCCGCCCCGACGCTCAGGGACAGCCGGTAGGGATCGGGCCGTTTTTCATTGTGGATTTCGACCTGCGAGAGCAGCCGGTCGGCCAGGACCTCGACCGGGATCCCGCTGGCCAGGATCCCCATCACGACGAACTCGTCCCCGCCGATCCGGGCGATGATGTCCGTCTCCCGGTAGGCCCTGCGGAGGATGGCGGCGATCTCCTTGAGGGCCTTGTCCCCCTCGGCGTGGCCCAGCGTATCGTTGATCCATTTCATCTTGTCGAGGTCGGCGTAGATGAGGAAAACCTGGGTGCTGATCCGCCGTCCCAGCTTGAGGAGCTCGCCGCCGAAAGTCAGAAATCCGCGGCGGTTGTAGAGCCCGGTCAGCTCGTCCGTAACCGACAGGAGTTTGAGCTCCTTGACCATCCGCTGCCGTTCGATCGCGAAACGGACCGAACGGGCCAGAAGATTCCCGTCGACGCGGCCTTTGACGAGGTAGTCCTGGGCGCCGCCCTGAACGGCGCTGACCCCGACCGTTTCGTCGTCGAGCCCGGTCAGAACGATGATCGGGGGCGGTTCCTTGAAGGCGTCATGGAAACGGTTGAAGGTCTCCAAGCCGCGGCTGTCGGGAAGAGACAGGTCGAGGAGGACGACATCGGCCTCTTCCCCGCCGGTCAGCCTCTTGAGGGCGTCCCCGAGGCGCTCGACCTGCTCGAGCGTAAACCGGATATTGGGGATCTCTCCCAGCATTTCGCGGATGAGGCGGGCGTCGCCGGGATTGTCTTCGACTAAGAAAAGCTTTAGGGGCTTCGTGTTCATGGCGGATCCTATTCGGACGGAAGTTTGACGATCGTGAACCAGAAATCTTCGATCTTCTTGACGACCTGGATGAACTGTTCGATGTCGACCGGTTTGGTGATGTAACAGTTGGCGTGGAGGTCGTAGGTCCTCAAGATGTCCTCCTCGGCCTTGGACGTGGTCAGGATGACGACCGGGATGCGCCGGAAGCGGGAGTCGGCCTTGATCCGGCTCAGGACCTCGCGCCCGTCCATTTTGGGCAGGTTCAAATCCAGCAGGATCAGGTCGGGGCGGGGGGCCCCTCCGTAGGTCCCCTCCTGGAGGAGAAAGCGCAGGGCCTCCAGCCCGTCATGGACGACATGGACGTTGTTCCTCATCTTGCATTCCTTGAGGGCTTCCAGGGCCAGGCGCGCGTCCCCCGGATTGTCCTCGACCAGAAGAATCTCGACCTGCTTCACTTGAGTTGAGTCCGACATGGTCCTCCTTCGTTCCCCTTATCGGTTGGGAATCGTGAACAGAAACGTCGATCCCTGACCGGGTTCCGATTCGACCCAGATCCGGCCGCCGTGGCGCTCGACGATCTTCTTGCACAGAGCCAGGCCGATGCCGGTCCCCGGGTATTCGTTGTCCCGGTGAAGACGCTCGAAGATATGAAAGATCCTCTCCAGATACTGCGGCTCGATTCCGATCCCGTTGTCCCGGACCGAGAAGACCCATTCCCTGTCGCGGAGGACGGCCCCGATCTTGATGACCGGCGCCCCCCGGCTTTGGTCCTGGAACTTGACGGCGTTCCCGACCAGATTCTGGAAGAGTTGGATCAGCTGGGTCTCGTCGCAGGTGACGGTCGGCAGCGGATCGTGGCTGATAACGGCGCCCTTCTCGGCGATGGCGACCTGGAGGTTCAACAAGGCCCGATTGAGGACGCTCTCGATGCCGGCCGACACGAAGGGCTTGCTCCGCGTCCCGACCCGCGAGTAGGCCAGCAGGTCGTTGATCATATTCTGCATCCGGGTGGCGCCGTCGACGGCAAAGCTGATGAAATCGTCGGCGTCCTGATCGAGCTTTCCCTTGTAGCGGCGGGCCAGGAGCTGAACGTAGCTGCCGACCATCCGGAGCGGTTCCTGGAGGTCGTGGGAGGCGACGTAGGCAAACTGCTCCAGTTCCTTGTTGGACCGGGCCAGGTCTTTGGTCAGGCCCTTGAGCATTTTCTCCATCCGCATCCGCTCGGCCAACTCCAGCTGGACCTCCTCGAACAGGCGGGCGTTCGCGATGGCGGATCCGATCTGGGTACTCAGGGTCTCCATGGCCGCGACCTCGGTCTCATCGAAGGCGTTGAAGTCCGCGCTCTGAAAGTCCAAGACGCCGATAACCTTGTCCTCGCTCCGGATGGGGACGGCCAGTTCGGAACGGGTGTTTTCCGTCGCAATGCGCAGGTAGTTCGGCTCCCTGCTCACGTCGCCGACGTTGATCGACAGGCCCTGGGAAAAGGCGGCCCCGATAATCCCTTGCCCGATCGCCAGCCCGTCCTCGTCGCGGAACAGGGCGCGGTAGACCCCGGCGACGGCCTGAAGATTCAACTTCAGTTGGGAGGCGTCCAGCAAGAAAAGATGGACGCCCTGGTATTGGAACGCTTCATGAACCGCGTCCACGATCTCCTGGAGGAGCGGTCCGATCTCAAGCTTCCGGCCGACTCGCTGGCCGACCCTGTTGATGAGGGCGGCCTGGGCAGCTCGCCTCTGGAGGGCCTCCTCGGCCCGCTTCCGTTCCGTGATGTCCCGGTAGATGGCGAAATAGCCGACGTTTCGTCCATCGATCCGGATCGGGGCGCCGATGCCGGAGATGGTGAAGGACGTCCCGTCCTTCCGGGTTCGCAATCCCTCAAAGGCGATGGGCTTCCCTTGAGAGAGCTCCGTCGTGTACCCTTCGGCTTCGCCCCTGGTCGCCTTCGAAGAAACGACATCGTCGATATTGCGGCCGACGGTTTCCTCGGCCGAATACCCGAACATGCGGACGAATTCGCCGTTGACGCGGGTAATCCGGTGGTCCTTGTCGACGACCACGATGGCCTCGGGGGCGCTCTCGACAAGAAGGTCGAGACGGAGCTTCTCCTGGCGGAGGGCTTCCTCGGCCTTTATGCGGTCCGTGATGTCGCGATAGATGGCGAAATAGCCCTGGAACCGCCCATCGAACCGGATGGGCGCGCCGATGCCGGAGACATGGAGAGGCGTGCCGTCTTTTCTCATCCGTTCCGATTCGAATACGATGTTCAGGCCCTGGTCGAGGTCCCGGGTATAGCCTTCCGCTTCCTGGCGATACGGCCCGCTGGTCACGATCTCGTCGATGTTCCGGCCGACGACCTCTTCTGGATCAAACCCGAACAGCCGGGAGAACTCCCGGTTGGCCCGGACGATGTGATGGTCCGCGCCCACCAGGATGATGGCCTCCGGGGCGTTCTCGAATAGGAGGTCCATGTAGAGCTTTTCCTTCCGGAGGGCCTCCTCGGCCCGCCGGCGCTCGGCGACCTCTTCCTGGATTCGAACCGTGGTCGCCTTAAGTTCGGCCGTGCGTTCTTCGACCCTGGCCTCGAGCTGCCTCTTCGATTCGACAAGATGCCGGGTCCGGTATCGGGCGGCGGCGGCCAAGGCGCCCAGGACGGCCATCAAGGCGAGGCCCTGGAACCAGAGCCGCTTCCAGAAGGGGGGCGATACCCAAACGGCCAAAGACGCCCCTTGTTCGTTCCAGACGCCGTCGTTGTTGGAGCCCTTAACACGAAAGACATAGCGTCCGGGCGGCAGATTGGTATAGGTCGCGATGCGGCGGGTCCCGACCTGGTTCCAGCTCGTTTCGAGTTTTTCCAGCCTGTAGGCATACTCGTTTTTTTCTGGCGCCGCGTAGTGAAGGGCCGCGAATTCGAAGGTGACGATGCGGTCCTTGTAGGAGAGGCGGACGGTGTCCGCCTCGACGACGCTTCGGTCCAGAATGGCCCGTCCGTTCGGGTCCGGCCCGATCGAGACGGGCTTGTTGAAAACCTGGAGTCCGCTGATGACGATCTCCGGGATGATGGGGTTGGTCTTGATCGCGTCCGGGAAAAAAACGTTGACGCCGTTGACTCCGCCGAAGAACAGCTCGCCGCTCCGGCTCTTGAGACAGGCGTTGGCGTTGAATTCAAGGCTCTGGAGACCGTCGCTGACGTCGAACGTTTTTACGGCGCCGGTCCCCGGCGTAAACCGGGACAACCCCCGGTTATGGGTCAGCCACAGATTCCCGGCGCCGTCGACAAGAATGGCATAGATGACGTCGTTGGGAAGCCCGTCCTTGATGCCGTAGGTCTTGAAGGTCTTCCGGTCGGGACCCAGCCGACACAACCCGCCGCCCCGTGTCCCCACCCAGAGGACGCCGAAAGCGTCCTCCCGGATGGACACGATGGAGTTCTCGCCCAAGCTGGCCGGATTGTCCGGCTCGTGGCGGAAATGCTCGAACCGTCTGGTCGCCGGATCGAAGCGGTTCAGCCCGCCTCCCCAGGTCCCGACCCAGAGAACGCCGGAATGGTCCTCCAGCAGCGCATAGGCGCGATCATCGCTCAGGCTGCCCGGATCGGCCGGATCGTTCCGATAATGTTCGAACCTGTTCGAGGCCCGGTCGAACCGATCCAGCCCGCCAAAAGTCGCGATCCAAAGGTTTCCCCGGCTGTCCTCGAGGATGTAACGGAGAGCATCGCTGACGATACTTCCGGGATCATCGGGATTATGGCGGAAATGAGTGAATCGTCGCCGGACCGGATCGAACCGGTTCAGCCCTCCCTCGCTCGTACCCGCCCAAAGGACGCCGGCGCGGTCCCTCATGAGAGTCCGCACGCCGCCTGCACTCAGGCTGTCCGGATTCCCCGGATCGTTAGAAAACAGGTTTCGGCGGCCGGTCCGGCGGTCCAGACTGAGAATCCCGGCGTTCGTGCCCATCCAGATGAGACCGGACTCATCCTCCAAGATGGACCAAACGCCGTTTATTCTCAAGCTGATGGGATCGTTGGACCAATCCCTGATGATGGCGAAGGCCGCGGCCCAGGGATCGAAATAATTCAAGCCGCTGACACCGGTCCCCACCCAGATCCCGCCGGCGCGGTCCTCGCAGAGAGAGACGATGGAGCTGTTGCTCAGGCTGGCCGGGTTCGAGGGGTCATTCCGATGATGGACGAATATCAGGGTCTTGGGGTCGAATCGATCCAACCCGTCTCCCGTCCCGATCCAGAGACGGCCGGCGCGGTCCCTGAGCAGACTCGTAACGGTGTTTTGCGCGAGACCGTCCGGATTGTCGGGATTGCTTTTGTAAGTCACAATCTGGCCGTTCGCACGATCCATCCAGACCAGGCCGTGGTTCGTCCCGATCCAGAGGCCCGATTCTCCCTGGCTGAGGACGGCGTTCACCGTCATCCGGCCGAACAGGCGGACGAAACGCCCGCTCCGCGGATCGAGCCTGTTCAGTCCTCCGTCGTTGGTCCCGATCCACAGGGCGCCGGCGGAGTCCTCGTGGAGACAGGTAATGACGTTGCTGCCCAGGCTCGATTTATCGTTGGGATTGCTTTTATAGTGGATGAACGTCCCCGAGGCGGGGAGAAACAGGTCGAGTCCGTTGGGGGTTCCTACCCACAAACGCCCTTGCCCGTCCGCGAGGAGGGCGTTGACCCGGTCCGCCGACAAGCTTTCCGGCGACCGTGGGTCGTGCCGATAGGACGCGAACCGCTCCGTGGCGGGATCGTATTTATTCAGCCCGCCGCCGTCCGTCCCGATCCACAAGCTCCCATCGCGGTCCTCGACCAGCGACAAGAGATAGGGATTGCTAAGGCTTCCGGGATCGCCGGAGACGGGTTTGAAGATTCTGAAGTTGAATCCGTCGAACCGGTTTAATCCGTCCTGGGTCCCGAACCAAATAAATCCCCTGCGATCCTGGAGGATGCCGAAGATGCTGTTCTGGGAAATCCCGTTATCGACCCCGTAGCGGCGGAACCTAGGCTCGACCTCTTGGGACAGAAGCCGCGGCACCGCTGCCGCCAGGAGCAAACCGCAGACGGCGGCGTTGACGATCCGGGAAAAAAACCTCCGGTCCCTTCTCAATGTCATGGCATTTCGGATAAAGCGGGGAATCGCCTCTCTGCTCGCCGGAAAGCGTCCCGCCGCCAGCCAAGTATGACACGGGGGAGCCGCGCCATCAATAACCCTTATAGATGAAAAGGGAGGTGATATATCCCCCCCGTTTTTCACTCCAAGGGGTGACCCTTCGGGGAGACCTCCTTCCCGCCGGGAACTCCCCCGGCGGCGGAGTTTGACAATCGCCGCCGCCTCTCCTAAAATTTCCTCACGCCCGGTCCACCGGGAATCCCGGTCAAGGAGGCGCAGACATGACCCGCATTCGGCTGAAGGTCTGGTTGGCGATCCTGGCCATTTCCGGAGCGGCCGCGGCCGGGCCGGCCTTTTCCTGCACGGTCATCGCCGTCGGGAAGAAGGCCTCGGCCGACGGCTCGGTCATCGTCTCCCATACCGATACCTGCAACAACAGCCGGATCTTCGTCGTTCCGGCCCGGTCCTTTCGCAAGGGCGAACTCGCCCCCGTCTATTACGGCATCCAGGATCCGAAGCTTCCGCTTCTCCAGTTCGGGGAGGTCATCGGCCATGTTCCCCAAGTCGAGCGAACCTACGCCTACTTCCATTCCGGCTATCCCCATATGAACGAGCATCAACTCGCCATCGGAGAAAGCACCCTCAGCCAACGCGAGGAGCTTCAGGTCGAGCGGAGCCTGGGCGTCAACCAGATCATAACCGTCGAGCAGGCCATGGCTTTCGCGCTTCAGCGCTGCAAAACCGCCCGGGAAGCCGTCAAGCTCATCGGTTCCCTGATGGAAACTTACGGATTCCTTCCCTCAACGGGGCCGGAATCCGAGGGGCTGGCCATCGCCGACACGCGGGAAGTCTGGATCATGGAGATCTTCAGCGTCGGCCCGCTCTGGGAACCCGGGAAGGACGAGCCGGGCGCCATCTGGGCGGCCCAGCGCCTCCCCGACGACCGAGTCACGGTCATCCCCAACTGGAGCATCATCAAGACGATCGACCCGGCCCGGCCCGACGAATTCATGGTCTCCCCCAACTACCTCCGGGCCGCGGTCGACCGCGGCTGGTACGATCCGAAGAGCGGGAAGCCTTTCATCTGGCAGGAGATTTACGCCCCGCTGCCCCGGGAGTGGTCGACGGGCCGCTTCTGGCTCTTCTACAGCCGCTTTGCCCCGACCCTCGCCAAGTGGCCCGAGCGAAAGCTCATGGCCTTCTTCCAGGGACAGGACGCTTATCATCAGTTCGTCGAGCCGCTCTCGCTCTACCCGTTCTCGGCCAAGCCCGAACGGAAGGTCTCAATCCAGGACATCATGGCATTCCAGCGGTCCGTGTTCGAGGGCACGATCTACGATATGACGGCCGACAAGAGCTGGTGCGTGCCCGGCCCCGAGGGGCGCTGGGTTCCCAGCCCTCTGACGACGCCGTTCCCGACCCGCGACATGCGGGAACTCCTCAAGCTGACCTACCGCCGGATGATCCCGCGCGGGAACTACGGGATGATCGCCCAGCTCAGGGATTGGTTTCCCGATCCGGTCGGCGGAATCTACTGGGTCTATCTCGACAACGTCTATGTCAGCCCCTATGTCCCGATTTACGCCGGCGTCCGGGAGATCTCGCCGCTCTATAACACCTACGATCCGGACTCGTTCAGCGAGGGCTCGGCCCGCTGGGTCTACGACTTCGTCGAGAACCTTCTGTACCTCAAGTGGCAGGAGGCCGTCCGGGACGTCCGGGCCGTCCGCGATCCCTACGAGACGGCTTACTTTGAAAAGCAGGCCGCCGTCGAAGCCGAGGCCGTCGCCCTCCACCGCAAGGACCCGGCCAAGGCCGCCGCCTTCCTGACCGAGCAAGCCCGCCGCCACATGGAAACCCTGGTCAGGATGTACACGGACCTCCGCGTCAGGCTTATCACAAAGTACACGAACAACAAGCAGGGACTATAAGTTCAGAACGAAAAAGACAGCCCGAGGCCGGCCAGCCATAGGTCGGTCCGCGATTTATAAACATCATAGGTCACGACGCCGTTTTCGCGACGGACGGAGCCTATCTTCAGATACTCGGCCTTTCCGCCCCTGAGCCAGCGAACGCCCAAGTCCAAGTCGATCGAGAAGGCCCGGTCGGTCCGATCCCGCCGCCGGACCTGGAGCAGAGTCAGCTTCGTCCCGCCTCCCAGCCCGGCGCTGAAGGCCATGTCGTTGAAATTGTTGGAGCTGAGCGCATCGCCCCATTCGTCATGGCCGCGGATCGAGGTATCCGTGGTCAGATAGTGAAAGCCCGCCAGGCCCTCGAGATAGGGGCGGAGGAAGCCCGTCCGGGGTTGAATCCGGACAAAGATATGCCCGAGCAGGATGGCGTTCGTTGTCGTGACATCGACAACGAGGTCGGGGATGGTCGAGGACAGCGGCTCCTCCCGCGACTCGCTCCCGTAGATCAGGAAGCCGAACGAAAGGCCCGCGGAGACGATCGTGCGCGGAATATGGTAGGCAAAGCTGAAATCGGCGCCGAGCCCGGTCCTGTCCAAATTGCTCCGGAACTCGCCCGAAGGGAACCCGAGAAGAAAACGGAAGCCCGTTTCGAACCTTTCCTCGGCGCAAACGGGACCCGAGAAGCAGAGACCGAGGACCGCCACGGCCGCTAACACCGCACATTTCATCCTCATCATGTCCTCCTGACAGACGTATCGAACATTCCAATAACCTGCGCCGTTGAACAATTGCAATATCCATGCCAGCTTCGGCCAGGGGGAACATTCAACGTCCTGTCCTCGGGAGAGGACAGGACGGAGATTCATTTAAAACTTGACCTTGATCAGGAATGTGGCCGCGTCGCTGAGGGCCGGCGTTCCGGTATCGGTGGCCAGGACCGTGAGACGATAAGGCAAGTGACGACTTTCGTTCGAGCCCGGATGGAGTTGAAGGACACGGCTGCCGTCCGTCTTGGCCAGGATTTTCGCGAATCGGAATGGCGGGTCCAATGTCAGCCCCACCGCCCGCCCGTCCGGATCGCTCGTGATGAGCGGGATCTCGACGATAATATTAGGCACGAGTTCGACGTCCTCGATCCGTATCAGAGCGGGTTGTTTGTTGGAGGGCGCCGATTTCCAAATCCAGACCCGGCCGAAGTAATTGATTCTTTTATCGGCGGCGAAGTCGTCTCCGATCCGGAAGTCGGCCCCGTAGTTTTGGCGCCCGTCGTAAAAAGCGTCGGGAAGAAGGAACGTTTTCCGTCTCCATTTCTTGGTGTCCGTCAATGGAACCGTTTCGGTCTTCGTATAAGGATTCGGGACCCCGTCATATTCAAGATACCATCCGTCGGTCCCGCCGTCGTAATACTCAACCGTAACCCAAACCTCGCTCGGGGCGGCGTAGATGAATTCGTTGCCGACATCGAGGTAGATGAACCCGGACAGCTTGCCCGCGTGTTCGGGATAAGCGCCCTCTCTGTTGCCGAGGTTGCGGACCCTCCAGGCGCCGTCCTGGGCGCGGAGGGCGGGCCGGAGACCCCGGAGGTAAGGAAAGCGTCCGAGGTCCGTCCAGACGTAGGAGGTTTTGGAAAAGTCGGCCTCCTTCCAGCGGCGGATGCCCTCGGCCGTCATGTCCAGGAAGCGACGGCCGTACTCGATGCTGGGAGCGACCTCGGTCGCCTCGTGCCACTCGTTCCAGGTCTCGATGGTCGCGATCCGGACGCCCGAAGTGGCGATTTCATCCCAGGCGGCTTTATATACATCGCCATGCTCCCGGTCGCGGACGCTTTTGTCCGGACGTTCAGAGACGGCCCGATCGTCGTATCCGGGTCCCAGGCTCCCGATCCGCCCCATGGTCCGGGGACCGTTGAGGGCGACTCCCCAGACAAAGGCGCCGCTCGTCCGGACTTTTTCCCAACTCGCCTCCAAGACGAAATAGGGGGGGGCCCCGAACTCCCCCTGAAAACGCTTGGAGATGATGTCGAACGTCCACTGGTTATAGTCCCTGACAAGATCGGCCGAGTAGATAAAAGTCAGCGGCTTACCGTCGACGACGGCCCACAGGCTCGCGGGCACGATGCTCCAGAAGTCCGAGATCATCTTGTAGAGAAGGGATCGTCCGCGGGACGTCCTGAGGTCCGGTTTCCCCCCGTACTGAAGCTCCACGGACTTACGTCCGTGGGATCTGCCCATTGCAGGCGTTGGAGCGCCTGTCCCCGAAGCGGGGATTCGCTATCCCTCCACGGACTTACGTCCGTGGATTCCCGCGAGGGGATTGAATCCGGAGAGAGGCCGTATCCAGAAACAGGCCGAAACGGGGCGGCTGGACTCCCTCCGCGGCAAGCTGGAGGGCGGCCGCGACGAGGTTTCGGAGACCCGGCTTGCTCCAGACGACGTTGTGGCGGTCTCCCCAATAGACCGGCAGGATGACGTCGACATTGGCGGCCATCATGTCCAGGAGCTCCCGCCGGCCCCAGGCCGGATCCGCGTAGGTATAGTTTTTGATAACGTCGCCGGGCGGATGGTGGGTCATCGCGTCCGATCCGTCCGGATTCTTGAAATGGGCCCCGCTGGCGGCGTCGTACCAATAAAAGAAGTTGGCGCAGGCGATCTTATTGTCCGAGGTCCAGCCGGCTCCGGCCCGGCCACGACGGTCGCCGCCCACGGCTTCATTTTCATCAGGATCACAATCTCGATTCCATTATGACAGAGCTGCGGACTCCCGGCAACACGGGAACGGTTGCGTACGGAAGGCGGCCCGCAGGATGGAAGGGAAAAGAGGCCGAGCCAGGAAACGTCAGGTGCCCGTTTCGGGTTTTGAGCCGCGGGGACAGATGATCCAGGATCCGCTCCAGTTGACGAGATCCTCATCGAAGTCCGATATAGCCGTGACCGTGTAGATCCCGGCCTCCAAATTGTCCGGATCATACATCATATAGAGGGGCCCTTCTTCATGGTCCCGGCCATAGGAGGAAACGAGATAATCGTCCCTGCCGCAATCTTCAGGCGGGATACCCGATAGCCCATTGGGTACCGCGGTTGCGCCGACATAGACGTTGAACGGGGTCCCCCAAGAATCGGAAGTGGGAAATCCCTTGAGCCGGTAGGGATAGAGGGCTTGGACGAATTCTCCCGAAACTTCGATGGCGCCTTCCTGGCTGATGGCATCCCAACTCCCATGGTCCACCACGTAATCGGAGCAGCCCGTTACTAAAAGCATGATATTGCCCATGCTACTCTTCTGTTTCGACTTTTGGATGGCAACCATGATATTGGGAATGAGCAGAGAGGATAAAATCCCGATAATGGCCACGACGAGAAGAAGCTCAATGAGGGTAAAACCTTTTTGATTTTTTCTCATAGACGGTTTTCCTGGTTTGTTTCGATCCAATGATTCAGCAATAAACGTACCAAAGAAAAAAATGATTAAGCGATTGATATTAAAAGAATAAAAAAGTCTGAAGATAGAAAATTTTGGGCTAGTTTGACATTTTTTGTCAAATCGCTTTAACAAAAGTCGCTTCTTCCCTGAAGCTCCACGGACGTAAATCTGCGGAGCTTCAGCCCCGAACAAGCCCAGCCTTGCAGTACCCACAAGCCGTCTCCGGCTTATGAGTACTGCGAAACGACTGCACCCATGGCTTACATGTCGAGGGGTTGCCCTTCGCTAACGCTCAGGACTACCCCTAAACATGCCCATGCCCTAAGGCGGGCTTGC
>Ga0299912_10003761_pt1 | contig 12380 bp, 12 predicted proteins | sample RVTome_2_FD_207667 | JGI IMG/M metagenome (GOLD analysis project Ga0299912, IMG submission 207667) | Soil microbial communities from uranium-contaminated site in the Upper Colorado River Basin, Wyoming, United States - RVT95D214 (version 2) ... | reverse complement strand
CGCCGGAGAGCCAGGCCTGCACGGGGTGGCCCTTCAGCTCCGGTGGAATGGTTTCGAAAACACGGAATACGCCCGCCACCGAGACGAGCTCCGCGTTGAATTCCTGGCAGAAGACGCGGGCCGTGACCTCGCCGCGCGCGCCCGCCATGGCCCGGCCGCGCAGCGCCCCGTAGATGTGCACGCAGCCGTCGGCCATGACTTCCGCGCCGGCGCCCACTGTGGCCGTGACCACGAGATCGCGATGGCGCGCGTACAGGCGCTGGCCCGAGCGCACCGGGTTGTGATTCATGAGCGCGGGCTTGGCGAATTCCTGCGGCGCCGGGTCTGCCGGCTGCAGCACCGGGGGCGTCTTGCCCGCCGACGGGCGAAAGTAGGTGAGCACCGGCAGGTTGAGTGCCTGCGCGAGCGCATCTACCGCGGCAGTTCCGTGCGCGAGGCCCGCCGGCACCATGCCAGCGCGCCCGATGGCGTCGAGCACGGCGCGCACCTCGGCAGCGTCGGGCTCTTTCTCCAGCGCGCTCAGGTCCAGGCACACCGCCGTGCGCTCGAAGAAGCGCGGCGCCGAGGCGACGCGGCCCGTGAGCTCATCGAGGATCGTGCCCGGATCAGTCGTGCGTATGCGCACCTGAGGCAGGCTCACCTGGCCAAAACGTATTTCCAGAGTTGGCGCCTGGATGGCAGCGGCGGATGTATTCATCGAGACGCGGTAACGTTTCCTGAAAACGGCCGGGCGGCCCCGAAAAGTTGCGCAGTGTACCGGGCGCGCGTGATGCCTGCAGGCCCGCATGCAAGAACTCTTTGGGTTCCTGCCCCGCATGACCCGCAAGGGCGCCGGGCCAACCCTGCCGGCTGTCAGCGCGCCGGCTCGAAGCCGTACTCGATGAAGATATCGCGGCTGACGTTACCGCGAACGAATTCCGCGAACTTCATTCCATTGGCGGTGGCCGCGGCGGTCGCGGCCACCGGGTAGAGAATGGGTGGGTGCGAGTCGGCGGGGAACATGCCGACCACCTTCACACGCTTTTCAGCCTGCGCATCCGTGGCATACACGATGCCCAACGGCGCTTCACCCCTCGCCACGTAGGCCAGCGCCGCGCGCACGTTCTCCGCGCGCACGAGACGGGGGGCGATGGCGTTCCAGGCGCCGAGCCGGGTGAGCGCGGCTTGCGCGTACTTGCCCACCGGCACGGAGTCCGGATCGCCGGTGGCAAGGCGCCCGTTCGGGCCCAGCGCTTCGGTTACCGAAAAGCCGGGCTCGATGGCGATCTTCACCTTGCTGGCCGCCGGGGCAATCAGCACCAGCCGGTTGCCCACCACATCGTGACGGGACCGCGGCTGCAGCAGGTTGCGCTGGGCGAGGTAGTCCATCCATTCCTCGTCGGCCGAGAAGAGCACGTCCGCCTTCGCGCCGCTCTCGATCTGCCGCGCGAGCACGGAGCTCGCCGCGAAAGAGGCCTTCACCTCGATGCCCGTCCGGGCCGTGAACGCCTTGTCGATCTCACCGAGCACGTCCGCGAGCGAAGCGGCGGCAAAGACGACAATGGATTGGCCCGTGTCGGCCCCCGCGCCTTGCGCAGCGCTGGCGACGCCCGAAAATGCGAAGGCCAGCAATGCCGCCGCGACGGCAAGCCTCGAGCGGAGCGAGCTGAAAGACATGCTGCGGGGCCTCGGATCGTTCGGAGTATTCAGCAGGATATAACGTAGCTTTCCGAAAGCCGCAACCGTGCGCACCGCGCCCCCGGGGCATGCCACTTGTCAGCGCCGCCACGCGCGGCGATTCTGGGGCCCGTGAATCCCGTGGAGCGCGTTCGATGATTACCGTTCGCTTTCGTCTGGATGTGAGCCCAGCCTGCTCGATCGGGCCGGGCAAGATCGCCCTGCTTCAGGGCATCCAGGAGAGCGGCTCGCTCCGGCGCGCGGCCCGCCAGCTCGGCATGAGCTACCGGCGCGCCTGGCTGCTGGTGGACGGGCTCAACCGCTCGTTCACCTCACCGGTGACGACCGCCAGCGTGGGCGGCAAGGGCGGCGGCGGCGTGAAGCTCACGGAGCTGGGGGAAGATCTCGTGCGTCGCTACGGCCTGCTGTCTCGCAAGTTCGATAACCTGGCCCGGCGGGAATTCAAAACGGTGGCGACGGGCGCCGCGCGCCAGAACGAGAAGGCTGCGCGCATCCCGCGCAAGCCGGTGTCGCGCTCATCGCAGAAAGACCAGTAGCGGCACGCGCCGAGGCTCGACGCGAGATCTTGAGTGGATCAGGGGCCGGTGAAGCGGGCCGGCAGACGCCGGTGAATCAGGGACTGTTGTTGACGATCTTCGCGTGCAGGTCGTACTCGTCGGCTGAAGTGACCCGCACTTCCGCCCAGTCGCCCATCTTCAGTTTCCCGGCGCTCTCGATGTGAACCACGCCATCGATCTGCGGCGCGTCGCCTTCGCTGCGCGCGATGGCCGAACCGTTCGCCACGGAATCCACCAGCACACGCATGCGTTTGCCCACGCGCAACTGCAGCCGCTCCGCGCTGATCTCGCTCGCGAGCTCCATGAAGCGCCGGTAGCGCTCTTCCTGAGCTTCCGGCGCGACGTGGTCTGCCAGCGCGTTCGACGTGGCGCCATCCACCGGCGAATACTTGAAGCACCCCACACGGTCGAGTTGCGCTTCGCTCAACCAGCCCAGCAGTTCTTCGAACTCCGCTTCGGTCTCGCCGGGGAAGCCCACGATGAACGTGCTGCGAATGACGAGATCCGGGCACACAGCGCGCCACGCCTTGATGCGCGCGAGCGTGTCTTGCGCGTGCGCCGGGCGTTTCATGCGCTTGAGCACGCTCGGGCTGCCGTGCTGAAACGGAATATCGAGGTACGGCAAAATCTTTCGTTCCGCCATCAGTGGCACCACTTCATCTACGTGCGGATACGGGTACACGTAGTGCATGCGAACCCACGCGCCCAGCGAGCCCAGCCCGCGCGCGAGGTCGATAAAGCGAGTTTCGTACTGCTGCTCACGCCAGGCGCCCGCGCGGTATTTGATGTCCACGCCATACGCGCTGGTGTCTTGCGAAATGACGAGCAGCTCCTTCACGCCTGCGCGCACGAGGCGCTCGCCTTCGCGCAGCACTTCGTCGATGGGCCGGCTGGCGAGCCGCCCGCGCAGCGACGGAATGATGCAGAAGCTGCACTTGTTGTTGCAGCCCTCGGAGATTTTCAGATACGCGTAGTGCCGCGGCGTGAGCCGGACGCCCTGCGGCGGCACGAGGTCCATGAACGGGTCGTGCGCCGGCGGCAGGTGCTGGTGAACGGCCGACATGACGTCTTCGTACGCGTGCGGCCCCGTCACCTTCAGCACGCGCGGGTGCCGCTCGAGGATGCGCTCCGGCTTTGCGCCGAGGCAGCCGGTGACGATGACGCGGCCGTTCCGCTCCAGCGCCTCGCCAATGGCGTCGAGGGATTCATCCACCGCCGCATCGATGAAGCCGCACGTGTTGACCACGACGACATCTGCCGAGTCATAGCTTGGCGCCACGTCATAGCCTTCGGCACGAAGCTGCGTGAGGATGCGCTCGCAGTCCACGAGTGCCTTGGGGCAGCCGAGGCTCACGAACCCGACCTTGGGGGCGCGCTGGCGCATGCGGGGGACGGACCGAACCGCTTCAGCGCGACCCGGCAGCCTCGCTGGGCGCGCTTTCCGATGAGCTCTCGGCGTGCGCGGCATGGTGGGACGGCGCCTGTTTCACGGTGCGCAATGCGAAGAACAGCGCGAGCACAATCAGCGGCAAAAGCAGCCACGGCCACGCGGCCTGGCGTCGCTCGGCAGAGCGGGCGAGAGTGGAATGGGTGGGGTCTGGCGACATGGCGGCGAGAGACTACGCTCGGGTCGCTTGCCCGGCAAATCTAGATGCGAGCAAGACCCGGTCCAGCGCGGCGTTTCGGCGACGTCCCGCCTGCGCGGGGCGATCAGGGGCCTGTTTCCCGCCCCCACACTTGCTGTACTGTCGCGCCCGTAAATCATTGGCCGAATCTCCCGAGGATCCATGCCCTTCGACCGTGCCTACTACCAGCGCTTCTATTTCAACGCCCGCACGGCCGTCACCACCCGCACCGAAGCCCGCAACCGGGCGCGGCTGATCGCCGCGCATGCGGACTACATCGGCCTGCCCGTGCGGCGAATTCTCGACGCCGGCTGCGGCACCGGCATGCTCCGCGCCCCGTTGCTCAAGCAACTGAAGCGCGCCGAGTACACCGGCATGGAGACGAGCGACTACCTGTGCGAGCGGTTCGGCTGGGACCATGGTCTCATCCAGAGCTATCGGGCCAAGAAGCCTTACGACCTCGTCATCTGCTACGACGTGGTCCAGTACCTGGATTCCGCGACGGCGACGCGCGCGCTCAACAACCTCGCGCGCCTGTGCCGCGGAATGCTGTATTTCACCGCGCTTACGAAGAAGGACTGGGAAGAGAACTGCGACCAGAGCCGCACGGATTCTCAAGTACACCTGAGAACCGCGGAATGGTACCGGAAGGTCCTGCGGCGTCACTTTCGCGATCTGGGCTCCGGGTTCTGGCTCCGTCGTGGGGTGCCGCTCACAGTCTGGGACCTCGAGTCCGGTTCATAGTCTTTGCACAAGCATTCACGCGTCATATCGAACCCGTGACGTTCAAGGATTACTTTTCGAGCCTCGCCGCCCAGTACGCGGCGTTCCGTCCGAAGTACCCGGGCGCGTTGTTCGATCTGCTGGCCCGGGTCGCCCCCGGGCGCACCCGCGCGTGGGATTGTGCGTGCGGCAGCGGCCAGGCCACGCTCGACCTCGCGGAACGCTTCGAATCCGTGATTGCCACCGACGCCAGCGCCCAGCAGATCGCCGCGGCCATGCCTCATCCACGCGTCACCTATGCGGTGGCCCGGGCGGAAGCCAGCGGCATCGACAACGCGTCGCTCGATGTCGTCACCGTTGCGCAAGCCCTTCACTGGCTCGACCGGCCGGCGTTCTATGCGGAAACGCGCCGCGTGCTGAAGCCGGAGGGCGTCATCGCGGTCTGGACGTATGGCATCCCGCGTTTCAACGACTCGAATCTCGACCGCGCGATGCAGACGTTCTACTGGGAAACCGTCGGGCCGTACTGGCCGCCGGAGCGGCGCTACGTCGAAGATGGCTACCGCTCCATCGATTTTCCGTTCGCCGAGATTTCCGGCCCTTCGCTCAGCATGCGTGAGACCTGGACGTTGTCGCAGTTTCTCGGCAACCTGCGCAGCTGGTCGGCCGTCGGGCGTTTCGCGGAAGCGCGTGGCGAAGATCCAGTGCTGCTGGCGGAAGAGCTGTTCACGCCGCACTGGGGCCCGCGCGCCCGCGCCGTAAGCTGGCCGCTATCCCTGCGGCTCGGCCGCGTATGACTCACCCGCCGGGCGACGAGCCGCGAATCATCCGTTTTCGCGGCTGGATCTCATGCCGCCGCGACGGCGAAGGCCCGCTGGGGCTCATTCTCGTGGGCCGCACCACCCAGCACCGGCGCGAAGAAGCCGTGCAGCTCGCGTTTTCGTGCCGCGCTCCGGTCGATCTGCCGGACGCGCTGGAGGATGCGCGGGTCGAATTCCTCGGCGACAACCGCCACCGCCTCACGAGCGGCGAGCGGAGCTGGACGCTGCAGGGCGCTGCGCACGTGCATCGCGAAGTGGCAGCTGCCTTCTACAAGGCGCTGCCGCCGCGGCCGGTGCCGTGGAAAAAGCGCGTCTTCTGGCGCGTGATGCTGGCCCTGGCGGCCCACCCGCTCGGCCGCAAGCTGTTACTGCGTGGGCGTTGAGCGGCTAAGATCGCGAGCCCGGGGCGCCACGCGCCCGCACTTCTCGCAGGTTTCTCATGGCGAACCAGGGCCGGGTTCCGGTCACCGTGCTCACGGGCTTTCTCGGCTCGGGCAAGACCACGCTGCTGAACCGCATCCTCTCCGAGCAGCACGGCAAGCGCATTGCCGTCATCGAGAACGAGTTCGGCGAGGTGGGCGTGGACCACCAGATCGTCATCGGCGCGGAAGAAGAGATCTTCGAGACGGCGAACGGCTGCATCTGCTGCACGGTGCGCGGCGATCTCATCCGGATCCTGGGCCAGCTCGTGAAGCGGCGGGACAAGTTCGACTACGTCATCGTCGAGACCACCGGCCTTGCCGATCCGGGCCCGGTGGCACAGACGTTCTTCATCGACGACGACCTGCGCGAGCACTTCCAGCTCGACGCCATCGTCACGCTGGTGGACGCGAAGCATGCCGAGCGGCACCTGGATGAAGTGCGCGCCGCGTCCGAGCAGATCGCGTTCGCGGACGTGGTGCTGCTCAACAAGGCCGATCTCGTGTCGGAGCAGGATCTGGCGCGCGTGGAGCGGCGCGTGCGCGCCATCAATCGCACGGCCACGCTGTTCCGCACGGCGGCGGCGAATCTGCCCATCCAGAGCGTGCTGAACGTGGGCGCGTTCGATCTCGACCGCGCGCTCGCGGTCGACAAGGGGTTTCTGCAGCCTGAGTATCCGTTCGAGTGGGCGGGGGTGTTCGAGTTTCAGGGCGCAGCAGTGCGCATTCTCACCGGCGCGGAGCACGCGCACGGCCACGATCATGCGCATGATCACGCGCATGGCGACCACGCTTCAGCGCACGCTCACGGGGGCGAGGGCCACCATCACCACGCCGGCCTCGGCATCACTTTCCTGCGTCTCTCCGACGCGAACGCCGACGAGCTGAACAGGCAGATCGAGCCTGCCCTGCGCGCTTTCGCGGACCAGCCCATCGACGTGCCGTGTGGCGGGAAGCTGGAGCTGAGTGCAAAGCTCTATCGCCTCGACGTGGGCCACGCGGGCACAGACTTCACGCTCACCGTGAGCGAGCCCGGCACCTACGCCGTGTTCTGCGAGCACGTACCGCAGGAGCTCTCGCTGCGTTTCGCGGGCCTTGCGCCCGTGGCGCAGCGCCAGTTCGCCTCCCATCACCATCACGACGATGAGATCACGTCCATCGGCATCTGCGATCCGCGCTCGCTCGATGGCCGCAAGCTCGACGACTGGCTCAATTACCTGATGCAGAGCCAGGGCCAGGATATCTTCCGCATGAAGGGTGTGCTCAGCCTCAAGGACGAAGACCGCCGCTACATCTTCCACGGCGTGCACATGATGTTCGACGGCAAGCTGGAGCGGCCGTGGGGCGGCACGCCGCGCAACAACAGTCTCGTGTTCATCGGCCGCATGCTCGATCGCCAGGAGATCGAGGCCGGCTTCGAGTCGTGCGTGGCATGACCGTGTCGCACGAGCCCGGTCGCATGGGCCTCATCACATGACTCCGGCAGCACTGAACGAACGCGCGAGCCTCGTCCTCGACGCCTACATCGTCGACGTCTCGTGGTCGCCCGACGGCCGCTCGCTCGCCGTGGCGGGCGGAGAAGGCGCGGTGGTGCTCATCGACAACCTTGCGCAGAAGCCGGGCCCGCGCGTGCTGGGCGAGCATGGAATGGGCGTGATCGCGGTGGCCTGGCAGCCGGGCGGAAAAACCATCGCGTCATCGGGCCAGGATAGCGCCGTCGCACTGTGGGACAGCGCGAGCGCCGCGGTAAAGCGAATGCGGCCCGGCACTGCATGGACGGAGCACATCGCGTTCTCACCGGACGGCAAACTGCTCGCCACCGCCACGGGCAAGGTGCTCGCGCTGTGGGATTGCGCCGGCGAGAAGGTGCACCAGTTCGAGCCGCTCGCCGGCACCATCGCAGCCATCGCGTGGGACAAGCCGGGCCGTGACCTCGCTGCGGCCACCGCAGGCGCCGTTTGCGTTCATCGCATCGAGCCCCCGCAGTTCACCGTGCGCAAGCACGCGTGGCCGGCGGCGTGCCTCAGCGCCGCGTACAGCCCCAACGGCAAGGTGCTCGCGAGCGGTATGCAGGATGGCACCGTGCATTTCTGGATGCTCACCAGCGGCAAGGATTCGCAGATGCGTGGCTACGGCTCCAGGGTGACGCTCACCGAATGGAGCGCGAACAGCCGCTTCCTCGCCACCGCCTCGGGCGCGGAAATCGTGGTGTGGGACTTCGGCGGCAAGGGCCCCGAAGGCTCCGCGCCGCTCGAATTGAGCGGCCACACCGAGCGCGTGACGCACCTCGCCTGGCAGCCCAACGGCCCGTGGCTCGTCTCCGCCGGCCGCGACTGGCGGCTCTCGCTGTGGCAGCCGGGCCGGGAAAAGCAGGTGGTGGACGCGCACCTGACGGGCGGCGAGATCACCGCTGTTCGCTGGTCGCCGGACGGCAAGCGTGTTGCCGTCGGCGAGAGCAAGGGACGCCTGACAATATACGAGCTGATCAGCCAGTAGCCGACAAAGCCTGTCAGTGGCGACAACCCTCGCCCAACGGCACTACGAAGTCGGAGAGCCCAGCTCGATTGCCGCCCGCGCCGGCACATGAATGCGCCGCGCGCCGACGAGACTCGCATACGCATTCATCTGCGCGCTGAACGCCTGCGTCCACGTGAACTGCTTCAGCACGCGCGCCCGGGCCGCGGCGCCCACCGCTTCGATGTCGCGGTCGTAGAGCGCGGCGATCGCCTCGGCCATGCTCTCGCCATCCGCCGGTTTCGCGAGCAGGCCGACGCTTTCGTCGACGATCTCCGGCACGGCGCCGGCGCGGGCCGCCACCACCGGACGCCCGCACGCCATGGCCTCGAGAATGACGAGGCCGAACGTTTCCCTGGTGCCCGCATGCACCAGCGCATCCACCGACGCGAGCCACTGCGCGAGCTCGTGACTGTCTCGCCGGTACTGAAGCATGGTGACGTTGCGGGTGGGCTGCGCGTTCCGGTCACCACCAATCAACAACAGGTGATACGGAGCGCCGAGCCGCGCAAATGCATGCAGCAGCACATTCAGATTCTTCTCGCCCGAGAAGCGCCCGGCGTAGGCGAGCAGGCGGGTGTTCTCCGGCAGCCCCAGTTTCGCGCGCAGGTCCAGCGTGCGGCGCTCTGGCCGGAACACGTCGGCGTCCACCCCCAACGGCTGGTGCACGGTGTGATGCACGCCGAGCGAGTTCAGGAATTCGCACATGAGCCGGCTCGGCGCGAACACGGCGTCGAAGCGCTCGTAGAGCCAGCGCACATAGCGCCCGAGCACGCGTTCGGTGGGGGCGCCGATGCGGCGGGCGATGATCTGCGGCATGTTCGAGTGATAGAACGCGGCGAGCGGAATCCTTCGCCGGCGCGCCACGCGCCAGGCGCACCACGCGGGGTGGAATGCATCGCCCACCTCGATGAGGTCGGGCTCCAGCCGGTCCAGCAGCCGCGCCCAGCGGCGCGGGTTCAGCGGCAGGCGATAGTCGAACGTGCCGGGCCACGGATGCCCCGGCACCGTGGAAATGCCACCCGGCTCGATGTGCTCGGCGTCACCGGGCACCAGGAGGGAATGCTTCCAGCTGGTGTTTGCCTGCAGCCACGAGTGTTTCGCAGTGAGATACCGCTTAACGCCACCGCTCGTCGGCGAATAGAACAGAGTCGTGTCGACGAGGTGCATGAGGCTCACTGTTCGTGGGGCGACGTTCTTCTTGAGACCCGGAAAGTGCAGCAAACTTCGGGCCTGCATTGCACCTTTCCGACAATACTGTGTCAAGCGCATTGCAGGCGATTGCCGGGTGACGCGGTTGCGATTGCTTGTCTGCATACGCAGACTGCCTGCTGCGCGCGTCCGCGATACATCGGCAATGTTTCGCAAACAGATGAAGGGGAGCAAGTGAAGAACGCAATACGCCACAAGGCAGCCCTGGCCGTCGCATCCCTGGCCAGCGTGCTTCTCGTTCGAACGAGCGTGGTCGGCGCAGCCCCGGTCGATGCCGCGAAACTCGAAGAGCTCATGCGCGCAGTCGACCCGAAAGTCATCGAGTGGCGTCGGGATTTCCATCAGCACCCCGAGCTGTCGAACCGCGAGATGAGGACAGCCAAGCTCGTGGCGGAGCACCTGAAGAAACTCGGCCTGGAGGTGCGCACGGGCATAGCGCACAACGGCGTGAGTGCCTGGCTCAAAGGTGGCCTGCCAGGGCCCACCATTGCGCTGCGCGCCGACATGGACGCACTGCCCGTGACCGAGAAGACGGACGTCCCGTTCAAATCCGTTGCCACCGGCACCTACCGCGGCCAGACGGTCGGCGTGATGCACGCCTGCGGGCACGACGTGCACACCGCCGTGCTGATGGGCGTGGCCCAGACGCTCACGGCGATGCGCGCGTCCCTGCCGGGCAATGTGCTGTTCATCTTTCAGCCGGCGGAGGAAGGCGCGCCGGATGACGAACAGGGCGGCGCGAGTCTCATGCTGAAGGAAGGCCTGTTCGACAAGTATCCGCCGCAGGCGGTGTTCGGCCTGCACATGTGGGCCTCCCTGCACGCAGGGCAGATCGGCGTGCGCGCCGGGCCTTTCATGGCCGCTTCGGACTCGTGGCGCATGGAGGTGCTGGGCAAGCAGTCACACGGCTCGCGGCCCTGGCAGGGCGTGGACCCCATCGTGACGTCTGCCCAGATCGTGAATGCGCTGCAGACCATCGTGAGCCGGCAGGTCGACCTCACGCTGAACCCGGCCGTGGTGACGGTGGGCGCCATCAACGCGGGCGTTCGCAATAACATCGTTCCGTCGAACGCGCAGATGATCGGCACCATCCGCACGTTCGATCCGAAGCAGCGTGAGGCGATCATCGCGGGCATCGACCGGATGGTGAAGAACGTCGCGGCGGCGAACGGCGCCACGGCTACCTTCGCGGTCGACCCTGACGGCAATCCCGTCACCTTCAACGATCCGGCGCTCACCGAGAAGATGGTGCCCACGCTCATGCGCATCGTGGGCGCGCAGAACATGCGGCTCATGTCGCTCGTCACCGGCGCGGAGGACTTCGCGTACTACGCGCAGAAAGTGCCGTCGATGTTCTTCATGGTCGGCTCAACGCCCGCCGACAGGGATCCGGCCACGGCCCCATCGAACCATTCCGACTATTTCTACGTGGACGAGAAGAGCATTCCCATCGCGCTGCGCGCGATGACGCAGATGGCCGTGGACTACCTGTCGCAGCCTCAGTGACCGGAGCGAGTCGCGGGCAGCCGGCAGCGGTTCCTGCGAGCCGGCCGCGGCGAGCGGCGCGACTTCAACCCGCACGTTGCCGGGGTGCAGGTAGCGTGCATCTCGAGCGAGCCCGAGGATTGGCCCGAGGCGCGCCACAGGCACAGTGAACGAGGGGCCTCGATGCCGCTCGCGTCGAGGAGTGACCGGCTGCAGGACTGCGGTCTGGAAGTCGTCATGGGTCGGCAGCTTAGTCCCGGCCCCTGGCGCGTCGCGAACGGCGTCTCACATTCGAGGCAACTACTAGAACGCGTACGTATTGTGTGCACCGTCTTCGACTATTACGTCGGCAACGGGATTGGCGCGACGGCCAAACCGCCACCGAGAAACGTCTTGTGAATGTGGACCTGCTCAGGTCTGAGACCGAGGGTTGCGGCCGCGACGGCGGCATCGCCCGACTGCCACTGGGTGCCCGTCCAGATGTCGCAGCGATCGGCTTTCACGTGAGCGACACAGTTGAGCGGCTCCATGCAGGCGCGCGCAGGAAAAGGCAGCTCCTGCACGGCTCCGCCCGGCTTCGGTCAACCACGCCCCGCACCGAGTGGGCGCATTTGTCGTCGAAGCCTGCAACTTTACCGCCGAACACCGGCGATCTCGCCGCCTTCACGGCAACTGGATTCACGTCCGGTTCTTCGGCCACGAGCGTGGCCAGGCTCGTGTACACGCCTTGCCCCATTTCGGACTTTCCGATGACCACGGTGGTGCGGTCGCCCCGGAGCGATGCGCACAAGAGCATTGGGCTTGAACGGCACGCAGTCCCGGTAGACTCCCGCGCCGCCTCGACGCTCGGCGACCCGGACGGCCACGCAAAGTGCTGCGCCGACCGCGCCGGCGCCGATGAGGAAGCGGCGGCGCCCCAGGTTCCGGGGCGTGGCGCAAGCCGATGCAGCCATGGCGCTTCTCCCGGGATTTGTGACCGGATGTTGCGAACCGGCCTGCTGCAGGCAATCGAGGTACAAGTATCGGGTACACCGCCGCACCAGTTGCGCGTTCGGCGGTCTATTTGCGAGTTGTCTACAGCGCAGAACGGAGCGACCAATGGCTCGGATAATTCAGGGATTCGGTGCGCGCGCAGCGGCGGGAGCAGCGGCGATGGCAGTGATGTTGCTCGCGGCGGCCGGTGCCACGGGTGGCGCGAGAATCGCCGCTGACGGGACCGCCTCCGTCGTACTGGTTGCAGGCGCAACCGGCGGCACCGGCCAGGAGGTGGTTGATCAGGCACTCGCGCAGGGCTATCGCGTCCGCGCGTTGGTTCGCGATGAAGCGAAGGCTCGCTTGCTGTTCGGG
>Ga0299912_10003760_pt1 | contig 12387 bp, 13 predicted proteins | sample RVTome_2_FD_207667 | JGI IMG/M metagenome (GOLD analysis project Ga0299912, IMG submission 207667) | Soil microbial communities from uranium-contaminated site in the Upper Colorado River Basin, Wyoming, United States - RVT95D214 (version 2) ... | reverse complement strand
CCGTTCGCTTGGACTCGCCGTCTTGTAATGGACAAGTCGACGCCAGGATTCAACATAGCACAACACATAAGCGATGACGGCTACGGTGACCCAGATTTCGGTCCTCAAGTTTACATAGGTTTTCCCTACGGGTCAGCATCTCTAATGCAACACATACCCTACAATTATGGTACTCACGACTACAAATATTGGGTTGGGTACTTCTTTTACTACGCTTTGTACTGGGACATGTCTGTAAATCAAGCCTTGGATCAGGCTTCATTGGCAACTTGGGGTGTGAATTTCGGAAACCAAGATTGCCAACTTCGAAACGGATTCACGGCATACTGGTGGCACGCAAATCCTGAAACCATGTCGGGTTCTACGATGGCGGTCTACGGCAACGGAAACATACACTTAAAGCAGTATGAACCTGACTATGTTAGCACGCCTTTTGTTAGCGGTCCCGAATTAGGGAACATCGGTACATCCTACCAATTCAGCGCTTCTTCGACAGATCCTTACGGCCATAATATACAATACACGTTTAATTGGGGCGATGGCTCGCCTCAGACAGTGACAGGCTGGTACTCGCCGGGCGCTACTGCATACGCGTCTCACTCTTGGGGTTCAGGAGGGCAATTCAACGTTACCGCCAGAGCGCAATGTGACCACGGCACATGGAGCGGCTGGTCTACCCCGCACGGCATAAACATTGGAAACCAGCCAGTGCTGCTAACGATTTACGCTCGTAACCAGTTTGGTCAAGCTGGTTATGTTCCGCTGTACCTAAACGGGTCATACGTTGGCACTACAGGCTACACTTACACTGTAACGGCGGGAACCTACCAGATCTACGTGGAAAGCCCTCTCACCGACTGGTACAGCTACTACCACGAATTCCAATACTACCAATATAACGGCATATTCAACTACAACAACCCAATGACACTATGGACCCCCACAGACAAAACCATCTACGCAATCTACTACTCGCAATATTGGTAAAAACCGCAACAAGCAAAACAAAAAATTTCCCCCTTTTTCTGTCCTCAAAGTCTGCTTGTCAAGAAAACTTGACTAAAAAAAGCGCGTTGCGGGCGTGTTTTGTCAAGAAACCTTTACAAGAACCCTTTAATCATAGAAACAGCACAATATAATGAGGATAAGCGTGAATAAAAGTGTCTCTATAGTGCTTGTTCTGATTTTCCTAGCAACATCGTGCATAGTCGTCACTAAACCTGCGTTGTCGTCTGCTGATGTAGCTGGAGACTCTTGGGCGTCGAAGGCGCCGATGCAAGTGGCAAGAGTTGGCTTGGGGGTTGCCGTGGTGAACGGCAAAATATACGCCATCGGAGGCTCCACCCGAAGCGGAGGAGGCGGCACCAAAAGCGGACCATTACCCGTCAACGGCGGAGTCGTAGGCACAAATGAGGAGTATGATCCAGCAACGGACACGTGGACTTTCAAGGCGCCAATGCCGACTCCAATGGAGTCTTTTGGCGTAGCAGTTTACCAAAACAAGATATACTGCATGGGCGGAGTTACCGAAGTCTACGACACAGCAACGGACACATGGGAATCCAAGGAGCCCATGCCTACAGCCAGATTTGCGTTGCAGGCAAACATAGTAGACGGCAAAATATACCTTATAGGTGGATATGTTCCTGACAATTCGGATTTCGGCGCGTCTATTTCTGCTCTTAACGAGGTTTATGATCCAGCAACGGATTCATGGACCACGAAGGCGCCCATGCCTGTTGCAACGAGCGATTATCCTTCAGCCGTCGTTGACAACAAGATATACGTTATTGGCGGGCTTTCATCAAGTCCACAGTCTGACCTGAATCAGATATATGACCCTGAAACTGACAAGTGGAGCCGAGGCGCACTGATGCCATCAGGCATACGGTATGGAGCAGCAGGCGCAACTACAGGCGTGAATGCGCCTAAGCGAATTTACTTTTTTGATAAGAGCGGAACTCAAGTTTATGATTCGTTAAATGACAGTTGGACGTTTGGCGCCACCATGCCTACAAGCCGCCTCAGTTTAGCTGTTGCCGTTGTAAATGACATGTTATACGCAATTGGAGGCTATACTTACACTTACCCTGATGCAATATTTAGTTACCCTTATGGTCCTTCTGTCACTCCGTATGCAACAAATGAGCAGTACACGCCCTTCGGGTACGGAACAATCTCGCCTGTCATTTCGGTGCTTTCTCCGGAAAATAATAGTACATACGCTTCAAGCAATGTTTCTTTAGCTTTCACATTGAATAAACCAGCCTTGTGGATAGGTTATAGTCTCGACGGGCAGGAAACCGTAACTGCCACAGGCAACACCACCATAGCCGGGTTAACCAGCGGTTTGCACAACATGACAGTCTACGCGAAAGACGCGTTCGAAAACACTGGAATTTCTGAAACAATCACTTTCACCGTGGCTAAGCCGGAGCCTTTCCCAATAATGCCTGTTGCAACAGCTTCTGGAGCGTCAGTAATCATCATAGGCATAGGTCTACTGATCTACTTCAAGAAACGCAATCACTGAGCGGAAAAACGCAAAGCAGTAACAGCAGTAGCAGCTGTTTCAAGAGAGTTGCATTCTCTCTCTTTCTCCTATAATGCGCCTGCTCAGAGCCTCAGCAAACTCTCAACCAAACAATCGTGCTTGGAGGAAGTAACTTGAAGAAAATTACTGTTTTCGGAGCAACGGGTGGAACAGGGAAGCAGCTTGTAGAGCAGGCACTGGAAGCAGGATATGAGGTTGTCGCATACGCACGTAACCCTTCCAAACTCAACATTAACCACGAGCACCTAACGATTATTCAGGGTGAGTTGTCTGACGCAGCGTTAATTGAAACTGCCATAAAAGGTACCGACGCAGTTCTCAGCGCGTTGGGTCCAAGGGGAGGGTCAAAAAACAAGCCCCTTACACAGGGAATGCAGAATATTATTACAGCTATGAAGAACCAAGGCGTACGCAGACTAATCGTCACATCAACATTGAGTGCCAAAGACTCAAGGGACAAGCCAGACTTCAAAACCAAAGCCTTGGTGAGTCTTGTAAAAACCACCATGCACGCGACATACGAAGACATAGTCAACGCCGCCGAAACCGTGCGCACATCAGAAGTTGAATGGACAATAGTTCGGTTGGCAGCGTTAAATAACAAGTCGAAATCTGGAAAAGTCAAAGTAGGGTATGTAGGCACAGGAGAAGTTGGAATGTCGATTAGTCGTGCAGACATTGCGGACTTTATGCTCAGGCAAATAGAGGATACGAAATATCTGCGGCAGGCACCTGCAATTAGCAATTAACTTGCTGGTACGATTATTGATGGAGAATGAAAATTGAGTACCCTTTGTTCAAGGTGCTTTTTCTTTCAGTTGGCTCCCCTACTCAGGCGCAAGAATGCGCGTAAAAGATGCTGTATATCACCTCAAAGATCACTGCGAATCTACAAGTGTAAGGATTTCCCAAAGAAACGCGCCTTCAATTTGCCCAGGGATTCAGAGAAAGAAAAACGAAATCGGAACATGAGCATGATGGCGATTGCGCCGACGGCTATTGCGCCTTCCTTAAACAAGTAAAAAACAAAAATTGAAAGAGGAAAAAAATTTCCTTTCTTGCCATTTAGAGGGCCTCGAGCAAATTGGTTCCGAACCTATTTGGATTTGAGACCCAGCGGCTCCAATCCATGGTTTAGGGTTATGACACCAGTCCAAGTGCGCAAACGAGTAACAGGGACTCATACCCAACTGGGAGTAAGTCCGGCTCGGCCCACCTGACTCTAAAATCTTATAAACGAACGCGGCGTAGAGTGCTATTTGGTGATTGTTTTGGTTAAGGATGAAGAAATGTTAGAGGAGCTGCGGAAAATTCGCGCTTTGCTAGAGCCTAAACCTGCACCAGTAGCGGCACCGGCGCCGAAGGGCGTGTGGGCTGAGTTCAAGGACTTCATATCAAAGTACAAGATTATGGGGTTGGCTATTGCGTTCATTATAGGCTTGTATTTGGGCGCGTTGGTTCAGTCTTTGGTTAAGGATTTGCTGTTGCCTGCGATTGGTTTGGCTATTCCGGGGCTGGCGGATTTGACCACGTACACGGTTCCAGTGATGACTCAAGTGTTCGGTGTTGGTAGTTTTCTGGTGGCGTTGATAACTTTCGTAATCGTTGCGTTCGTGGCTTTCATTATGGTGAAGGTTTCGAAGAAGTGGGGCATGGATTAGGCTTCACTGTTTGGCGTGGCCAAGATTAACGAGCGATAAAAGGGCGACTGGCGCTTTGCGGCTGTCAGCCGTGATTTCCCCTTTTTTGTTTTTGTACGTTTCAAGGCCTAAGAGGATTAGGTGCTCGATGAGGTGCTGAGAGCGCTAACGACTTCATAGAGCAGCAAATACACCATTTGCTAGAGAAATATGAGGAGTGGCTTAAACAAAACGAGCCTTAACATCAGAAAGTGCTTGTGGAAGGCAATTTACGCTTGGTTGTTTTGTTTTTTTGGTTTTACCACGAAGGAGATCATTAGTGCTGTGACTGTTAACAGTATGAACAGTCCTCCGAATATTGAGAGGGGTATCCTGAAGATGGGTTCTCCGTGGAGAACTTGGTTTGTGGGAAGCGCAAGTGCGTAAGATGCTATGAAGACGGCGAAAGCTATCGCGCCCATTCCTTGAGTTAAGAATACGAACCAGGCTAATTGGTTTTTCTTCAACTTAAGCAGCCTCTCTTTTGCCTAATGTGCCATTGGCTATAACGCTGTGGTTTAGCGTTTATAAGATTGCCGATTGAAAAGGGCTGGGCGGTTTCCTGATTTCCGTAAATCTAATATATTCAGAGTTCCCGCTAGTGTTTTTGTATTCTAAGCAGATGTGACAGAAATGTTGAACGCTAAGGTTGGTTGGCCGCTTAAGGTTGGGTTGCTTCTAGCTTCGCTCTCATGGTTTTCTTACATGCTTTATGAGTTTACTAATGGCATAATCAATCGTGGTCCTCTTACATTCTTTTGGATTCTGGTAACCGACGTGCCCGGATGCATTGGCCTAGCTTCTAGAGCTGGTGCAGGTTTCATCGCCGTAGTGACCATTTTGTTTTACATTGTTAAGCGTGACCTTTCTAAGCCTGAAGCGTTTATGGCGGTTAGGCTAATTGTGCTTTTTGAGGCTGGTTACTGGTTTCTGAGTTTTATTATGTCGGGTGTTATGGGGCTTGCGCCGTTTTTTGCTCCACCGGCTGAGGCTTTCGGCGGGTCTATTGAGATGTTTTTTGAGAATACTTTGCCTTGTTTTGTGCAGTCAATAGGTCTCGTGGCTGTGTTGGTGAAGTTATTTTTTGAATTAAACCCAAACAAGCCTGCGAAAAACGCGATAAAGTGGGGGTTAATCGCGGGTACGTTTTACATTTTTGTTTTCTGGCTTAACAACACGGGCAACTGGATAGCTGCCTTAAGCGCTAAAGGCATTGAGTACATTACGCTTTATCCGGCTAACCTGTTCAGTTTCGTCATAACCACGGTTGGGCTGCTTTTGCTCGCATTGTACGCAGCGTACTTCTCAAAGAAATCTTTCGGGGCTGAGTCTTTGGCTGAGCTGAACTTGCACAAAGTAGGCGTAATCATAACGCTTGTAGGCTTGTATTTTGGCGTGCACTATTTCATGTGGATTTTCCTTGGAAGCGTTGGCGGCTGGGGCACTTGGTACGCGTGGATGTTGGGTCACAACTTGGACCTGTGGACTATGTCACTTCCCTTCATCGGGTTACCATTATTATTCCAAAGAAACATGCAAGAGCCCTAGCGCACGCTAGGCACATAGCCTCAGAGCACGATGGATGCTTAACCGCCAACCAGCCAAACACCAATTCTACGCAAGTTCACCCTAAAGAGGGGCTATAGACTGCGCTGAGCATAACAGTCCGCTTATTCGCCCAATCTTTATTCCAGAAGAGATAAACTTTAGTCTGCGCCAAAATAACGTGCTTCTTTTTTGAGGTTGCTGTTTCTGTCTTTCTTGTTGGCGAAAACAGCTTATATTCGCTCTGTAGCTTAGTGGTTTGTTGGAGTTGCTTGGCATTGTCTGTGCTGAACAAGATAGCCTTCTACCAAAATAGGCGCGATGAAGTTCCCAACCAGCAGCTTGCCAAAGAGCTTGCTGAAACAGAAAACAAAGCGGGCATAAAAGAAATCGCAATGAACCTCAAGCACAAGAACAAGAGCGTTCAAAGCGACTGCCTCAAAGTCCTCTACGAGACAGGCTACCTAAAACCAGACCTCATAGCCGACTACGTTCATGAATTCTTAGCGCTGCTCAAAAGCAAGAACAACCGCATGGTCTGGGGCGCCATGATCGCATTAGCCACCATAGCCGACAAAAAACCAAACGAAATCTACACCCAACTCGACACCCTCACAACAGCCATAAACAACGGCACACTCATCACCATAGTCTGGGGCACTAAAGCACTCGCGAAAGTTGCAGCAGCAAACAAAACCTACAAACAAAAAATCTTCCCCATACTCATGGCGCAACTGAAAAAGTGCATTCCACGCGACGTACCCATGCACGCCGAAAGCATCCTACCAGCCATAGATGAGGAAAACAAACAGGAATTCCTCCGCATCATAGAAACCAGAAAACCCGAAAGGACCGCCTCACAACTCGCAAGACTAAAAAAAATCACCAAAAACCTATAACCCAGTCCTGCTTACGCCTCAAACACAGCGTAACGCTTTTATCACTTCATACACTAAGCTCCGCTATACTCTAAAGCAATTGCGGGTGGTGAACAAGACACATGAACGAAACCGAAAAGAAAGTGAAAGCGGCGCTTGAAGAAATAAAACCCCGCATCCAAGCCGACGGCGGAGACATCGAACTCGTCGCAGTCGAAAAAGACGCCGTAAAAGTACGCTTACAAGGCGCATGCGCAGGCTGCCCCATGGCAGCATTAACGCTTAAGCAAGGCGTGGAACGCTTAATCAAAGCCAAAGTGCCCGAAATACGAAACGTCGAAGCAGTACAATAAGCTATTTTTCAGCAACCACTTGAATCAGCTTTCCAGCACGCTGCTTAACCGCTTCCAGCCAAGCTTCAAGCGAAATCCTGCGCACGTCCTCCTCGCCAAGCTTGCCCCGTTCAGATGCTGCACGCCGCATGTTCCACACCAAGTCTTCATGCAACTGCAAAACAGCCAAATGGTCCGCTCGGTCGCTGAAAATGCGGAAATGCGAGTCAAAATCCCTGAACAACGCCTGCTTATGCTTCGGATGCACATGCTGCAGGGGACACTTGTAAAACTCGTTTTTACCTAACTTCTTCAGGCCATCAACCTGCGTCATTCGCTTAAACTCCTTTTGTGAGGAACTCTGCTGACATTGAACTGCGAATACTTAAAACATTTTCGCTTAAACACCCAAGCGATAAGCCGTTAAAACGTGCAAAATCTACGCTGGCGCGCGTTTCTGACGCCTTCTCCGCTTTGCCCAGCACGCTCGGCAGTAAACAGGCCGTTCAGGATCAGGTTTGAAAGGCACTTCGCACGCGCAACCGCAACTGCTGCACACCGCTTTGTAGAGGCTGTCCGCTTGGAACGCCTGGAACAAGTGGTACCTCGCTAAACGCGGCCAACCAGTCTTCGCATAGCCAAGCATAGCAGGATTCGCTTTCAGCCAACGCATCATGTGAAAGAAGCTTTTCGCCCTTTTAGCTTCCCGCTCCGCAAGCGGCTCATAACCCAAATTCCGTATCTCATCCAAATAAGCAATTTCGGTCAGCCTCTGCGGCTCGCCGACTACTTTAACTCGCTGGACGCGGTCTTCACCGTAAGCTTTGCGCAGCTCCGCCGCAGCATCATCGAAAATGTTGCCTTGGCAAATGTGAATCGCCTCGTCTGGCTTCAACTTCAACGCGGCAACCAGATCGGATACGATGCGCGTGGTTTCCTGCAAATACTTTTTTTCTCGGAAAAACTCAGGCTGAAAAAACTTCACGTCAACAACCCTGTACGTGAATTCGTTGGTTTCAAGCCTGTATGCGCCTATGACTACGCCGAAAAGTAAGTCGCCGCTGCCTGCATCATCTACGACAACCGTCACTTGCAAAGCCTCATTCTTCCTTGTGGATGGATAAGCTCGTATAAAAACAGTCCGTCAGCATTTTGCAGAAATGGTATATTACGAATAGGTATTTTCAGGAAGCAAAAGCTTTTTTACTTTCTGTAAGATATATTGGTTAGGTGCATTCTTGCAAATCGTAAGAAAGCATAAACTCAACAAAGCGTTAATAGCCTTATTCTTCCCCGTCGCCATAGTCCTCTTCCTAATCGGCTGGAGCCTATCATGGATAGGCGCAGAAAAGCAACCGCGCAAAACCCATGTTGAACCGCAGAAAGACCACGTGCACCTAAAAGCCATCGTGCTCGAAGAACCACGAGAAATAGCACGGTAGCACAACCAATCGCAGGTCATACGTTTATTGTTTTGATCGTTAAGCTTTTTAGGCATCCACAAGCACTATAATTGATTGTAAACGTCGTTTCTACGGGGACGTATGTATGCCTTCATTAGCAAAAAAAAACAAGCAAAAAAAGAAGAAACACGACGAAAAGACTGGGAAATAACACGAATTAACCATGAATTTGTGCTATGCCACTTTTCGTGTCATGCGTTAGCTATGCCGTTAAATAGGTAACGGAAGCTTTAGCGTTCCAAAGCCAAAAACATCGCCAAAGAGGACCCCGTTAATTTGCTTATGAAGGTGCGGGGGGTGGGATTTGAACCTCAGCTGCAGTGGTGATATCACCCGTAAACGTGTTGCCGTAAAACGCATCCGATGCTTATCTGACTCTCAGAAAAAATGCAAATAACCTTGAGAAACGTTCCCTTTGAAATCAGATTTTTAACCGTTTAATTAGCGCTTTCACGTGTTCCTCAGACATCTCCAAACTCTTTACGCTCGAAGCATTTCGGCTCAGTTTTTTGCGTTTCCTGAAGTGCACTATTAGGCTTACGCCGACAACAGCCGCTGACACCACCGCAGCTGCGGCTAATGCTGTTGGGAAAGGCGCTATACTGAAGCAGATTGTTTCGGAAGCTCCAGTGTTTCCAACTGAATCAGTTACGTAAACTGTTAGATTGTGCGCTCCCTCAGATAAGCCAGTTAGCGTTGTGTTTCCAACAATTGTCACGTTTCCTTGTCCATCTAGACTATATGTGATTTGGGAACCTGCCTCGTTCACTGTCAAGTTTAATGGGACGTCAGTTGTAGCGTACGTTTTGTTTTCTGGTGACAGAATCGCGAAACTCGGGCTGATCGTGTCAGTGGAGAAGTTAACTGTCTCCGAAGTTCCCGTGTTCCCAGCAGCATCTTTGGCGTAAACTGTTAAGCTGTGCGTTCCGTCAAACAGTCCTGTTAAGGTTGTGTTTCCCGTGAGGGTTACGCTTGTTCGCCCATCTATGCTATAGCCTATCCAGGATGTTGGCTCATTTACCGTGAAATCCAACCGTACGTCAGCTGTTTTGTATGTTTTGTCTTCAGGCGAGAGAATCGAAGCGTTTGGAGGAATGGAGTCCACGGTAAAGTAAACAGCGTCAGAATAAGTCACGTAATTGGGAACCTGCGCACAATCTGGATGCAACGGAGATTGTGCCAGTTTTGCAGAGACTGTTAGCTTGTGAGAGCCATCATCCAATCCTATCAAGACCGCGTGCGCTTCCATGTCCACAGTGCCGTCCAGTGATTGAAACAAGACCCTGTAGGAATCAATTTCCATTGGTTCTTCGTCGTCTATTACACAACTAAAACCTTGCAGAGTTAGATTGTTGTAACTTGCGATAAAAATCAAATCCACCTCATTTGTGTACGACTTGTTTTCTGGCGACATTATTAAGACCTGAGGAAAAGAAAGATCAACTGGAAGGAAATTTGCTACTGCCAAATTAACGAACTGTGTCCCAGCTACCGCCGAGAATAACAGCGTCGAGATTAGCGTTAGTGCTATCGCTGTTCTTTTCATAAGCACCAACTAATAATGCGTTTAGCTTCCCATTATTTTTTGTGGAAGAGACCTCTTGGGTTAGTTAAATAAATGTAGCATAACTTGCGAGGTTGGGTGAGTAAATTTTCGATAAGTAATTATGGCAGTCAGTGTGGCAGACAAAAGCAGGGGCAAGATTATCCATGCTGGGAACTCTGGAATGACTTCAGCGTGAAAGGAATACAGCACATCCGCTACCGCGTTCACGGCGAGGTTCAACGACTCTCCACAACGATTCTTGAAAGGCGCGTTACTCCAACTGTAGTGTTGATCCATCCAAGTGCAGTTCAAGCCTGCGGCTCCGTCGAAGGTGGTATTATGTGCAACAGCGAGCGCGGCGTCATAAGCCGTGGTTGACGTTAGAATTCCGTCGAAGCCAAGGTAACTGTTAAACTCGCTCGTGTAAGTTTGCGTCCTGCTTTTTACATAGTTTTCGTAGTCATCGTGATGCGTTTCAGTGCCCCAGGCTGTGCTTGAACCCATCACGTGCCCGAAAACAGCTACGTCCGCAACATAGTGCGCTACCATACCCAAATGCATTGCTGCTTTGCTCATGTTGACGGCTACGAAAGCTTGCTGAGCGTTTACGTATTCTTCTCTGGCTCGGACAGCTGCATCATCCTCCTGTACTGAGCCGTTAGCATAGAGGTAGATGTGATGCTTGGTGGTGTCGCCTACGCCGCCTGGCTCTGTCCCGTTGTCTGGCAGCTCTGTGCCGTAAAGATACCACGCGAGGTTGTCTGTGAAAAACTGCTTCTCTTGCGCTGGCAGCCAGTCTAGGGCATGTTCCGCTATCCAGTCATGCGTGCCGTAGCTTGGGTGTGCTGGGTCACCGCTGTAGCCACCGTTGCTCCAGCCCGAAACTGCTGTTGCGCTAAAGCCAACTATCAGCAACGCACTTAAAAGAACACATGCACATGCTAAGACTGCTTGCTTTTTCAGCATGCCCCGCGTCCCGCACTCCTATAGACACGTTTCAAATTTAAGATTGCCTACTCGCCTGTAAGCTGCACCGCCAAATCGCCCAAGATGAGAAACAGCTTTATTTTCTTGACGCCGCCAACTCCAGCCTGAATGGTTTCAACGAGGTTGATGGTTTCGGTGATCTGCAAGACTTTGTTTACAAGGATGTAGTAGTGACTTTGCCTACGGCATCAGACGGTGACGTGCTCTATGTAAACGGGCGCGTCAACGAGTTTTGCGGCGAAAGTTTGCAGTTCTTCAGGCGTGTAAATGTTGAAGTTTCTGCTCATGCCAGTGGTCATGGCTAAACCGCGTATCCGCAGGGGTTTCTCCATGATTTTCTCGGAGAGGGTAAAGGGCAAAACCACTTTTGAACTTGGCAAATCCTAGGCTGAACAGGGTTCTGATTCCGAATTTATATTCGAGGAAAAAACTAAATTGCGGATTAACTTTAAATTCATCCAATACCATATTATAAGTGCACTGGGTTTGGCGATTACATTTTTCACATATAATGGGGTTCAAATGGTGCCAAAAAAAACAAGGAACTTCGATAAACTTCTGATGGACGCCATCGATGAAGCTCTAAGTTCTCTTGGGGAATCAGTGAAACAATCAATTTACTTCCATATTGAAAACAAATTCGTGGCAAGAAACGAAATTCCAACGCGCATTCAAGACTTTCAAGGAGGACTTGAAAAAATCTTCGGCGCAGGCGCGCAATTCATAGAAATTCTAATCATGAAAAATCTGCATGCAAAAATTGGGATTACGCTCACCATAGAATTAAGGGACCCGCTTGAATTTGTTGACTACGTGAAAGCTGCCAAGCAAAGTTTTTTGGAAAAATAATAAAGCAGAAGTTGCCGGAAGTTAACTTTTCTGTTTTTCGGAACACCGTTACTGAAAATCCATATCAGCGGTTCATAAATGCTTTATCACCGAGGATGGGAGGTTACAGTATAATATTTAGCACTACTATTCGGATGAAATTGGACCAAAAATAGAATGGAGGTGAAAAAGTATGAGTGAAACCGTTAGAATTCTAGTTGTTGATGATGACGAGAACATACGAAAAGTATTGGGAACAATCCTTGAAGAAGAAGGATACTTTGTCGAATCAGTGGAGACAGCTAAAAAGGGAATAGAGAAAAGCGAGAAAGCATTCTACAACATAGCGTTAATCGATTTTCGTTTGCCAGACATGGAAGGCATCGAACTCCTATCAAAAATGCGCGATACCAAACCGAAAATGCGGAAAATAATCATCACTGGCTACCCAACGCTCCAGAATGCCGTGGCGGCGGTTAACAAGGGCGCAGACGCTTACGTCATGAAGCCCTTCGATGTAGAGAAGATCCTTCAAATCATCAGAGAACAGGTGAAGAAGCAAAAGGAAGAAAAGA
>Ga0299912_10003759_pt1 | contig 12389 bp, 11 predicted proteins | sample RVTome_2_FD_207667 | JGI IMG/M metagenome (GOLD analysis project Ga0299912, IMG submission 207667) | Soil microbial communities from uranium-contaminated site in the Upper Colorado River Basin, Wyoming, United States - RVT95D214 (version 2) ... | reverse complement strand
CGTCTGGCCAAAAATCCTAAAAGATATGTGCAAAAAGAAAAATATCCACGTGATTGAATAATTTTGCAATTCTCAGCGCAGACACGCAGGTATGCAGCGATCTGCATACCCTACAGGGTTATTGGCCTAAAATGTCTGAAATAGTGCTAAAAACAATACGCAGGCAGTAGTTGTAGGGTATGCTTAGCATACCATTTCGCTACGGTGAGCCGGCAAAGTCGGCGAAGATGTCTCTGGCGTATTGAGAGCTCTTGCGGAAGGCATCCACTGTGGCCATTGCTTTTGGTGAGCCGGCTTCGATGGCCTGTTCAAGAACAAGATGCGGTTTTACGCCGATATTCAGCAAATGGTTTGCCACCCGCCTGTAATCAATGTCACCCTCGCCAAACGTCTCAGTCCAGATGTTGTCTTTGGATTGACGAAGGTGCAGTTCGGTGATTCTTGAGCCGTAGAGTTTCAGCACGTCAAATAGCGCAACCTGCGAATTGCCAGCACCACGGTAAATCCAGTGGGCGTCAAGACACAGCGTGACGCAAGCCGGGTCGGTGCCTACCATCATGTGATGGAACTCGCGGGCAGCATTTCGTAGCTCAATATCGTGGTTGTGATACGCCAGGGTAAGACCTATCGCTTTCAACTTTCTGCCGAGCACCTCCAGTGCCACTGCCTGAACTCTAAGCTGGGCATCGTTTTTATTCTCCAGCCCGCCCCAGCGGATGGGACTTGGATTGGTGACAATTATTTGCGTGCCCAGAACTGCCTTAGCCTTTTCAGCGATAGCGAACACATCTTCGATGCTTTTGCCGGCTTGGTCCCGGTCGTGGAGTGTACTATTAACGTAAAGCGAGCGCATTTGAAGGCTGTGTTTTTTAAGTAGCGGCGCGAGCTTATCAACATCTTGCGGTGAGTTGATAATCGGCTCGAAGCCATCAACACCGCTGGCGGCGACCTCTGCCAGTCCCGCATCCAGGTCCTTATTGAAGTCGCGTCCCTCGCGCTGATAGAACACGGTCCAGGGATACACGTTACAGGCCAAGTGCAGCTTGCCGGGCTTTTTTCTTTCTGCAGGTTTGCTCGGCTGAGCGCCCATCAAAACACTTCCGCCCACAACAGCCAAATCTTTCACAAACCTTCGACGAGAAATATTCTTTTCGGGCATGATTAGAACTCCTTACAAAAACCTACTTATCAGGCCTGGTTCTCTGGAAGAATTCGAGCCAACCTAATATCAGAGCGTCCGCGATTTCGCCGGATGCTCTGCACTCCAGGGGCGTTTTGCCCCAATAGAATCCGATCCAGCCGGCGGCGTATTTTCTCGAATCTTCAATGAACCGCCCCAGCTCGTCCATCGAACAGGTCAGCGGAAAAATCTCCTCGATAACAACAGGCTTTCCGACGGAGAATCCTGCGAGTGTCTGGATTGCTTCGGGCAGTTTCGACTGCTCAGGATAGATGTGCACACTGATAAAGTCCAGGTCCTGGACGATTTTCGCCGGCACAAAGCCTGACGTGAGTCCTTTCCCTTCCAGGCTCCAGGGAACCAGGCCTACGGTAATTAGATGCCGGCGGTCATATTTACGGATTGCTGCCGATAGCTGCTTAATCCATTGCACCGCGATTGCCGGACGGTCTCGTGAGCCTTGCTCAATCGCAATAAACTGAACAAAATGTTTGCCGGCAAAGGCAGGACCGAGCCAATCAGTCCGCTTACCGCCGGCTACGACCGGCTCATTCATAAGATCATAGCAGAACACGGCAGGACTCTTGGCGCATCTCTCTGCAACAGCCTCCCAGAATTGTGCCTGAACGTTCCATCGCTCTTGCTCAGGCAATTTATCGTACCACGGTGGGACATCTTTCTTGTGGTAGCAGCCCAGGCCCGTGACATCAAGATAGAGCTCCAACAGTTCAGCTAAGCCGAGCAGACGGGCGAGTCTATCGAGCGACGGTTGATTCGGTTCGCCCGGCCCTTTCATGAATTTGCCAACTTGAAGGTGAATACGGACGACATTGGCGCCGAGCTGTTTCATCTCGCGGAAATCCTGCTCGATCGTGTTCCACTCGCGCTCCCAGTAATCTTCGAGCAGCCGACCGTCTCGGTCGTGGTCATAATTGAAGCCCCACGGCACAAATCTCTGGCCTGACTCCCTAAATGCGAACGCCCGATTATCTTGGGAAACACTAATCCATTCCAATCCTTTGCCCTGCGACAGCAATGGAGCCAGTAGTAAGAACGGCATCAAAATCATACCTTCTATCAATCCTGTGCAAGTTTTAATCAAATACTACAGAGGCCCTTTTCAAGACACGCCGCGTGTGTACTATTTCCTGAATAATCCCGCGCCGACCTCACTTCCGAATGTTCCTGGGACAACGTGCAGGTAGCGGCTCGCTGTTCTATCCTTCACCAGGGCAACTTCTCCACTTTTGACAACGTTGCTTTCTTGGTAGGTTACTTCCGGCCCGGTCTGGCCGGTCGGGCCGCTCTCGATGCCATAGCCGGAATAGAATCTATTGCCCGCTACGATACAATCCTCCACTCGATACCTCTGCCTGTCACCAGGTTTTCGCATCCAGAAATACTCACTGCCGGTGACAATGTTGTGGTGAAATTCGAAGTCTTCTGTAGTCTGGCAGGTCCAGACGCCTGAGATACGAGCCCCGTCCACGATGCAATATCTCATCGCACATCTTTTGCCCGGGACACCTTGCAGCCCATCCCAGAAAACGACGCAGGCATTGCAGTTGTAGAAAATGCTGTGATACACAACGAGGCCATCGCCGTTGGCTATGACCGGACAGTAGATGTCCAAGCCATCTCTATCGCCCAAGAACATGCACTGAGTGACAATCAGGTCGTTTAGGTTCTCGCCTACGCGCTCGATGCAGCAGTGCCAGTTACGCTGCAAGGGATTGCCAAGAAATTTTAGCCCCTTTATCGTGACGTGGCTGAGCTTTATTTTTAGGCCGTACGTCTCTGTTTGCTGATCGAGATTCTCCGGCTTTCGCGGGTCATCGGTAGAGAGCATTATTGGCATAAGTGCCGGCTTCCACGCTGGCTCATCAGGCAGGACAGCCGCTCCGATGACCAGCCTATCTCTCTCGGTGTACGGCCGCTTAGTCTCAAACGCTACGCATCTGTTAAAGTTATATATCCCAGGCGCTATCACGATTGTGGTTGGGCCTGGTTGTGTGCTGCTATTAACTATCGCAGCGGCCTGACCTATCGTTTGCAGCGGTTTTTCTTCTGTGCCGGGATTGGCGTCATTGCCGGTTCTGCTATCTACGTACAATATCTGAGCAATCGCATTTGAAGCCGACACAATAAGAACCAAACCTACGAAGGAAAACCACCATGCTATTCTTTCACTTTTCATACTATTTTCCCAATGCCGACAAATTAAAGTGTGTTTCTTATCGCATCCAATCGTGCTTTGGCATCCGGCTCGGAATCAAAAAATTTCTTGAGCTGCTTGCAGGGGTATTCGCCACAATACGCACAATTCTCAATCACCTTGCCTCTTGCACATTTCCTTATTTCGCACTTGTGACAGCCTGAAAAAAGTCTTCCGGCTTCCATCAGACATCCATCGCAGTCAGTGACATCCTCAGCTTCAAATTCGTGTTTGTATATATCGTTGATTTTCCGTGCGATCTCAGCCCTCATTTGGCGTTTCTTCTTTGGCTCCTGCTCTCTTGTTGCCAAATAGATAGCGCATGAGTGGCACGCCAAACCGCAATAGGCGATCATCTCATTCATTTTCGTCTGCTAATCTTCAGACCGTAGGGTATGCTCGGCATACCATTTCTTCTTCGCCCACTTAAAGCGAACGTCTTATCCCATCCAATCGTTTCTTTGTCTCCGTGGCCATCTGGAAGATCTTCTCAAGCTCTTCGCACGCATACTCATCACAATATGCGCAATTCTCGATGGCCTTTGCTTTGCCGCACTTTCTTACCTGGCATACTCTGCAATGGCCGAAAAGCGGTTCGGCGTCCGACAGACAACCGCTGCAATTAATATCTTCCGGCTTAAGATGCACCTTATATGCCTTGTGCCAGAGTTCGGCCACCTCCGCTCGTTTGGCGTCGTCGTTATTCTTTGTTGCAAGGAACGCACCACATTCGTTACACAATAAACCGCAAAAACTTACCATTTCGTTCATTTTGTACCTCTTTTTTATGATAAATCTATCTCAAAAGGCAGACTCAAGTGCAATCTTATAGTCTTATCCAGAGATGCAGCAAGCCAACGCTTTGCCGGAGTCGCCTTTCCTAAAGATGCGAGGATGCCACGGTCTATATTGTTGATTGTCTTTTTGCCCTTCCAGAAGGTACTAAGCGTATTCGAAATAATCTTTAACCTGTCGCAAAGGGGGCTTAGCTTGATATTTCGCGCGCAACACGCAAATGGCTTATCAGGGTGGAGGTCTCCACCGATTGCCTTGAGAATAATAATAAGACCGCCGGCGAAGTCCCAGTGACATGGCATCAGCAGGTCTATCGCCATAGCCAGAGATACCTTTGATTTTCGGCCATCCACTGTATCATGTATGATTGTCTTGCTCGTTTGCTGGAGGAAGGCCGAGTCGTCTTTGTAATATTCTCCCACCGGATTTGCGCCTGCCTGGCCATCATCTGCCAGAACCAGGACCATCGTATGATAGGGCCGGTTCGGATCCAGAGCCTGGCTAACCTTATCGACGATTCGCTCCACCTGCCATACCTTCAGGGGCGTTGGTTTTCCGATGAAACCGACCAGCTCGTCGGCTGGGATGCCGCCCACATCCAGATTCATGCCTTTAATAGTCGGATTTTTGCACAAGCGCGAAAGTATGCGGCGAGAATTTTGCAATTCCTTTTTGCGTTTTGGCGGCCGCGCTTTAGACTCCCTTGGGCAGCGCCCGGCACCTATGGCTTTGATAATAAGCTCGGCCTCTTTATCCGCCTCGTGATAGCACGCTTCGAAGCGAGTGATAAGCTGCCTTATGGCGACCGTCTGGTCGTCCAACGGGCTAATAGAATCCTCGAAGGCGTCGATGGCCCGAAGCTCCCTGTCATCAAGAACCTTCTTATCGTCAAGTGCGCAACAATTCTGCCACCAGGGTCTTAAACTCTTGCTCATCTGCGGCAACACCCTTTTTTACCCAACGGCTTGTGCCATTGCCTACTCCAGCAGTTTTCGATACACCACCTCGATTGTATCAATCATAGTCTCCGGCGCGAATTTCTCTTTTACAAATTCTCTGCCTGTCTGGCCAAGCTTTTTTCGCAGATTATCGTCTCGTATCAATTCCGCACAGGCCTGCGTTAATTGCTCGACGTTCTTTGGCTCAATGAGTCGTCCCGTATTTTCATTTACTACTTCTCTTGCGCCGTCTACATCGAACGAAATAGCTGGCTTGCCGCAGAGCATCGCCTGCGGCAGAGTGCGAGCAAGTCCTTCCCTGAGCGAGCAGTGCACCAGGATATCCGACGATTGTATGGCAAGTGGAATTTCGCCTGGCGGTAAAAGGCCCGTGAACCTCATCTTATCAGTAAGTCCCAATTGTTGAACCTGCGTCTTGTAGTAATCGGATAGATTGCCGTCGCCTACGAACAGCCAGACGGCTTTTTTGAACTGCGGGGCAAGCCGCTTTGCTGATTCGATAATATAATCGTGTCCCTTGAGCATAAAAAGGCGGGCGATGGTGATAAGCACAATGGCATCTTCCCGGATTCCATATTTTCGCCGGAACTCGTTTCTTCGCTGTTGTGGAATCTGCTCCAGAAATTGCTCTTCTTCGATAGCTGAGTAGGCCGTGACATAAGGTTTATCTATGCCGATGCCGGCAGCTTTTTGCTGGCTGGTCATCGCATCAGCGACGCTGATAAAGAAATCCGTTCGCCTGGCAGCCGATTTTTCAAAGGCGATATAAAGTTTGTTCAGGCATTTATTTTGATGTGGATGAAAAGCCAGACCATGGATTGTATGGACTATTGCTGGCCGGTTTTCTGCCCATTCTCCTCTCAGCCGGTGGCCGGCAAATCGTCCGAGTATGCCTGCTTTCGCTGAGTGAGTGTGGACGATGTCGGGCTGAATCCGCCGTAGGTGCTTTTTGATTTGGTGGTAGCTAATCGAGTCCTTGACCGGATCAATTGCCCGCCTGAGCTTATTGATAACTATGACTTCATATTTCTGATTCTTGGTCTGATTAAAAAGCTCGCCTTCCGGGCCGATAGCCGGCCCTGTGATCAGCGTGACATCGTGGCCGCGTGCCGCCAACAGCTTGCAGGCAATAAGCGTATTTTCCTGCGCTCCGCCAAGTATCAGCCGCGTTATTATGTGAACAATTCTCAATATTCAATTCGCATTAAGCAAAGTCCCGCAGCCGGGGCGAGCGGCCCGGCGGCGGTTCGGTCCCGTGCCTGGAGAATTTCAAGCACTTTTTCCGGCTCCCATCGGCCCCTTGCGACTTCAACCAAAGTGCCCACAATATTTCGGACCATATTATACAAGAAGCTGTCGCCTTCCACATCAACATAGACCCAATCGTTTTCGCCGGTGACGTCGCAGCGAAAGACCGTCCGTACTGTGTTCTCTCGCCTGTCCGCCCCTGACGCGAAGGATTTGAAATCTTTGGTGCCGACCAGCATTTTTGCCGCGGCATCCATAGCGGCGATGTCGAGCTTATCAGGGATATGCCAGCAGTGGCTTATCTGCAATACCGGCTGAACCCGCCCGGTGAAGATTGTGTACCTGTACAATTTGCGATTGACCGCCCCAATTACATCGAATCCCAGTGGAACCTCAACCGCTTCGCAAACCGTAATATCCGGAGGAAGTCTGCCGTTAATTACCTTGGCGAGCCTTTCGGTAGGTATGGGCGAATCGATCTGAATAAGGGCAATCTGGCCCAGGGCGCTGACGCCCGCATCGGTTCTGCTGGCGCCGCACACCCTGACTCGCCATCCGAGCAGCTCGCTGATCGCCTCGATAAGTTCGCCCTGGATCGTTCTTCGCCCCGGCTGGATTTGCCAGCCGTGATATTTGCTGCCGTCGTACGCGATGGTCAGTTTTATGTTGCGAACGGCCATTGTCAGCGATTAGAGGAGCTTCTCGGCAATCTGGATGGCATTCAGTGCCGCGCCTTTTCGCAACTGGTCGCCGGCGACCCAGATGTTGATGCCGCGGTTGTCCGGTATGGATTCATCCTGCCGGATTCGCCCGACCAGAATGTCGTCTTTACCGGTGGCATCTATTGGCATCGGGAATCGGTTGTGCTCACGGTCGTCCATAACCTCCACGCCCGGTGCGGTGCTCAAGAGGTCCCTGACCTGGTCGTCCGTAATCGGGTCGGTAAACTCAAGATTGATGCTCTCGCAGTGAGTCCTGAATACGGCAACACGAATGCACGTAGCGGTAATCGCAATATCCGGGCAGTCGAAGATTTTTCTGGTCTCGCGTACCAGTTTGGTCTCTTCCTCGTTGTAGCCGTTCGGCCCCAGTGCCGAGTTGTGGCTGAAACAGTTGAAGGCAATCTGATACGGAAAGACGCTCACAGTCGGCTTTTTGCCAGCAAGAATTTCGCGGCTTTGATTTTCCAGCTCGAGCATCGCCTGCATTCCGGCACCGCTGGCCGCCTGGTAGGTGCTGACCACCATTCGTTTGACGGGATTAGCCTTGTGCAAAGGCCAGACCGGCACGATGCCGATAATCGTCGAGCAGTTCGGATTGGCGATTATACCTTTATGCTCGTAGATTTTTTGCGGATTTATCTCCGGAATAACCAGCGGCGCGTTCGGGTCCATCCTGAACGCCGAGGTATTGTCCACGACTACGGCGCCCGCCTGTGCCGCAGCCGGGGCAAATTCTTTGCTTCGCGCTCCGCCGGCACTGAAAAGCGCTATGTCGACGCCCTTGAAGCTGTTCTTGGTCATTTCCTCAACGATGTATTCTTTGCCTTTGAATTCGATTTTTTTGCCCGCTGATCGGCTGCTCGCCAGCACTTTCAACGAATCAAAGGGAAAGTCGCGCTCATCGAGGATTTTCAGAAACTCCTGCCCGACCGCGCCGGTTACTCCTGCTATTGCCAGATTGCAACCCATAACTTAAAGCTCCTAAAAAAGTCGCCTTCTGTATTCAAACTTAAGGGCAGCCAAAGAAAGACTGCCCGGCTAAACCTTCAGAAACCGAATGTGCGTCAAGAATTATAGTGTTTATATCGGCAAAACGCAATAAGACTTGCTAATATTATTTATCATCCCGATTTGTCGGTCGGCTGTCTTTGCCAGACCGCCGCCATAGTCGATGCGGTAATTATACACAAAAATACAAAAATTGCCGCCGGCATTGCCGCTCTTTCCCCGAAGTGCTGTAATGCCAGAACGGTTCCCAAGCCCGCGTTCTGCATTCCGCCCTCAATTGACAGCGTTCGTCTCTGCCGGACGTCCATCCTGAAAATCCAAGCGACTACGTACCCCGCAACCATTCCGAAAACGTTCAATGCCAGGCCAGCAGCCAAAACTAAACCTGTAACCTTGCCGAGATACTGCTTGTTAAGAGCTATCACTAATGAGCAGATAAATATAATAAAGGTAGCCGAAATTGCTGGAAAAACCGGCAGAATCTTCTCCACTTTATTTCTAAAATAGCACCTCACCCCAAATCCGATAAGCAACGGGCCTATCACCATCCAGAGGACATCTATCAGCATAGGCCAGAACGGGACTTTCAGAACCGATTTGGCTAAAATATATGTCAACCCAGGCGTCACCACGGGTGCTATCAGGGTCGAAACGGTCGTTAGTGACACTGAGTATGCCACATCTGCTTTGGCGATGTAGTTCATCACGCTGCTGGACATTGCCCCCGGCGCCGAAGCCGTCAGTATGACCCCGACCGCTATCGCAGGCTCAAGTTGGAATGCTTTGACAACTGCGTACGCTCCTGCCGGCACAACGATATACTGCACGCACATCCCGACCAGGACGATGCCTGGTTTTCGCACAATCCGCTTGAAGTCTTCCGGCTCTAATGCCACCCCTATGCCGAACATCGTAGCGGCAAAGAACCAATCCATCCCCGGACTCAAGGCCTTGAACGGTCCCGGAAACAGGTACGCCGCCACGCCAAACGCAACCACCCAGATTGCAAAGTACTTGGTATAGAAAGACAGGATTCTCTCAAACATAACGTTTGAGAGTATACGCCTCTGCCCCCGGCGTGACAATTTGAAAATATTTAGCCCCCCAGTTTACTGGGTGGGTAATCTTTCCTCTGTGCGTTTGCGCGCGGTAATGTCCAAAGTAATTTCGACTGCCCCAGTAATATTGCCGTTGTCATCTCGCACCGGCGAGGCCTGTATGAACCACGCTCGCCCGTCGGAGGCTATTCTTTCGCCTTGCTCTGTTGTGCCGGTTTGCATCGCGCGCGCAACCGGACAATTCAGGCACACCTGGTCGCCTTCGCCCCATAATTGGTAACAGTGACGTCCAGTTATCTGGTCGCGTGTAAGATTCACCGATTCACACGCTACCCGATTCGCCCAGAGAATGCGCATGTCCCTGTCCTGATAGGCCACAAGCTCCGCCAGACTGTCCAGAATCTTCTCTTTCTCCTGTTCAGCCTTTTGCAGGGCGTTTTCGGCATCTTTTCGAGCGGTGACGTCCCTGATGCTTTCGCGGTGCCCCAGCGATTTTTGTTCCTCGTCGTAGATCGGCTGCCACGACATCTCTGCCCAGATGATCCGGCCGTCTTTTCGCTGAATTCTGAATTGGACATCGTTGCCTGTGCTGCCTCCAAGGGCGGAGCGAAAAGCGCGGTCTATCCTGTCACGGTCCTTTTCGTAGACGAGCGGTTTTGGATAATCCGGCATCACCGTAAGCTCTTTTATCGTGTAGCCGGTGACTCGCTGCACCGCCGGGTTTGTCCACAGGACCCTGCCGGTCGGCCCGACCCATACCTCCCAGTCGTAGGTGTAGTTGGCGATTGCACGGAAGCACTGCTCGCTCATGCGGGCCGCCAGTTCGCTGCGTTTGCGCTCGGTGACGTCATCGTAGATAGCGATGATCCGGCCCGAAGGCAGTTTATACACGTAGTTTTCTCGCCAGCCAGCGATGCGGTTGTCTTTATAGATTGAGACGGGGTGATGCTCGGGCGTGCCGGTTCTGTACACCCGGCGGAAGACATCGAATAGGCCGAACTCTTTGACGCCGGGAAAGACCTCAGCGACGCTTTTTCCTATCAGGTCTTGTTTTTTGATTTGGTCAATCTCTTCCGCCGCCGGGTTGAAGTCCACGAATACGAATTCTTCGCCTTCGTTTCTCGCCTCGTAGATGGCTACGCCGCTGCTGACGTTCTCAAAAAGGGTTTTGAATTTCGCCTGGAGCTCGGCCGGCTCTTGTTCGGGATGGCCTGGCTCAGCGGAAGGTATTGCCGATTTGCTGCTTTTGGCTTCCATTTTCATACGTCCGTTTGCTCGCCCGCCGTTCGTCTGGTGGGCAGTCTCCTCGCTCCGCATGTCTTTAATAATAATATACCGTCGTTTGCCTTTGTGTGTTCGGCATACGTACATACGTATACGCGTATATACACATGTACGGTTGGTCAATTGTCCAGTTGTAGCACGGTCTTAATAAAATTCAGCACCAAACGATTATAATGTATCCCGCCGATGCCATGCCGGGATTGCGGATAAATCATAAGCTCAAACTCCTTGTCCGCCTGTTGTAGGGCGTGCACGAGCTTAAATGTGTTTTCCAGGTGTACGTTATCGTCAATTGCGCCGTGCACGACAAAAAGTCTGCCGTGAAGGTTTTTGGCAGCTTCTATCACGGAAGTCTTTTCATAGCCCTGTGGATTATTCTGCGGCACATCCATATATCGCTCGGTATAGATAGTATCGTACAGGTGCCAGTCGGTGACAGGCGCCCCGGCAATGCCGCCAACAAACGATTTACTATGCGTCAGGGCGTATGCCGTCAAGAATCCGCCGTAACTGTGTCCGCTCATTCCGATTCGGCTGCCATCGACATAGGGCTGTTTTTTGAGCCAATCGAGGGCCTCTTCAATATCTTTGAGCTCCTGAACGCCCAATTGTTTATATGCCGACCACGCCGAGCAGGCGCCCTTGCCGCTGGCACTGCGTGGATCACACTGGAACACGAGCATACCCATCCGTGCCAGCATGTGGTCACGTGCGCGTCCGTCACGCCACGCATCGGAAATGGTGGGCGAGTGTGGGCCGCCATACGTCATGAACCAGACCGGATACCTCTTGCTGCCATCAAAATCGGGCGGCTTGATCAGGCTTGCCTCCAATAGGAAACCATCGGACATCTCGATCTGAAATTGCTCGTATGTGCCGAATCGGTATTCCTCCCGTTCATAAACGGGATTCGTATCCAGCATGCGTATTTGTGTCCCATCTGTCGCGTATAGTGCCACCTGTGTGGGCGTGGCGATGTTACTATACGTATCAATAAAATATTTGCCGTTCGGGCTTACGTTCACATAATGATCGCCGGGTAACTTTGTCAACTGGTCTATTCCACTGCCGTCTATCTTTACACGATAAAGGTTCTCCGCAATGTTGGAATCGCGCGTCGCGGTAAAGTAAATCCAGCCGTTTTTCTCATCGACCTGATACAGCCGCCTGGCTTCCCATTGGCCTGTGGTTACAGCGTGCTTTAATTGACCGTTTTTGTCATAGAGGTATAGATGCTTCCAGCCCGTCCGTTCGCTAAACAGCAAAAATGCCCCATCCGCAAGAAACGTCGGATTCTCCGGCGGCTCGACCCACGCTTGTGTGGTTTCACGGAAAAGCTGGCTGGACTGCCCCCGCGGTTTTGGGGCAACATTGAAATCAAGCCAGGTCTGGGCACGGTCTTGCACGCAGAAATATATTCTTTCGCTGTCCGGCATCCAGCCCAGCCTGGTGACTAAGTACATGCCTTCGGTATAACTATCAAGACCAATCCATCTTACCTCGCTTCCCGCCGCAGATACCACGCCGATTTTCACCTTTGGATTTGGCTCGCCAGCCTTGGGGTAGGGTCCGACTTCTGCGTCCTGCTTTTTGCCCACGTCGTTTACGACCGTGAATTCATTGACGGGCCTATCGTCAAACTGCAGAAATACAATCGCTGATGAGTCCGGACTCCACCAGAATGTCCGGGGATGGGAAAACACCTCTTCGCAATAGACCCAGTCGGCTTCGCCGTTTGCGATCGTTTTACCGCCGTCGCTGGTCAGTGCCCGCTCGGTCTGCGTGGCAATATCAACCACATACAGGTTCTTTTCGCGGACAAAGGCAACAAATTTTCCAGATGGCGAAAAAGTGCTGTACTTTTCTTTGCCAGGGCTGCTGGTCAAGCGTAGCGCAGGGCCGCCATTAAGGGTGCAATGG
>Ga0299912_10003758_pt1 | contig 12389 bp, 11 predicted proteins | sample RVTome_2_FD_207667 | JGI IMG/M metagenome (GOLD analysis project Ga0299912, IMG submission 207667) | Soil microbial communities from uranium-contaminated site in the Upper Colorado River Basin, Wyoming, United States - RVT95D214 (version 2) ... | reverse complement strand
CACATCGTAGTCGTGCACATCGATGTTGGGGCGGAGCTTGATCTCCTTGACCTCGACGACCTTCTGACGCTTGCGCGCCTCGTTCTTCTTCTTCTGTTCCTGGAACTTGTATTTGCCGTAGTCGAGAATCTTGCAGACCGGCGGATCGGTGTTCGGCGACACCTCCACCAGGTCCAGACCGACTTCCTCGGCGGCTTCCAGCGCGGCTGATGTGGGCATCTCTCCCTGCTTCTCGCCGTTGTGGTCGATGAGCAGGACGCGCGGAACGCGGATCTCTTGGTTTATGCGCGGGCCTTCCTTGGTCGGCGGCGCGGACATGGGACGACGAATCGGCGGGCTCTCCTGGAGCTGTTGGCATGAACAAACGACGGCCCAGACTACGGCCTGCGCCCAAGGAAGTATATGACCAAGGCCGCGACGGCTTTCAAGCGGGCCTGGCGAGGACCTGGGCGGTCTTCAGCACCTCGTCCACGCCCAGGTCCTTGAGGCTGGGTGACTGCAGGATCGCCACGTAGCCGCGCGGCGCCACGAGCGCGGGGTCCGACGCCTGCGAGAACAGCGCCACCGTGGGCGCCCCGGCCGCCGCCATCAGATGCGTGGGTCCCGCGTCATTGCCCACCGCCAGGGCCGCGCGCGCGCCCAGAACCGCGACCTGGGCGAAGTCGGTGCGGCCGGTAAGGTCGCGCGCGTGGCGCACGGTGCGCTGGATCGCGCGGGCGAGCCCGTCTTCCGTCGGTCCGCCGACGATCACGATGTCCAGCCCCTGGGCATGGAGGCGGCCAGCGAGTTCGCCATAGCTCTCCACCGGCCACATCTTGTCGGACTTGGAGGCGCCGGGCGCCAGCACGGCGTAGGGTCTGGGCTTGGACTGGCCGGGAACCGGCCGGGGCGGCGGCGCGCGCTTCAGGATCCACGACAGGTCCGGCGGCGGGGCCATGCCAGGGGCCGTGGGGGCGTTCGGCCAGATCCCGGCCTCCTTCAGCTGGTCGGCCTGGCGCTCCAGCACGTGCATGCGACCTCTGTTCGGGTTGCGATGCGGCAGGCGGCAGCCGGGCGCCGTGCCCGACCAGTCGGGCGCGAACGGCTTCAGGGCGTTGAAATAGAAGCTGCTGGCCGAAGAATTCTGTAGGTCATAGACCCGGTCGAAGCGTGAGCGCCGCATCCAGCCGATGAGCGCCAGCATCCCGCCCACGCCTGCGGGCGCGCCCTCGGGAACCACGTGATTGAAATAGCCGCTGGACTTGGCCAGAGCCTCGAACTGGGGCGTGGTCAGAAGGGTGATCTCGGCCTTGGGATGGGCGTCGCGGATGTGCTTCATGGCCGGCAGGGAGAGAACGAACTCCCCTATCGGACCGAAACGGATGACCAGCGCGCGCGCGACGGGCTTCATGGTCCGAGGGTCTACAAAATGCGGCGCGCGCGCGCCATGCTTGACGGACGGGCAGGGGCGCGCAAGCTGGCCGAAGGAGCGCCCCCGATGCCCGTATCCCCCGGCCTCGCCGCCGCCCGGTCCGTTGACTTGGCCGCCTACGCCGAGCGCCTTCGCCAGGCGGGGCTGGGGCCCCTGTGGGAGAGCATGGCGGCGCTGGCGCCGTTCGAGCCCGTGGTCCGGGCGGCCTGCCACGTCTGGCGGTACGGGGAGGTCCGTCCCCTGGTCATGGAAGCCGGCGCCCTGATCGGCGCGGCGGAGGCCGAGCGGCGGGTGGCGGTGCTGGCCAACCCGGCCCTGCCCGGCCTGAATCAGGCGACCGATGCGCTCTATGCGGGTCTGCAACTGCTCATGCCCGGGGAGACCGCGCCCGAGCACCGCCACAGCCAGTCGGCGTTGCGGTTCGTGGTGGAGGGCGCCGGCGCCGTCACCACCGTGGATGGCGAGCAGGCGGCCATGGCGCCGGGCGACCTGATCTTGACCCCTGCCGGAAGTTGGCACGAGCACCGCCACGAGGCCGGCGGCGAGCCGGTGATCTGGCTGGACGGGCTGGACGTGCCGCTGGTCGGCTTCCTGAACGCCGGCTTCCGCGAAGAGGGCGGCGGGCGGGGCGGAGACGGGTCGGCGCGGCAGGTGCGCTTCCCTTATGACGCAGCACGGGCCTCGTTGGCGGAGATGGCGCGGGCCGGCCCGCCCGATCCGCATCTGGGCCATGTTCACGACTATGCGGCCGAGGCGCGCGGCGGCTGGGCCCTGCCGACCCTGGGCGCGCGGCTGACGCTGCTGCCCGTAAGCTTTGAGACCCGGCCCTATCGGTCCACGGCCAGCGAGGTGATGATGCTGGTGGAGGGCGCGGCTGAGGCGCGGATCGGCGGTCAGGCCTTCGCCCTTGGGCCCCGCGACGTGCTCGCCGCGCCGGGCTGGACGACGCGGACCCTGCGCGCGTCAGAGGAGGCGGTGATCTTCAGCTTCGACGACCGGCCGGTCCACGCCGCCCTGGGGCTCTACCGCGAGGAACGCCAATAGCGCGCGGTGGGCTGACGCGCCCTCCCCGTGCGGCTATCACGCACGCCAAGGGAAGGACGGTCGACCGTCCGACAACAAAACCCGCTGAGGAGACGTCATGGCCGGGATGCTGACAGGACAAGTCGCCCTGGTCACCGGCGCGGGACGCGGCTTCGGCCGCTCCATCGCGCTGCGGTTGGCCGAGGAAGGCGTGGCCGTGGGCCTGGTCGCCCGCAGCCAGGGCCAGATCGACGCGGTGAAGGCCGAGATCGAGGCGGCGGGGGGCAAGGCCATCGCCATCCCCACCGACGTGACCCGCCGCGAGGACGTCGCCCGGGCGGTGCGCGAGACCGAGGCGGCCTTCGGGCCGTTGGACCTCTTGGTCAACAACGCCGGGGTGGGCCCGCCCTTCGGGCCGCTGTGGGCCATAGACCCGGACGAATGGTGGGCCGCGCAAGAGGTGCACATCAAGGCGCCCATGCTGTTCCTGCGCGAGGCCCTGCCGGGGATGGTGGAGCGCAAGCGCGGCCGGGTGGTGATCGTCTCGGCGCTCGCCGCGCGCATGGCGGCGCCGCACATGTCGGCCTACTGCGTCGGCAAGATCGCCCAGACCCGGCTGATCGAGCACCTGGCCGGGGAGTGTCGAGAGCACAACGTTTTCGGCTTCGCCATCGACCCCGGCTTCGTCTTCACCGGCATCGCCGACGCCACCATGAACGATCCGGGCGCGCAGAAATGGCTGCCAGGCATGGTCGAGCGGCTGAGGGAGGCGGCGAAAAATCCCAGCGCCTCCGCCGACCTGCAACGCTGCGCCCAGCGCGTGGCGGAACTGGCCTCGGGCCGCTACGACGGCCTGTCGGGCCGCTACATGGAGCTGGCCGACGACCTTGACGGCATGCTGGCGGGCGCCCGGCCGCACTGGCAGACGAAAGGCCCGCCGCCCAATCCGTCGCCGGAGCAACCCGCGGGAGCGCGCCCATGACCCTTGAATCCGATGTCGCTGACTTGAAGCGGCAGCTTGCCGAAACCCGCCACGAGCTGGGGATCCTGCAGGACGTCCAGGCGGTGCGGACGCTTCAGTTCAAGTACGGCTACTTCATGGACAAGTGCATGTTCCCGGCCATCGTCGATCTGTTCGCCGAGGACGCGGAGCTCCAGTTCATGGGCGGGCTCTACAGGGGCAAGGCCGGCGCGCGGCGGCTCTACGGCGGGGCCACGGGCATGAACGGGCCGGTGGACGGCCTGCTGTTCGAGCACCTGATCGTGCAGGACATCGTCGACATCTCGCCCGACCGGAAGACCGCCAAGGGGCGCTTTCGCACCTTCATGCAGGGCGGGGTGCACGAGACCAACACGAACGCGCCGCCCAACCTCCCGCCGGCGTTTTGGGAGGGCGGGATCTATGAGAACGAGTACGTCCGCGAGGACGGCGTCTGGAAGTTCAAGGTGTTCAACTACCGGGTCGTCTGGCAGGCGGACTACGACAAGGGCTGGGGCCGCTCGCCGCTCACCCCGCTGATGGTCTCGGCCCACACGACCACCTTCCCGCAGAACCCGCGCGGCCCTGACGAAATCCTCGCCGATCCCGGTCCGCGCTGGCCCAAGCAGGGGATCATGCCGTTCCACTATCCCCACCCGGTGACGGGCGAACCTCTGCCCTAGGCTGTCCCGTGCTCGCCGGCGGGTTCCAGCCGGGCGGCTATTTCGGCGGCGGCCGCGCGCAGGTCGCCCAGGTGATCGGCCACGATCTGCGTCACGCTCGCCGCCCGCCGCGTCCAGGTGAGGTTCAGGGCCGCGATCACCTGGCCCGAGACGATGATCGGCACGCTGATGGAGTTGCGCCCGTCGTCGGGAAAGCGGCCTTCGCCGCGCGGATCGCCGGCGAACAGCGGATCGCGACGGCCATATCCCTGGGCTTGGGTCTGGGCCACCAGGCGCGCGAGCCAGGCCGGATCGCGGGCGAACGCGTCTCCCGCCTCGTCGCTGAGCCTGAGACGGCGCACGATCTCCTCGCGCTCTTCCTGGCTGCAGAAGCCAAAGTAGGCGCGACCGATCGAGGTGAGCAGCATGTTCACCCGCGCGCCCACCGGGCCGATCGGCAGGTGCGGCACATGCGAGCGCGGCCGGTTGGTTTCGATCACCTCCATCCGCCCCTCGCGCGGCACAGCCAGCACCGACGGCCAGTTCACCCGCTCGCACAGGCGCGCCATCACCGGCGAGGCCGCCTCGACCAGACGGCCGGCGTCGTCCAGGCGCGCTGGACCGCGCCCGCGGCTGGAGGGCAGATAGGCGCCGTCCGCCATCCGCTGCCAGACGAGATTCCGTTCGGTGAGGGTGCGCAGCACGCGCAGGAGTGTTGCCTTGGGCAGGCCGGTGATCTCGTGCAGATCCTTCAGCCGAGCGCCCGGGCGGGTCTGCACCGCTTGCAGCACGTCCAGCCCCCGCTCGAGGGCTCGGATGCTCTTCACCCCTGGCAGGCTGGACGCGGACCGCATGGCGCGCCCATCATAGGCGTAGCCTGAAGGTTTCACACAGTGAAACGTCTGCGAGACGCTGCTGTTTCACCCGCATGGGGCTCCTAGGCTAAGACAAACCAAAAAGCGCACGATGGCGGCGGCGCCCCTGGCGGCCCCCGCAAGGGAGAATGGCGATGAACGCTCCAGTGAAGCCCCAGGGCGCGGCGAAGGGCTTTCCGCTGCCGAGCTCCATGAAGGTGATCCCAGGCACTGAGCGGGCGCAGGCGGCCCACGCCTACTACATGCAGTTCAACGAAGCGGACGACGACCGCTTCTGGTTCTACAACTCCATGCACTTTCCAGAGCCGATGTCGCACTTCGACATGGTGACGGGGGAGGCGGCCTATTGCGCCCTGGGCGCCTCCAACACCCGCGTGCAGTGCCTGCCGACCACGCTGGGCATCGACCAGCGGATCATCAACGGGCGGGTCTACATCGGCGGCAACGCGGTCACCGACCCGGACGAGATCGCCCGCCGCACCGAGGAGTTCCAGAAGCGGGCCTTTTACTACTACGCCAACTGGGAGCGGCTCTACGACCAGTGGAAGGACAAGATGCGGGCCCTGATTAAGGACGCCCAGGCCCTGCCCACCCCGTCCCTGCCCGAGTTCGAGCCGCTGGAGAACGTCCATGCCGGCCGGGGGATCGCCTCGAACCACTGGCTGCTCGACACCTACCAGAAGACCCTCGAGGGGTACTTCCGGATGTGGCACCACCACTTCGAGTTCCTGCTCCTGGGATACGGCGCCTATCTGACCTTCTTCGACTTCTGCAAGAAGGCCTTCCCGGAGATCCCCGACCAGACCATCGCGCGGATGGTGGCGGGGATGGAGGCGGAGATCTTCCGTCCCGACGACGAGCTGAAGCGCCTGGCGCGCCGGGCCGTGGAGCTGGGCGTCGACCACAAGTTCACCGACGGCGTCTCGGCCGATGACGTCCTGGCCTCGCTGGATCAGCTGGGCCAGCCCGGCAAGGACTGGCTGGCCGAGCTGGAGACCTCGCGGAACCCCTGGTTCAACGTCAACGTCGGGGACGGCTTCTATCACTACCACCGGTCATGGAACGACGACCTGTCCATGCCCTTCGCGGCCCTGCCCGGCTACATCGCCATGGTGAAGGCCGGCGCCAACCTCGACCGCCCGATCGAGCAGCTGATGACCGAGCGCAAGCAGCTGATCGAGGACTACCGCGAACTCTTGTCCACCGACGAGGAGCGCGCCGCCTACGACCAGATGATCGAGCTGGCGCACCGGGTGTTCCCCTACGTCGAGGGCCACAAGTTCTATTGCGAGCATTGGTACACCAACCTGTTCTTCAATAAGATCAGGGAGTTCGGCGGGCTTCTGGCGCAGTTCGGCTTTTTCCCCGACGGCGAGGACGTGTTCCATCTCACCCACTACGAGGTGGAGGCGGCGATCATCGACTTGATGACGTCCTGGTCCAACGGCTCGCCGCCGCGCGGCCCCGTCCACTGGCCGCCCATCGTCGCCGAACGCAAGGCGGCCCTCGCCGAGTGGTCCAAGCACGAGACGCCGCCGGCGCTGGGACCGGTGCCTGACGTCATCGACGACCCGGCGATCGTCATGCTGTGGGGCATTACGCGCGAGAACCTCGACGTCTGGCTGAACGCCGGAACCGGACTCGACAGCAAGGAGATCCGTGGCTTCGCCGCCTCCAACGGCGTGATCGAAGGCGTGGCGCGGGTGGTGAAGTCGGTGGAGGAGATCGGCCGGCTGCAGCAGGGCGACATCCTGGTCTGCCACGTCACCAATCCCACCTGGGCGCCCATCTTCCAGAAGATCGGCGCCGCGGTCTCCGACATCGGCGGCTCCATGAGCCACGCGGCCATCGTGGCGCGAGAATACGGCCTGCCCGCCGTGGTCGGCACCGGCACCGCCACCCAGAAGATCAAGGACGGCCAGCGCATCCGGGTCGACGGCGGGCTCGGGGTGGTGACCATCCTGGACTAGGAACGAGATCGTGCAGTCATCTGATTTCATCGGCTGGTTCGCCGACATCGGGCTGGCCGACCGGCCTACCGTGGGCGGCAAGGGCGGCAGCCTCGGCGAGCTGACCCGGGCGGGGATCGCCGTGCCCCCCGGCTTTGTGGTCAAGACCTCCGCCTTCGAGCGGTTCGTCCAGGCGCTGGAGCAGGAAGCGCCCATCCGCTCGGTCGTTGAAGCTCTGCATACGGATGATCTCGCCGGGGTCACGGCCTGCTCCCAGGCGCTGCGGGCGCGGGTGGAGGCCTCGGCCCTGCCGGCCGACCTGGAGGCGGAGATCTCCGCGGCCCTGGCCGAGCTCTGCGCCGAGGACGCCAACGTCCCGGTGGCGATCCGTTCCTCGGCCACCACCGAGGACGCCGAGGACGCCTCCTTCGCGGGGCTGCAGGACACCTTCCTGTGGGTGCTCGGACCGGCCGAGGTGGTGAAGTACGTGCGCACCTGCTGGGCCAGCCTGTACTCCACCGAGTCCATGACCTACCGCCGCAAGCAAGGCCTGCCCGAGGCCGGGGTCCACATGGCGGTGGTGGTGCAGCGGATGGTGGACGCCCGCACCGCGGGGGTGATGTTCACCCGCAGCCCGACGACGGGCGACCGCTCGGTGGTGACCATCGAGGGGGCCTGGGGCCTGGGATCCTCCGTGGTCGGCGGCGAGGTGACGCCCGACCGCTTCGTGATCGGCAAGATCACCGGCGAGATTTCCGTGCGCGACATCTCCGACAAGCACGTCCAGCATCTGCCGGCGCCTGGTGGCGGGGTCGAGGATGTTCCGGTCCCGGACGATCAGCGCAAGGTGCCCTGCATCAGCGACGAGGAGCTCGGCCGATTGAGGGACGTCGCGCGCAAGGTGGAGCGCCATTACGGCCGCCCGCAGGACATCGAGTGGGCCATCGACCGATCCGGCGGCATCCTGCTGCTGCAGAGCCGGCCCGAGACCGTCTGGTCGGTCAAGGACGCCGCCCCGGTGGCCAAACCGGCGGAGAATCCCCTGTTGCATGTCATGAGTATTTTCGGAGGTCGCCGGTGAGTCTCACGGCCAAGGACGTGGCCGAAATCGTGCGGCTGCTGGAGGACTCCAGCTTCGACACGCTCGATCTGGAAGTCGGCGACATGCGTCTGTCGCTGCGGCGCGGCGAGGGAGGGATCGCGACGGCGGAGGATCGCCCCCTGGCCCGCGCCTCCGCCCCGGCGTCCGCGCCTCAAGCCGCGCCTGAAGCGCCCCCGCGTCCGGCGGCGGCGCTGGAGCCCGGCGTGAGCGAGGTTCCCTCGCCGCTGTTGGGGGTGTTCTACCGCGCGCCCAAGCCAGGGGAGCCGCCGTTCGTCGAGGCCGGCGCCAAGGTCGAGCCGGACACCATCATCGCCATCATCGAGGTGATGAAGCTGATGAACACCGTGCGCGCGGGCGTGGCCGGCGAGGTCACGGAGATCCTGGCCGTGAACGGCGCCCTGGTGGAATACGGCGAGCCCCTGATCCGGGTCCGCCGGGCGGATTGAAGATGGAGCCCATCCACCGCCTGCTGATCGCCAACCGGGGCGAGATCGCCGTGCGGGTCATCCGCGCTTGCAAGGCCCTGGGGATCGAGACGGTGCTGGCGGCGTCCCAGGCCGACCTCGGCTCGCTGGGGGCGAAGCTGGCGGACCGGACCCTGTGCATCGGCCCAGCCGCGCCCGGCGAGAGCTATCTGAAGCCCGAGACCATCGTCCAGGCGGCCCTGGGCGCGGGCGCCGACGCCATCCATCCCGGCTATGGCTTCCTGTCCGAACGGCCGGAGTTGGCGCGGCTGTGCGAGCAGGAGGGGGTGATCTTCGTCGGCCCCACGTCCGCCCAGATCGAGGCGGTGGGCGACAAGCTCCGCGCGCGGGCGGCGGCCGAGGCGGCGGGGGTTCCGGTGGCGCCCGGCGGGCCGGTGCGGACGCTGAAGGAGGCCCAGGCGCTGGCGCAACAGATCGGTCCGCCGCTGCTGATCAAGGCGGTGGGCGGCGGCGGCGGACGCGGCATGAAGCGGATCGACGCCCTTGAGGACCTGCCCGAGGCCATGTCGCTGGCCCAGGCGGAGGCCGGCGCGGCCTTCGGGGACGAGCGGGTGTATCTGGAACGGTTCGTGGCGCGCGGCCGGCACGTGGAGGTGCAGGTTCTGGGCGACGGCCAGGGCCGCGTGATCCACCTCCTCGAGCGGGACTGCTCGGTCCAGCGCCGCTACCAGAAACTGATCGAGGAGGCGCCGGCGCCCGGTCTCACCGACGCGACGCGCGCGGCGATCCGCGAGGCCGGCGTGCGCTTCGCCGCGTCGCTCGACTACCGCGGGGCGGGGACGGTGGAGTTCCTGGTCGATGTCGAACGCCAGGATTTCTTCTTCTTAGAGATGAACGCCCGCATCCAGGTGGAGCACCCGGTCACCGAGATGATCACGGGCGTCGACATCGTGGCCGAGCAGATTGCCGTTGCCGAAGGCCGGCCGCTGTCGCTGAAGCAGGACGAGGTGCGCCTGGACGGCTGGGCGATCGAGGCGCGGATCAACGCCGAGGATCCCGCCAACGGCTTCATGCCGAGCCCGGGTACGGTGACTCTGGCCGCCTGGCCGGGCGGGGAGGGGGTGCGGGTGGACACCCACATCGTCTCCGGCGCCAAGGTGCCGCCCTTCTACGACTCCCTGCTGGGCAAGGTGATCGCTCATGGGCCCGACCGGGCGAGCGCGCTGGCGCGACTGAGGGCCGCCCTGGCGGCCACCCATATAGAGGGGGTGAAGACCAACATCGCCTTCCATCAGGAGGTCCTGGCCGACGCCGAGTTTCAGGCCGGCGGGGTGGACACCGGCTATCTGGCGCGGTTCCTCGATCGCGCCGCCAACGCTTCGGAGGCCTGACATGGCCGACATCCAGCTCGTCGAAACCTCGCTTCGGGACGGCAACCAGAGCCTCTGGGCGGCGCTTGGCGTCGACACGGCCCGAACCCTCACCATCGCCCCGGTGATGGACCGGGTGGGCTTCAAGGCCATCGACTTCACCACGTCCACCCACATGGGCGTCGCGGTCCGCTACAAGCGGGAGGACCCGTGGGAGCGGATCCGGCTGATGGCCGAGGCTGCGCCGAACACGCCGCTGCAGTTCCTCTCCACCGGCTTTCGCTTCATCTCCTGGGAGACGGCCAGTCCCGAGTTCATGGCCCTGGCCTACAGGACCCTGGTGAACAATGGCATCGGCCGGTTCGCCCTGGCCGATCCGATGAACGACGAGGAGGGCAACCTCGCCGCGGCCCGCATGGCCAAGGCGGGCGGCGCGAGCTACGTCGTCGGCGCTCTGGTCTATACCCTGAGCCCGATCCACGACGACGCCCACTATGTGGACCGCGCGCGCGGGCTCGCCGCCAGCCCCGACGTCGATGCCCTCTACATCAAGGACCCCGGCGGCCTGTTGACCCCCAACCGCGCCCGCACGCTGATCCCGGCGATCAAGGGGGCGATCGGCGACAAGCCGCTGGAGCTGCACGCCCACTGCACCATCGGCCTGGGCGAGATGTCCTACATGGATGCGCCCGACTATGGCGTCGGCGCGGTGCAGTGCGCGTCGGGCGGCGCCAGCGACGGCACGTCCAATCCGCCGTCCGAGCGGGTCACAGCCAACCTTCGCGCGCTCGGCCACACCATCGACATCGACGACGAGGCCCTGGCGGAGGTCTCGCGCTACTTCACCCGCCTGGCTGAGGCCGAAGGGCTTCCGGTCGGGCGCCCCCAGCCCTTCGACGCCGCCTATCTGCACCACCAGCTTCCCGGCGGCGTGGTCGGCACCATGCGACGGCATCTGGAAGAGCATCGCCAGTTGCACCAGGAGCAGGCGGTGATCGAGGAGCTCGGCCGGGTTCGCGAGGAGCTGGGCTGGCCCATCGTCATGACGCCCTTCGCCCAGATGGTGCTGACCCAGGCGGTGATGAACGTCACCGGCAAGGAGCGCTACGCCGTGATCCCCGACGAGGTGATCCGCTACGCCCTGGGCAAGTTCGGGCGGCCCAACGTGCCGATCGCGCCCTATGTGATGGACCGCATCATGTCGCTGCCGCGCGCCAAGGAGCTGGCGGTGGAGACCGGTATGGCCTCCCTCGACGAGTTGCGCCGAAAGCTCGGCCGCAAGCTGTCCGACGAGGAGCTGCTGCTGCGCGCCACCATGCCTGCGGGCCTGATCGACGACATGCAGGCGGCCGGCCCCGCGCCCCGTCATTACGACCCTGAATCCAAGCCCGTGCTGGATCTGATCCGCAGGCTGACGGCGCGGCGCGACCTTATGGACATCACCGTGGAAAAGCCGGGCTTTCGCCTGGCGTTGCGCGATCGCTCGCAATTTTCTAACGCCGTGGAGGCTTGAGTTTGGACGGTTCCCTGAACGACTGGAACGAGCCGATCGGGCCGATCGACGGCTTCATGTTCGACGTGGACGGCACGCTGATCCTGAGCGACCGGGCGCTGGGCGGCTACAAGGTGTTGCCCGGCGCGGTCGAGGTGTTGACCGCCCTAAAGGACCGGGGGATTCCCTTTGTCCTGCTCACTAACGGCAGCGCCTATCCGCCGGCCGAGCAGGCGGCCAAGCTGCGCGCGCTCGGCTTGCCGATTGAGGACGACCAGATGCTCACCCCCTCGAGCGTCGCGGCCGACCTCATGCCCCAGCGCGGGGTGAAGCGGGCGCTGATCCTCGGCACGCCGGGCGTCGGCCACGCCCTCGCCGAGGCGGGAATCGAGATCGTGTTCACCGGCCAGGAGGGCGCCGACAAGGTCGATGCGGTCTACATCGGCTGGCACCCGGACTGCGGCATGAAGGACATCGAGGCCGCCTGCAAGGCGATCTGGAACGGCGCCAAGCTTTATGTGGCCTCGGACGTGGCCTTCTTCGCGTCCAGCGCCGGAAAGACCATCGGCTACTCCCACGCCATAACCGCGGCGGTCCGCAAGATGACGAGCGCGCCGATGATCCTGACCGGCAAGCCGTCGCTTCAAGCACTGAGGTTCGTAGCGAAGAAACTGGGCGCGCCGATGCGCAAGGTCGCGGTGGTGGGCGACGATCCCCTGGTGGAGATCATCATGGCCCGGCGCGGCGGCGCCCCGGGGTTCGGCGTGACCACCGGCTTCACCAAGGCGAAGGACTGGGCCGCCCAGCCGCCGCTGCGCCGGCCCCACCGGGTGCTGCGCGGCGTCGGCGGCCTGCTTGAGCTGGGGGTGATCGGTTAACCCCCATCGTCATCCTCGCCCCTGTGGCGAGGACCCATAAGCGACAACAGTCCCGGCAAATCTCCAGCGCCTCGGTTCTGGGCCCTCGGGACGGGCCCGAGGGTGACGAGCGCTAGAGCGTCCGCCCGCTGAGTTGAATCGAATGTGATGGTCGGGGGGATTCCCTCGCTGCGGCCATTGTGAGTCCCTGGGATCGGATGATTCTGGAGGTTCAGATGGGAGC
>Ga0299912_10003754_pt1 | contig 12398 bp, 7 predicted proteins | sample RVTome_2_FD_207667 | JGI IMG/M metagenome (GOLD analysis project Ga0299912, IMG submission 207667) | Soil microbial communities from uranium-contaminated site in the Upper Colorado River Basin, Wyoming, United States - RVT95D214 (version 2) ... | reverse complement strand
TGCCATCAGGTTCATCTGGAGAGGTTCGGCAAGCCCGGGAAGACTCTTCTCGGCTCCGACAGCCACACACCCACCGGCGGCGGCATCGGCATGATAGCCATTGGAGCCGGCGGACTGGACGTCGCTGTTGCCATGGGCGGCGGCGAATTCTACATAACATGCCCAAAGGTCTACAAGATAAACCTGAAGGGCAGTCTCCAGCCGTGGGTCAGCGCCAAAGACGTGGTCCTGAAGATGCTGGAGATGTTCACAGTGAAGGGCAATGTCGGCGTCGTCATGGAATATGCCGGACCCGGCGTGAAAAACCTCACCGTCCCAGAGCGAGCCACAATCACCAACATGGGCGCGGAGATGGGGGTCACCACATCCATATTCCCCTCGGACGAGGAGACGAGGAAGTTCCTCAAGGCGCAGGGTAGGGAGGCGGATTGGGTTGAGCTGAGGGCTGATGATGATGCAGAGTATGACAGAGTAGTTGACCTTGACCTCAGCGAGTTGGAGCCTCTTGCGGCGGCGCCGCACAGCCCAGGCAACATAGTCCGGGTCAGTGACATGAAGGACATGAAGGTGGACCAGGTGATGCTCGGCTCCTGCACCAATTCTTCCTACAAAGAAATAGCCACAGCGGCTAAGATTATGAAAGGCAAAAAGGTACATCCGGATGTTTCATTCGGTGTCGCCCCAGGCTCGAGACAGGTGCTGCAGATGGCGGCAAGGGACGGCTACATCGTTGACCTGCTGGATTCCGGCGCTAGACTGCTGGAGGCGGCATGCGGATTCTGCATCGGCAACAGCCAAAGTCCGAAATCGACGGGCGTCTCTCTCAGGACAAGCAACAGGAACTTCGAGGGAAGGAGCGGCACCGCGGACGCGCAGGTCTACCTGGTGAGCCCGGAGGTTGCAGCTGTGGCAGCTATCACAGGTATGATGACAGATCCTCGGAAAGCAGGCATAGATTACCCGAGGGTCAGCATGCCGACGGAATTCCTCATCGACGACTCCATGTTCATCTTCCCAAAGGACGCTGACAGGAACGTTGAGGTCGTCAGAGGTCCGAACATCGGAACACCACCAGTCAACGACAAGATGCCCGAGCACATAAGGGGCAACGTGGGGATAAAGGTGGGCGACAAAATCACCACGGATCACATAATGCCAGCTGGAGCCAGGCTCAAGTACAGGTCCAACGTGCCCAAGTACTCGGAGTTCGTCTTCGAACCCATTGACCCAGCATTCCCCAAGAGGGCAATGGCTGCCAAAAAGAACGGCTTGCACACGGTTGTGGTTGCCGGCGAGTCCTACGGGCAGGGAAGCTCCAGGGAGCACGCTGCACTGTGCCCGATGTACCTCGGCGTTAAGGCAATCATAGCCAAGTCGGTGGAGCGGATCCATGCGGCTAACTTGGTGAACTTCGGCATAGTCTCGCTGTCTTTCAAGAACATGGCTGACTATGACAAGTTAGAGCAGGGCGACGAGATTGAAATACCAGACATCAGGAAGAAACTGGAGAACAACGGACCAGTCATCTTGGTGAACAAGACCAAGAACCTGAAAATCGAGCTTGGCTACAGCCTTTCGCAGAGGCAGAAGGACATTCTTTACGAGGGCGGCTTGCTCTCGTACACCGTTAAGTAATATCCCGGGAGAAATCTGAATGCCCAAAATAAAATTGAAGAGCACAATCGTCGAGATAGACGGAGACGAAATGGCCAGAATAATGTGGCAGATGGTCAAGGAAAAGCTCCTTTTGCCCTACTTGGACATGAACCTTGCATACTACGACCTTCAGTTGAAGAAGAGGGACGAAACTTGGGACAAGGTAACGCTAGAAGCCGCAGAAGCGATAAAGAAATACGGCGTTGGCGTGAAATGCGCCACCATCACCCCGAACAAGGACCGGGTTAAGGAATACAACTTGAAGCAGGAATGGCAGAGCCCCAACGGAACCATCAGAGCCGCGCTCGACGGCACGGTCTTCAGGGCGCCCATCCTGGTGAATAACATTCCACCCGCTGTCAGGTCTTGGAAGAAGCCAATCCACATCGGAAGGCACGCCTACGGCGACGTGTACAAAAACTGCGAGTACAGGGTCCCAGAGGCTGGAAAAGCCGAATTGACATTCACGAACAGCGCGGGCAAGGAAATGTGGCGCGGAACCATCCAAGACTTCAAAGGTCCAGGAATCATCCAGGGCATTCACAACACCGACAAATCCATAGGCAGCTTCGCCAAAGCCTGCTTCACCTACGCCTACGACCAGAAACTTCACCTGTGGCTAGGCGCCAAAGACACGATTTCCAAAACCTACGACGCCCAGTTCCGCAAGATATTCGAAGAGGAATACCAGAACAACTGGAAGACAAAATACGAGGAAGCCGGACTCGAATACTTCTTCACCTTGATTGACGACGCCGTCGCCAGGATAATGAAAACCGAGGGCGGCATGCTCTGGGCATGCAAAAACTACGATGGCGACGTTATGAGCGACATGCTGGGCTCAGCCTACGGCAGCCTGGCGATGATGACTTCCGTCCTTGTCAGTCCTCAGGGATTCTACGAGTTTGAAGCTTCGCACGGCACAGTCCAGAAGCACTACTACAAGCACCTGAAGGGCGAAAAGACCTCTACCAACCCCATGGCCATAATATTCGCGTGGACCGGCTGCCTCAGAAAGAGGGGCGAGCTGGACCAGACGCCGGAAGTCGTGGAGTTCGCGAGGAAGCTGGAAGAGGCGGCTCTCGAGACCGTCGAGGGCGGCGTCCTGACTGGCGATTTGATGCTCGTTGCCACACCAGACCCGAAGAACAGGCAAGTTTATACCGAGGAGTTCATCGCCGAAGTGGCAAATAGGCTCAAGATGAAGCTTGAATAGAGAGGCATGTGAATGGCGCACAAAGCGATCAGGGAAGCGGACGGCAAACGCATGCTCGCCCGCCTGTTCAAAGACTACTCTGACGGAAAGTACGACATCCCAGACAAGATTGTCTCCGTCGGACCAGACACCGACATGGCGAAGCTGCCGAATCAACACAAGTGGCTGATCACTGAGAGGTTGGTCGTCAAACCCGACCAGCTGATTAAGCGAAGGGGAAAGAACAAACTCATCCTTGTCGGCGCGAACTACGACCAAGCCAAGAAGTGGATTGAAGAGAAGTCCAAGGCGCCGATAACCGTCCACGGCAAGTTCGATGCCGACGGAAAGCCCGTGGACAAGGGAACGGTTGGGCAACTCACGCACTTCATCATCGAGCCGGTGATACCCCACAAGGAGTCGGACGAATGCTACGTCGCCATAGTGTCCACCCAGGACGGCGACACCATCTTGTTCTACCACCAAGGCGGGGTGAACGTCGGAGACGTTGACGCCAAGGCAGCACGCTTGGAAGTTCCCATCGGCACATTTCCGAAGCCTACGGAAGTCCAGAAGAAACTTCTGGCGAAGGTTCCTGCCGACCGCAGGAAGCGCGTTTCCGGTTTCATTGAGTCTTTGTTCAAATTCTACGCAGACCTGAACTTCACCTACTTGGAGATAAACCCGATTGTAGTGACGAAGAATTCGGTCATCCCGCTGGACCTCGCAGCGAAGCTAGACGACACTGCCGATTTCGAGAGCGGCGCAAAGTGGGGCAAAATAGAGTTCCCTGCGCCCTTCGGTCGGACTCTCACTAAAGAAGAAGCTTACATCGAGGAACTGGACGCGCAGACCGGAGCGTCTCTCAAACTCACCGTCCTCAACCCCGAAGGAAGAGTTTGGACGATGGTTGCAGGCGGCGGCGCCTCAGTCATATACGCGGACACCATCACCGATCTGGGCTGCATGAACGACTTGGCTAATTACGGCGAATACTCCGGAGACCCGAGCGAGGAGTTCACTTATCTCTATGCCAAAACAATAATCGACCTCATGACCCGGAAGGCGAATCCGACGGGCAAGTTCCTGCTTATAGGCGGCGGGATAGCGAATTTCACTGATGTTGCCGCCACCTTCAAAGGCATAATCAGAGCGCTCATGGAGTATCAGAAGAAGCTTCAGGAGAACAAGGTCAAGATCTACGTCCGCAGAGGTGGACCTAACTACAAGGAGGGGCTGGCGCAGATGAGAGTGCTTGGCGAGAAGATAGGTGTGCCGATTGAAGTATATGGACCGGAAACCCACATGACCAAAATCGTTTCCATGGCGTTAAAGGGAGGAGAGTACTGTGAAAGAGGCAGCTAAGAAAACCAGCGTATACGAACTCTTTGACAGGGACACTCAGTCCTTCATCTACAACAACCAGGTCATGGCTACGCAGAGAATGCTGGACTTCGACTATGTATCAAACCGCGAGACCCCTTCGGTGGCGGCAATAATCAACCCAACGGGCACAGACAGCTTCGCCAAGTTCTTCTTCGGCAAACGCGAGATCCTGATACCCATGTACAAGACCATCGAGAAGGCTGCGAAAATGCATCCGAACGTTGATGTGATGATAAACTTCGCATCTTTCAGGTCGGCGGCACCCTCAACCGAGGAAGCACTTGCCATACCGCAGATAAGGACCATTGTGATAGTGGCGGAGGGAGTGCCAGAGAGGCGAACGAAACTGCTCACCGCCAAGGCCAAAGCCCTTGGAAAGGTCATCATCGGCCCCGCCACTGTCGGAGGAGTAAAAGCCGGCTGCTTCAAGATCGGCAACGCGGGCGGCACAATCGAAAACATCATCGAGTCCAAGCTTCACAGGCCAGGTTCCGTGGGGTTCGTGTCGAAATCTGGCGGCTTGAGCAATGAGGCATACAACATTATCGCTAGGAATGCGGACGGTTTGTACGAGGGCATAGCTATCGGCGGGGACACTTACCCAGGCTCTACCCTGCTGGACCACCTTCTCAGATTTGAGAAAATACCCGAAATCAAAATGCTGGTGTGCCTGGGCGAAGTAGGCGGCAGCGGCGAATACGAGATCGCCGAGGCGCTCAAGAACAAGAAGATAACAAAGCCGCTGGTGATCTGGGTCACCGGCACCTGCACCAAAGCCTTCAAAACCGAAGTTCAATTTGGGCATGCGGGCGCAAAAGCGGGCTCTGAAGCGGAAACTGCTGACGCAAAGAACGCGGCTCTCAAGGAAGCCGGCGCCATAGTCCCCAACTCGTATGATGACTACGACCAGAAGATAAAGTCCACATACGAGAGCCTGGTCAGGAAGGGCATCATTAAGCCGAAGCCGGAGCCGCCTGTGCCAAAGGTTCCGATGGACTACGCCAAGGCGCTGAAAGAAGGGCTCATCAGGAAACCCTCCAACTTCATCTCCACGATATCGGACGACCGAGGCGAAGAACTGCTTTATGGCAAGATGCCGATTTCCGAGGTCTTCAGAAAGGACATAGGAATCGGAGGAGTACTGAGCATCCTATGGTTCAAGCGTCAGCTCCCAGCGTATGCAACCAAGTTCATAGAGATGACCATCATGGTCACGGCTGACCACGGACCAGCAGTGTCAGGCACCCATAACACCATAGTCGCAGCCAGAGCAGGCAAAGACCTGATTTCCTCGGTCGTGAGCGGCATGCTGACCATCGGCCCCAGGTTCGGAGGCGCCATTGACGGCGCGGCCCAGATGTTTTCTGACGCTTATGACAGGGGGTTAACGCCAGCCCAGTTCGTCGAGGAGATGAAGAAGAAGGGCGAGAACATCCAGGGCATCGGGCACCTCATCAAGAACATACATAATCCGGACATGCGGGTGACCATCATGAAAGACTACGCCAAGAAGCACTTCAAAGCCACACCGCTCCTGGACTTCGCCCTCGAAGTGGAGAAGGTCACCACAGCCAAGAAAGACAATCTCATCCTGAACGTGGACGGCTGTATCGGGATTTGCTTCGTGGACATGCTGAGGAACGAGATGCCGAAGGAGGAAGCCGACGAGTACGTCCAGATGGGCGCCCTGAACGGCCTGTTCGTGGTGGGCAGGACCATCGGATTGACGGCGCATTTTCTGGATCAGAAGCGGCTCAAGCAGGGCCTATACAGACACCCGTGGGACGACATCGCCTACATGACAGAATAGGCATGTATTGGCACGACGACAGAACTGTTCAATCCTAAGCTCCTGCGCATCTGAGCCATTCCAAATGGTCGTCTCCGCAAAGCCACTCAGTATGGAGTTTTTCCGAACTCTGCAAAGGCACGAAGCGCACAAAATGACGCCCATCAGAAGCCCTAAACAAAATAGCCCTAAAATCACCAAAGTCACTGATGCCTTCAGCAATCTTTTCCATTTTGTTGAATGGCCTCATAGTAGTATTCTTCGGGTTTAGATATAAAACTAGCCTTAGAGCACGCTCCCTACCCGTTCAAGGTTACGGTTTCAGTTGAAATGAGGTAGTTACAGGTTTGCGACAAGGAATCTTGGCAAACACGTTTTGGGCAGAGAAACGCTCAAATCACACTTGAAAGAAAACGCCGCGGGAATTGGAACCGTCTAACTTCTGACGTGGTGTGCAAATGTCCAACGTCAAATGCTGCAATTATATGTTTATATAGAATTTGCGCCAATTAAGAAGGCTTATTGAACGTTCGTTGAGAGGAGCCTTTTGGTGCAGGAACAAAGAAAGCGGAAAACTTGGGCAGTTATTTTTCTGATAGTTTCTGTTTCAATCGCGATATTACTGTTGCCTCAACTGAACAGTTTTGGAAAAGAGCGTGCGCCGACTGCCGCTGAGAATGAATTCATGTATGAGAAATCTATCAATGTGCTTGTTATGCTTCTGATAGGCTTCGGCTTCTTAATGGTGTTCGTTAAGAAGTACGGTTACACGGCTGTCACATCCACTTATCTCTTGGTTGCGTTGTCCTTGCCGCTGTACATGCTATTGAGACCTTACTTGTGGGGTGCAGCTGCAGACCTATCCGTAACGAATATTTCCATGCTTCTGTTCGCGGAATTTGCTGCCGCCAGTCTTCTCATCGCGGTGGGCGGTCCGCTGGGTAGAATAAAGACTTCGCAGTACTTGCTTATCGGATTGTTGTTCACACCCCTGTACGCACTCAATGAATGGCTTGTTTTTGGAGGGATAATCATCCCAGCAGGTGCTTTCTTGGACACCGCCGGTTCGATAACCATTCATGCTTTTGGAGCCTATTTCGCCCTCGGATTAACGATAATGCTGACCGCGAAGAAAGAACAAGACATACGCGTGGAAACATCCAAGAACAGCAACCAGTTCGCGCTGCTGGGAAGCGCAGCATTGTGGGTTTTCTGGCCTTCATTCTGCGCTGCTTTGGCGCCTATTGACAAGATTTCTTTGGTGGCAATCAACACAATCATGGCTCTTTGCGGCGCGACTCTTATGACCTACGTGGCTTCTGTTTTGATTAGAGGCAAAATCGAAGTAAGCGATATTGCCAACGCCTCACTTGCAGGAGGTGTGGCGATAGGTGCTTCGGTTGCTAATGTTACCCCTGGGTTGAGCTTGATGATTGGGCTGGTTGCGGGGGGAATCAGCGTCGTTGGCTATGCAATCGTACAGCCTAAACTTCAGAAGGTGACAGGCGGAGTAGATACCTGCGGCGTTCATAACCTTCACGGAATGCCCGGCGTTTTCGGCGGCTTGGTTGCCATGGGGTTGGTGGCCTTTCCGTTATGGCAATTGGCAGGCATAGGTTTGACGGTGATTCTCGCGGTTACAATGGGTGTTGTCGTGGGATTCTTCGTTTCAAAAGTCGGAAGGACTGAAACTGCATATGAGGACAGAGAAGAGTTTATGCTTTCTGAGTGAAACTGAGAGGACTGTGAATCAACTCGCGCTACGTAAAAAAGGTAAGCCAGAGATAATCTTCACTACTATAGGGCGCGCATTCGGTTGTTTCTCGGGTTATGCTCAACCTCCCAACCATCCAGGTGAATATCGAAATTGAACTTGGGTTTGCTGGGGCTCCGACGGAAGAGTCTTCCAAGAGAGAGAATGTCCGAAATCTCTTTGACCCCTGCTGCTACCGCTTCTAATAGTCGAACCGTCAGAGCCCATTCAGCCCGTTTCTCTGCCACTGCAAGGAGAAAAAAGGGAAGGATTAGTTTTTGTTTCCCGTTTATTTGCGTTTTTTGAGGATGACTGCGGCTGCTGCGACTATGGCAATGATGATGACTGCGGCTATTCCTACGTAGAGTGTGGTGTTGGGTGACTCCTTTGGACCTGGAACTGGAGAAGGCGAAGTGGTGGTGGTCACGGTTGGAGTCGGGGTGGGGGTGACTATGGGTGTCGGCGTTGGTGTTGCGGTTACGACCGGCATCGGAGCGGCGGGACCAGCCACAACTCCGATTTCTGCGGTTGAAGCGTAGTAGCTGTTTGAACCGTCGAAGACTGCGGTGATTTTGAATATGCCCTGAGCCGTTGGGGTCCATGAGGCTATGTAGTTGCCTGACATGTCGCTTGCAGTTTGGATGGTGTCAACCACGCTGTTGTTCTGGTCTGTTACGTACAGTGTCACGGGAACGCCCGTTGCTGTAGTCGGCATGGGCTGCTGCAGATAGAGGTAGGTCATCCACGCAGTCATGTTTTCGTCAGATATTGCTGGGGTGCCTGCTGTTAGTACACCTATTGCCGTCTTGCCTGGAGATTGGTCGGTAACTGTTCCTCTGATTGCTATGGGTGAGCCAACTGTTACTCCGCTCATTGGCGCATCCACCGTGGTCTCGCTTTGTCCTTTGCCGAAGGCATAGATTTGATTGTCATATGCGTTGTACCCTACCAGAATGCCGTCAGCCACCGCCATGGAGGCGAAGAACGCTGGAAGTTTCCACAGAAGTCTGCCTGTGTCTTTATCTAAGCAGTAAAGCGTGTAGCCTCTCAACATGGGCGTGTTCGGTGTGTGTTCAGTTACGCCGAAGTATACCTTATTGTCCGCGCAGGTTACGCTGCCGAACGTGGGCCAGACTCCGTAGGGCGTCATGAGCCCGCTGCTTTCTTGTTTGAAGGCCCACAGGTGTTCGCCAGTAGTCAGGTTGAAGGCCATGACATCGCCTGAATACCCAGTGACCAGCAACATTCCGTATGCCATCTGCACACCCCAATCGTAGACTGACCAGTCGCTGTCGGTGAATTGGTTCAATGGTTCTGTGACAAAGCGTTCTTCTCCAGTTTTCATGTCGATGACGTGGTACTGCATGGTTTCCTTCTGGAAAAATGCGTAGGTGCCTAGACCGACTGCTCTGGCCCAGTAGACGATAAGCGTTGGTGACGAAGGCCCGCCTGGTCCCCATCCCACGTTAGTCCAGTTTTTCCTCCACAACTCGGAACCGTCTTTGAGGCTGTAGCCGACGTGCACGAAAGTTGGGGCGCTTGTGTTTGTTCCTGACTGTACTGTTGCTTCAGCCACCATCACTCCGGTCGCGTAGTCGGTGAAACATGCGCTCTGGGTTCCAGGCACATCAGGCACGGACACGTTCCACTGTATGCCTCGGCTCCATGCGGGGGATGACAACGTCCAAGGCCTGTAAACTTCAGCGTTAAACTGCGTCGCGCCATACGTCACAGCCAAGGTTGAGTTCCACAGGTACATCCTGTTGCTGAATCCGCTGAGGCCGTAAACTAGCATTTCGCCGTTTGGACCGTATACTGAACTCGGGGAGCCCGAAGCGTTCACGAAAGTGGTGAGCAGTCTTCCGGTGAAGGCGTCGTACATCTGCCAACCTCCTCCGCTTGAGGTCCATAAGTAGGCCATAGAGCCGGTTTGTACGCCTGTGCTGAACGTCAATACCTGCACTGCTGAAAGCTGTGGCAAAGAGTCGTTAGACCATATTGTTGCTCCCGTGCGCAAGTCTGCACACGTTACTCCCCACACACCAGCTGCAAAGGTGTTGTAGAAGAGTCGTCCGCTGACTATTCTGGGCGTGAACTTGTTTTCGTAGAGTAGCCCGTGGTAGAAGTTTATTCCCCAGCCAGCTGTTCCGCCTGTGATGCCGCCGAAGGTTAGTTGTTTGGTCCAAAGTATGTGGGGGCTGTCTGGTGCTTTCGTAAAGTAGTTGGCGGCAGCGGCTCCCATACCGCTGACCAGCCAGTTTCCAGCTATTTGGTACCAGTCTCTGTTTTCAGCGCTTATCGGGTTTGACCAGTAGCCTGCTGGGAGGGGCACTTCGGGCCAAGGTTCTATTTTGTCTTGCTGAACTGTCAGCGTTATTTCGCGGCTTGCGCTCGTTTTGAAGGTGTAAAGACCAACGGGCAGTGTCATTAGGCCAACAGTTCTGGTAATGTTAATCTCTGCCTCAATGAAGGTTGCTGTGATTTTGTACGTGCCAACTTTGTCGGGGGTGAAGAGGCAATAGCTACCGCCCACAGGGTCAGATTCGTAGGGTCCTTTAGTGATGGTTTTTCCTTCAGGGTCGGTAATGGCCACAGTGTAGTTCCACCCGTAATAGTCAAAGGTATTGAGTTGGGGTGGGTCGTGGTCAAGCCAGAAGACGATGTTCATCACCTGATTTACGCCCACAGGATTTGGCGAGACCGCTATGTAACAATTGGTGGGAATGTCCATTTCAATCGCTGCCGTGGTTGCGGGTATTGCTGCTAATAGCGCCGGTATGGTTAGCAACAGAAGTAAAGCAGTTGTTCCTAGGATTTTTTGATCTCGCGGTTTTTCTAGATGTTTGTTTGCCAACTTTAATTTCTCCTTTTTGTGGAAAACCAGTTTATCTGAATTCGTATTTAATTGTTTCCAAAGTTAGGGCAAAGTCACACTAATTATTAAGCAATACATGTTTGTTGTTTAATTATTTTTGATAAGACTAACCCGAGGCGCCATCGATGTTTCCAACAAAACTTATCTACAGGTCAGAAATACAGTTGAAGCGGGAGAACATGATTGCCAACGCAGAAATCGACGAAATCGATTTGAAAATACTAGGCGCTCTAACAAGAGATGCACGTGCGAGACTCAAAGACATCGCGAGAGACTGCGGCATATCATCCGTTGCGGTGCTGCATCGAATTAGACATTTAAAAGCAAGCGGAGTGATAACTGGAGCGACGCTTTTTCCTGATTTGGCAAGACTCGGTGGGGTGATTATAGCCACCCTTGGAATTGATTTGGAAGCTGGAAAGGAAGAGGAAATTATCACCGTGATTCGAGAACAGACAAACTTGATCGAACCCTCAACAGGCATTGGCAAATACGATTTATGCGCCCTCGTATTCGCAGAGAATTTGACTACCTTAGAAAAAGCAACTCAAACAGTAAGGAAGCATGCGGGAGTAAGAAGAATAACGGTCAACATGTGGGTTTCCAAGCCGGTCATGGCATACGAAAATGTTGAACTACAACCTAGAGGAACCTGACGGGACATGGACAAGCTTGACTATCTCATACTGAGTGAACTGCTCAAAAACGCTCAAAAGTCTTTCCTGACTATTGCAAGAAGACTGGGTGTCTCACCGTCCACTATTGTGAAGAGATACGGAAAAATGAAAGAAGACGGGACAATAACAAGTTCCGTCGTATCGTTAGATCTTTCGAAACTCGGATATCAGGGAAAAGCTTTCTTGATGATTACAAACGTGCCAAACAAGGATAAATCTGCCACTATTGAGTCCCTCAAAAAAATCAGGAACATCATGTTAATAACCGAGATAATCGGAGCTTTCGACATACTTGCCATCGCACCGGTTTCAGACCTGAACTCCATCAAAACCTTAGTGAGAGAAGTAAAGAAAATACCTAGTGTGCAACAAGTTGAAATAACCTGCATCGGCGATACTGCTTTTCCTATTAACTCTAGTTTTGGAGAAGTTGTGTCCAAGAAATGCCTCTATTTGTCAGCCTCGAATGCCGACTTGTGACCAAGCCTCAGGCAACCACGTCCAAAATTATCACAAGCAAAGTGGCGCCGGGGAAGGGATTCGGATGCTCGTAGTCGAGGCGATATCGCCTCTAAGGTTTCTCCGCAGCAACTTTCCCTTTTTTAAGACCAAACGAGACTATCTCCAGCAGTAAGAAATATTGCGCAGCAGATTGACTGGAGTTCAATCCCAAATTCCTAGCAAGCTCGGGTTTTTACTCTGTACAATCTCCTGCGACTACCGTTAGCTCAATTCATTTCGATGCCGGATGGGATCAATTCCTGAAATAGCTGCCTTCTTTCGGAGAACGGATTGCTAAAAGCAACATTGCATTGCACAAGTTGTCCTAGGTGCACCAAGAATAGAACTTGATAAAAAATTCTCTATTTAAGGAGAAGAGGAAGCAAAGAAATTATTGAAAAGCTCCAAAACCCTTTTGAGTTTAATCTTTCATGTAGCGTTTTAGTTCACAGAAGGAGGTAGGTTCCAAAAACCACCAGCCTTCCTCTTTAGGCTCCTCTTTCTTAGGTCTAACGTAATTAAAACAACGGGGGAGCAATTCATGCTCTCTTTCATAAGGATCAAGA
>Ga0299912_10003753_pt1 | contig 12398 bp, 8 predicted proteins | sample RVTome_2_FD_207667 | JGI IMG/M metagenome (GOLD analysis project Ga0299912, IMG submission 207667) | Soil microbial communities from uranium-contaminated site in the Upper Colorado River Basin, Wyoming, United States - RVT95D214 (version 2) ... | reverse complement strand
CGCGCTCGCCCTCGCGGCCTGGGGCGGCCTGGTTGCGTTCGCCCTCATGGACGCGCCGAGCCAAAGGATCGAATGGAAGCCTTTCGAACTCGTCGAATCCCGCGACACGCCCTACGGCAAGCTCCAGATCGTCAAGGCGGCCGAGCAGGTGACGCTCTATTCCAACAAGCTCAAGGTCTATTCGTGCCCGGACCCGGCCTCGGCCGAGGAGGCGGTTCACTTCGCGCTGCTTCAGAGGCCGGCCGCGGAGAGGGTCCTGCTCATCGGCGGCGGGGCCGGCGGAAACCTGAGGCAGGCCCTCAAGTATCCGAGGGTTCGGATCGAATACGTCGAGCTCGACCCGGAGATCATCCGCCTGTCCCGGAAATACCTTCCCGACGAGGAACGGAAAGCGTTGGATGACCCGAGAGTCCGCATCCACGCCGAGGATGGGCGCGCCTTCCTGGGACGGGCGAGCGGCGGATTCGACGCGGTCCTCCTCGACCTTCCCGAGCCGGCCACCGCCCAGGTCAACCGGTTTTACACGCGGGAGTTCTTCGCCCTGGTCCGGGCGCGCCTCGCCCCGGACGGCGTCTTCGGCTTCCGGGTCCCCTCCGCCGAAAATTACATCGGAGGGGAGCTCCGGGAATTTCTGGGGACGCTGCGGACGACCCTGACGTCCGTATTCGCCGAAGTCGCGATCGTCCCCGGCGATACCAATATCTTTCTCGCCTCGGCCGGGCCGCTGACGCTCGACCCGGACGAGCTGGGACGCAGGATCGAGGCGGTCGGATTCGAGAATGTCTTTATCAGGCCCGCCCTCCTTTCGGCCCGGCTCAGCCCTATGCGCCGAGGCTATCTTGAAGAGACCCTCCGCGATGCCGCGCCCGGCATCAACTCCGACCTCAGGCCCCTCTCCTATTATTTCAGCTCGGTCCTGTGGAGCACTCAGTTCCGCGGGGCGGAGACTTCGCTTCTCAAATGGCTGGCCAAGCTGCCTGCTTTCTGGCTGCTCGACCTGCCCCTGATTCTGTTCGTCGCCGTCCTGGCCGCCGCCCGGCGCCGCCGGAGCCAGTCCGGTCTCTTCCTCATCCCGGTCGGCGTCATGGGGATGACCTCGATCGTCTTCGAGATCGCCGTCATCCTGGCCTTCCAAATTTATTTCGGCAGCGTTTACGGCCGGGTGGCTCTGCTCCTGACCTCGTTCATGGCCGGGCTCGCGGCGGGAGCGTTTGCGGGCCGCCTGCGGAGACGGGTAAGTCTTGCCGATGTCACAGCCTCTCAGGGAGGCTTCATCCTAATCCTTGCGGCCTTCTCCCTTTCCTTGCGGGGAACGCCGTCGGCCGGCCTTATGGTCGGCCTCCTGGCCGGATTCGGGTTCCTGGGCGGATGGCTTTTCGTGGCCGCGAACCGGTTGTACCTCAAGAATCAGGAACGATTGGGAACCGGCTACGGCCTGGATCTTCTCGGCTCGTTCCTGGGCGCGCTGGCCGCTTCTTCGGTCCTGATCCCTCTTGTCGGGATGGACAAGCTCATAACGTATTTGATTCTGGCGAATTCCGCCTGCCTGCTTTATCTCCTGGAGACGCCATTCCGAAGACCGTGTGTTTGAAGGTGAAGAAAATGACCGCGGCCGTGCCGATGGCCAATAATGAAAACAATTCAGCCTTCTGGTAAGTTTTGAGTACCCAGAGCTTGGAGGAGAAATAAAGGGCCGCCCCGGCCAGCGAGATGAGCAGGGCGGGGAGCACAATAAGGGACGATCCGAAGAGTTTCTGGCCTTTGAGGAACTCGAGGCCCGTCCAGACCGTACCCCCGATCGCCGTCCAGGAATGGCCCTTGCGCCGGGCCAGCAAGGGCGAGAGAACGGTCCCCAGTATAAAGCCCCCTGTGATCATCAGAAAATAAAAAACGCCCGGGAAGGCCCAGAACGCGCCGCTGCCGACGTCCAACCGCCGGAAAACCAGGAGATAGACAAGAAAAGGATAGGCCGCGACGACGGCGAGCTCGAAAAGGGGGCGGCCGTCGCCGGCGTGGGCGACCTGGAGCGCGACCGAGGCGACAAGGTAGAAAACGAACCCGATCACGACCGGGAGCGTCACCCAAAGCTTGGTCATGGGCGGACGGGCCACAACCAGGGACACGATGGTCGCCGCGAAGCAGAAAAGGACGAACAGCGTCCGAATCCCGGAACCTTTCTTTTTCTCCAAGGCTTATCCTCCCCGTAGGAACGATTCTCAAGATCTATCTTATCAAATAATGGGCCCCAAGATTCAAGGTTTCCAGATCCCAGCCATCCCCCGAAGAAACTAGGAAAATAGATGTCTGTCACCATTTAAGCTTCTCACCATTTAAGCTTCTCACCATTTAAGCTTCTCTCTCCAGGCCCAGTCATCATCTTTTTCCGCAACAAGCTGGGTGATCGCATAGGTACTTCGCCCCCCGTCATCCTTTTCGTTGGAGCCGAAGCTGTAGATGATCAACTCATTATTCTCAACCTTGTAGATGAGCGGCTTCCCTGTGAAGGGATCGATAGGCACCTCGTCCAGGATCTCCGGGACCAGGGCTTCCAGGTTCGTCGGATACTGACCATTCCTGTTTTTATAAATTTTGCAGGCCAGGCCGGCTTTTGTCGTCAGTATCATGGCTTCGAAGGTCGCTTCTTTTAAATAGACGCTTTCGAAATCGGTCGCGAGTATACCCGGCAGCCTTAGATACCAGGGGGCGGGTTCCGCCTTCCGGCTTGGGTCCCGATCCATCTCTTTGACCTTGAAAAAAGACAAATTGGCCCGATGTTCAACCCCCGGCAACAACCTTTGAAACCAGACGATTTCAGCCTTGAGATATGGTTTGACCAGCCAATAAAAGAATCGTTTGCCCTTGATCTCCGAGACCGCTATGGCGTCCTTATCTCCCCTTAAGAGATCCAAGCCCTGCTCCAAGCTGTATATCCTCTCGGTGCGGGCGTAACGCGCGAATTGCGTCCGCCAGGGTTGGACATCCATCTCTTTGATCCAAGCGGCTAAGGTCTCGGAATCGAGGTCCCGTCCACGGGCAATTCGGTTAAAGCAGACGAGGAGCGATTTCATGTCGGCCAGGGCGATCAAGTTTCGGATGAGAAAGGGTTCGTCCAGGAGCTTCCTGACAAAATTCATGCCGAGCCGGCACTGCTCCAGTCCTCCCTTGGCCTGCCCGGATTCGGCTCTGAGGACAGCGTCGATTCCAAGAAGACGCACGGCTTGGATCAACTTGATTGCATTAGGTTGTTCGATTGAATAGGAAGGTTTCGTCCAATCCCCATAACGAAAACACTTTTTTTGGGACGCCTCATAAATGAATTCAAAAACTCTTCGATTTCTCTCGGCCAGCTGAGTCCAGGTTGCCCGGGAGGCCTCATCGATGGGCTCTCCTTTGAATATCGTCTCAAACATATTGCTAAATGACGCCTGATCCGAGGAAACTCTCTCGAATAAAGACTCCGCGGCTTTCCATAGTTGCGCCCCATTCTCAGCATCATCACAAGTTGGCGCGATATCATGACGGGTCAGTGGCAGGCCATCGGTCTTAGCCTGTTCAAGGTAGTTATGCAATTTCCTTCCCATGGAATAGTTCAGGACCGCCCGGATCGAGAGCCCCACCGTCAGGATGACAAGCAGGACAACGGATGCTTTAATTAATACTTTTCGAATTCTCATGGCTTTCGAATTCCTCCTTTAGTAATGCCGCCAATTCCCGGCGGACGGCGTTGATATCTTCGCGCTGAACGAGCATCATTCTCCGCCCGACGAGCAGCTCTGAGCCTATCGTATCCCCGGAGACTTCAGCCCAGGCGAGCGCCGTATCGCCGGAATCCGCTGCAGTCGGACTAGGACCAGCCACAAGGGCTTGGATTCGAATTTGTTCCGAATGAGAGAGAGCTGCATCCAAGGCGAATAACATCCCCAGAACAAGAGGACAGACAACAAGGCTTTTCTTGAGAACGCCTTTCCATCTCAGGTAGGCGTTGTCGTCGGATCGAGCGGCTTTCAATACTCTCTCCCGGAGTCCCCGGGGAGCCGGTTTCAAACGACAGGACGCCAGAAGTCCTTCGATATCCCGGTCATCATCTGTTTTCATGATTCGCCTTCAGTAGAGCGCGCATCTTCGCGATCCCGAGCCGGTACCGGCTTGCCGCGGTGTTGATCGAAACGCCGCAAATCCGGGCCGTGTCATTAAATGAGAAATCCTGGAATATTTTTAAGATGATGGTTTCTCTTTGTTCGTCGGGCAGCCGAGAAAGAGCCCGGGCGATCGCGTCGCCCGTCGAGGGATCCGGCCCCTCCAAGACCGCGACCGGCGCCGAATCGCCGTCGCGACGTAAATGCTCGCCCGTCCGTTCCCGAAGGCGCTTCCCGAGATGCCGGTTTGATTCGTTCCTCAGGATCTTGAAGACGAACGCTCGCGGGTTTCGGATGAGCGGCCAACGCAAAGAGATGCGGGCCAGCCGGCAGAACGTTTCCTGAAGCACGTCCTCGGCGTCTTGGCAGGACCCGAGCCTAAGGGTCAGATAATGATACATCATCTCTTCGTAGCGGTCATACAGCTCGTCCAGCTTCATCCGTTTTCGATCTTTGTCCGCCTATCTCTAAAGACCCGCGGTCTCCCCATTTTTGTCATTGGTTTTCTTATTTTCTTGATTAATTATTTCACAGCGCCCGGGCACTTCCAAGGGGAAACCCCTTTCCAAGGCTAGATCCGGATTCTCCGCATGCGGAAACATTTCCATTCATGGGATTCCATGGGAAGGGTTTTGAAAGCAGGATGAAGCGACCATTTTAAAAACCCGAAGGGGAGCGAGGCCCGCAAATAAATTACGCGGCCCTGAAGGATTACGACGCGGAGTGTATTCACTATCTGGAAAACATGGCGGAGAAGGTCTATGCATGCGGGTTCAGTGCCTTTTTTTTAGATTACGTCTTATGATAGAGTGCAGGCGAGGAGAGATGTATGACGAACAACAAACGCAGAGCCCTAATAATGACGGCGCTGGTCGCGGCCGGCGTACTCTCTTTCAATTCGATTGCCAGCGGACTTCGGCCATCCTCTTCCGAAAACGCCCCAAAACCGGAGAGCTACGGCATTGGGACATGGGACGCCGCCTCTCTCGGGAACCATCGGGCCGTCCTGCGGGTCGAAAAGAAGGCCGACGCCGTTTTCGCCCGGATCCCCTGGCGGCGGCGCGACATCAATCCCCAGGATAAAGCCGTCCTGGTCTACGACGCCTCGACCGGCAAGCGCACTCTCAACCTATACCTGGTGGACATCAACCGCGAGTTCGGAGATATTGTCTTTCAACCGCAAACCGCTCCCGGCGATTATTTCGTCTATAACATGCCCTATAAAACCGAGGGTCGCAACTACCCGAAAGTAACCTACCTCGCTCCCGAAGCCACAACCGAGGCCTCATGGCTGGCCGCGAACCAGCTCGGTCCCGAGCTATGGACCGAGGCGCGGTCCCGGATGATGCCCGCCGCCCGCCTCCTCCAATTCCAGTCGATCGACGCCTTCCATTCCTTTTATCCGATGGAAGTCATCGCGACCCGGGCCGAAGTCGACGCCCTTCTCGCCAAGCGCCCCGGCGCCGATTACCTGGTTTTTCCGGAAAGTCGGGAGAACCCGATCCGGATGACCCGCGACCTGCCCTATCGCTGGGTCGAACGAGGCGCCCCGGATATCGTGCGCGGCCGCGCCGACAAGGGCGAGTATTTCGCGTTCCAAGCCGGGCTTTGGGCGGCCCGCAAAGGGATCGAGGACGTCGAAGTCCGCTTCTCCGGACTGCGCCCCCAAACCGGGATGGGCCTCATTCCCGCCTCGGCTTTCACCTGTTACAACCTGGAAGGAGTGGACTGGAAAGGAAACGATTTCAAGCGGACCTCGTCCGTTCCCCAAGGGCGCGTCCAAGCGCTCTGGATGGGCGTTCAGATTCCGGCCGATGCCGCTTCCGGCGCCTACTCGGGTGAAATAGTCATAGCGCCCAAGGGGATGGCCGAGACCAAGATCGCGATCGAGCTCACCGTGACGGATAAGGTCCTCGCCGACGCCGGAGACAGCGATCCGCTGCGCCTGTCTCGGCTTCGTTGGCTCAATTCCCGGATCGCCCTCGACGACGGGATTGTGAAACCCTACGGGCCGCTGTCCGAATCGGGGAACACGATAGGCTGCTTGGGACGAGAGGTCCGCCTTTCGCCGGCGGGATTTCCCGAAAGCATTCGGAGCTACTTCGCGCCCGAGGTCACGCATTTGAGCGGGACGGCGACCGAGGTTCTGGCCGCGCCCATCGCCTTCGCGATCGAAACGGCGTCCGGGGACGTCCTCCGCTTCAAGGGCGACGGCTACCGAATCACGAAACGGGCCGAGGGCGCCGTCGCCTGGGAAGCGGAAAGCCGGTCCGGCGCCTTGACGCTCTCCCTCAAGGCCCGGATGGAATTCGACGGGTTCGTCGACTTTCAGGCCGTCCTCTCTTCCGCCGCGGCCGCCGACGTCAAGGACATCCGCCTCGAGATCCCCGTCTCGCTCCCCGTCGCCCAATACATGATGGGGATGGGCGTCAAGGGTGGACTCCGCCCGGCCGAGTTCGAGTGGCGCTGGGATGAGACCCGCAATCAGGACTCGATCTGGGTCGGCGCCGCCCATGCCGGCCTGCAGTGCGCTTTTCGCGACGAGAATTACGTCCGGCCCCTCAACACGAATTTCTACCTCCTCAAGCCGCTCCGGCTGCCGCCTTCCTGGTGGAACCAGGGGAAAGGGGGATTCCGTTTCAAGCCGTCATCCGACGGCCGCGCCCTTCTCATGACGGCGACGAGCGGGCCGCGCGTGGTCGAAGCCGGCCAACCCCTCCATTTCTATTTCAGCCTCCTCCTGACCCCTTTCAAGCCCCTCGACACCCGCGCCCAATGGTCAACCCGCTACTACCACGCGTTCAAGCCGCTCGGCGAAATTCAGGCGGCGGGCGCTAACACAGTCAACGTCCACCACGCCACGGAGGTCAATCCCTTCATCAACTATCCCTTCTGGCGGCCGGCCGAGATGAAAGCTTATATCGACGACGCCCATGGCCGGGGGATGAAGGTCAAGATCTACTACACGGTCCGCGAGCTCTCTAACCGGGCCGCCGAGCTGTACGCCCTGACGAGCCTGGGCGATGAAGTCCTGATCGGAGGCCCGGGCGGCGGCTATTCCTGGCTCCAGGAGCATCTCGAGCCCGACACTATCGCGGGATGGTTCGTTCCCGAGCTCCAGGACGCGGCCCTGATCACCAGCGGGACGTCCCGCTGGCACAATTCCTATGTCGAAGGCCTGGACTGGCTCGTCCGCAACGTGGGGATCGACGGATTGTACATCGACGATGTCGCCTTCGACCGCACCGTTATGAAACGCGTCCGCAAGATCCTGGAACGGGGCCGGCCGGGCGGGGCCCTGATCGACCTCCACTCCGCGAATCAGTACAACTCCCGCGACGGCTTCGCCAATTCGGCCAACCTCTACCTCGAGCACTTCCCCTACCTCGACCGTCTCTGGTTCGGCGAGTACTTCGACTACAACTCCCCGCCCGACTTCTGGCTGGTCGAGGTTTCCGGCATTCCGTTCGGCCTGATGGGCGAGATGCTCGAGAAGGGCGGCAACCCTTGGCGCGGCATGCTGTATGGAATGACGGCCCGCCTGCCCTGGGCGGGAGACCCGCGGCCCCTCTGGAAGTTCTGGGACGAATTCGGGATCCGGGACACGAAGATGATCGGCTATTGGTCGCCCAACTGCCCGGTCCGGACGGGCCGGCCCGACGTCCTGGCCACGGCTTACGTCAAGGACGGGGCGACTTTAGTCGCGGTCGCGAGCTGGGCCAAGAAGCCGGTGAGCTTCCCTCTCATCATCGACTGGAAAGCCCTCGGACTCGACCCCAAGCGGGCCCGGATGGAAGCGCCCGGCATCTCTGAGTTCCAAAAGGAGAAGAGCCTGCCGCCCGGCGACTTCACGGTCGTCGTCGAGCCGGGACTCGGCCGCCTCTTCGTCCTCAGCGAGAAATAATCGAGCCGCCCGTCAGGGGATGGTGACCCTCAACTGTTGACGGGCCTTGAACTTGACCGAACCTTTGGCCAGGTCGGCGCATTTCAGGATATCTCCGCCGAAGGCCGCCGAGAATTCGACCAGCTCCCCTCCCGTCTCCGAAAACGCCCCCGTATCGATCAGGTCAAGGGCCAGCCGCCGGCCGGCAACCGGGGGCCAGATCAGCTCGCTCGGAAGCCGGACCGTGAAATGGAGGTCCTTGCTGTCGTCGGCCCATTCAAAGGCCGGCCAAATCTTCCGCTTGGGCAGGGGGCTGTCCTCGACGCTCAGCCAGAGCTGGACGTTCATGCGATAACTGTGCTTGAACCAGATTCGGGCCGCGGGCACCGGCCGGGGAGTGACGATGTCGACGATAAAAGCATCCCCGATCCCCCCCCAAATCCCGCTCAGCGTGTCGATTTGGGAGAAGGTGTACTCGGAATAGCCCTCCGTGCCCCAGCGGTCCCCGTAGCTGTTCACGAACTTGAACGTTTTTTTATTGGCGTCGTATCCGACGACGGCGATGAGGTGGCCGTCATCGACGAGCTGGATGGGATGATCGGCGGCGAGCCAATTCATGAATTCCGTGGAGCTGACCGTGATTTTCTGGATGTCGGAGGCCAGGCGGTAATTGTCCGCCTCATTGGCGCCCTCCACGGTCCAGTTGCCCGTCCAGCGGGTCGAGGGATGGGTGGGCTCGGTTCCCTCCGTCGCGGCGCCGAAGCTGATGTCGAGCCACTTAATCGCGTAGGACGAGGAATGGAACCGGCCGTCGGGGCTGTTGATCCCCCCTTTCGATTCCCAGAGATCCCGGCGGCGGTGCAAGAACAACCCGAGACTCATGGACAAGTTGGGCGAATAAGGACATGCCAACTCGTTCATGATGTCCCAGACCGATTGGAGCGAATACCCCCAACAGCCTTCCCCGCCCTGGCAGCGGATGAATCGAAGATAGGGGGACAGGTCGACCTTGGCGGGAAGAAGTTTAACCGGAATCGGGGCGAGCTTCGGCTTAACAAGCTCGGCCCTGCTCAGGATGTCCTTGATGGCACGATTATCGGACACCAGGACATCATTCCGAAGGAACCATTCTCTGTCGAAGTTATCCATGGCAAATCCCGCCTTCAGGCGCTCTCAGGACGTCTCGAAATCGGCGCCCGCCGTGGTGAACCAGATTTCGGGAACGGATCCGGTCGAGACCGAGCCGAAATCGACGCAGACGGAAATCCCGATGCCGAGTCCCGCGACGGGAGTCGAGGTGATGGCCCAAGAGTTAGAGGAGTCGACCTGGCCGGAATGATCGCCCGACAGGGACAGGTTGTCCTGATAATAAATTTTAGTGCCGGCGCTGTAGACATGGACGTTGGTGATTTTGGCCGTGCCCTGGGTCTTGAAAAACACAAAGACCTTCGTAAGCTTGGCGTAGCTCCCATTGAGGATGACGGGCGTCGGAACGGCGAAATGAAACCATTCGCTCCCGTAGGTCTTGAATACGGCCGCATAGCCGGCCCGCCGCTTGGAGATGAAGTACCCTTCCCTTTCCATCTGAACGGAAGTCCCGTGGATCCAAAAAGCCTGATGGTTGGACATGTGATGACTCGAACCTCCCTTTCATTAAAAATTTATTGCAAACACGATTAAGCGCCAAAACGCCAGCAGACGCCCACCTTGGCATCGGGGAAAATGAAACTATAATTTTCGCCGCCGCGGATCAGATAGGTCATCCGGATCACCGCAAAAATATCGACGGTCCGGCCAGGAAACTCAAGCCCCAAGCCCAGATAGGGAAGATAGGTCATTTTGTTCACGCCTTCGCCCCATCGGACTCTCCGAACATCTCTTTGGTTGGTGATCAAGCATCCGGCCAGGGTCAGCAGGGCGGTCTTTTTCGCCAAGAACGCGTTCGTCGCTTCCACCTCATACAAGAAACCCTGGGCCCCCTCCCCCGAGCCTTCGATGCCGTGTCCCGCGATATTATCGCCGAGCACTCCGATCCCAAAGCCGGTGCCGGCCCGCAGGCCGAGAATGCCCCCCTGGTAGGGATGACTCCATTTGACCAATAATCCGAACGTGGTGATTCCGATCAAAACCGGCTGGAAGTCGACCCATGCTCCGACATCCAAGGAATCGGTCGCTCCATAGCTCGCTTCCAGCTTCAGCCAGCGAAAGACTCCGGCTGACAATTCGACGGCTGTCCAGCCACGTCCCAGGGAACTCGCTTGCGAATAGTAACGTGAATCGGGCTCGTTCCCAAGGCTTAAAACGGGCAGGACCAGACAGAGACACATCACCAGCCGCGGCCTCAATGCCTTGCTTCTCGGCTTGAGGGCCTTCACGTGCCTCTCCGATCTCATCTCGCGGCCCGCCTAAGCATGGCGTTTATATTTCGTTCCCACCTTGTTCTATCATCGGGAGCATGGATAACGCGGCCGATATATCCGCTTTGGGGATCCTGGCGAATGTCTAAGCGTTCAGAAGCCCAGATTTTTCCTATGAAATAGTTTAAATCCTCTCCAGGCAACCTGAAAAAATAGGTGGCGGACCCAACTTCCGGCCGTTCCCAAACCAGCCGCCCTTGGATGACAAACCAGATATCCTCGTTCGTCGCATAGACCTTTTCCGCCATGTTCTCCAGATAATGAATACACTCCACGTCGTAATCCTTCAGGGCCGCGTAATCTAATTTGGGCGCAGATTCAATCCCGGCAATCCTCTCCAAATATTCTACAGCCTTAAAGGAATCCATTTTAGTAAGCAGGCGAACATACAAGGCCTCTATTTTCTCGAATTGTTTTAAGGCCTCTTTATCAACGGTCAGGGCACATTCCCAAGAATTAATTTTTTTCTTGGTCAGGAGTCTTTTATCTTCATCCCAAATCAACCGATAAGTATGAAAGGCATGAATTTTCAGAACGTCGCAGAAGACTCTTTTATAGATTTCATATTGAGTTCGCGGCTTGAAGGGAAGTTGCCCGGCCGGGATTCGCAGCGTGGTGCCAACGAGAGGGGCCAATATCTCGTCGTCCTTGTAGGCGATTGTCTTCAACGGCACTTGGAAATCCTCTTCTTCCTTCCAAGCCGGGATTTGAGCGGACAGTTGGCCGCCCATTTCAGGATGGTTTAAGCCCAGCCCCCATTTCTGGAGTATCACGGCCACATCCTCAATTTTCGAGGCTTGCACGCTTATCAACCGGCCGACGGCTTCAGACACCCGCTTGAATCGCAGCTGTTTGAGATTTTCGAGGCTTTGGGAGTTCAGCTCCAAGCCGGCCTCTCCGATTTCTTTCCCAACAAGGAGTTTCCTCCCTTCGGAACTCCACTTATAGAAAGTCGCGAAGCGGAGACTGATCTCCGCTTGTCCGGGCAGAGCCGCCTTGATCTCCTCCAGGATGCTCCCGACCTCGAACGGGAATTGATTGAGAGGGATTTCGATCCGGCCGTTCCCGACCGGAACCAGGACTTTATCGGGCTGATAACTCAGCTCCGACAACGGGACGGAGTATCTCTCGGTCCTTTGTCCTATCGGCAATCGATTGACGATCTTTTCCAAGATCTGATGATCCAGGCCGCCTTCATCGGTGAATCCGTTCTCTCGGAATAATTCTTGCGCTCTTTCCCATGTCAAAGACTCGCTTTCAGCCATGGACATCAACGACCCTACGGTCTTCTTCCAGCGTTGCAGGACTTGCTCGATATTTTGATTCGTTTTCGGAGATGATGAAACTCGAATAACTTTTCGGAAAACCTCGTCCGCTCCGATCGCATGTCTTTCGGGATCCCATTTCGGGAGAGAAGTCAGTTCGACGTCAACTATCAGCTCCCCCTTCAGAAACGCTTTTATCTCCGACAAGTCGGGATCGACCTTAAACGGCAGGAGGTCTTGAGGGACCTCCAGGCGCGCGTCTTTAAAGGGCAGGAGTATCCCGCCCGGAACAAAGACAAGTCCGGATAAAGGCAGACTGATCTGCTCTACTTGATTCTGAACCCAACTGGGATTCAGTATTTCTGCAAGGATCTTGCGAATCTTAAAGTCCTCGATGGAACGGCCGTCTTTCTGCAGAATGGCCCTCGCCTTCTCTATAGTCAAAGAACCGCCGGCCGCCAGGGATTGGATTTCGGAAACCATCCTCCCGACACGAGAGACAACGTCCTCGATAATCTGAGCATGGCTCGGATCGAGATCAATCTTGATTTCGCCGATGTCCACTTCCAAATCAAATCGACGACATCTCAGCTTAACGACCAGGTCGCCCGATAAGCCGCTTTTAAACTCTTCGAGGAGAGCGGCTGAGACGGGCTTGATGCTCAAGGAAACTTTTTGGTAGGGGATTATGAGATGG
>Ga0299912_10003752_pt1 | contig 12400 bp, 5 predicted proteins | sample RVTome_2_FD_207667 | JGI IMG/M metagenome (GOLD analysis project Ga0299912, IMG submission 207667) | Soil microbial communities from uranium-contaminated site in the Upper Colorado River Basin, Wyoming, United States - RVT95D214 (version 2) ... | reverse complement strand
TTCCATCTTCAAGTAATAAAATAGCCTTCACTTTTAGATTTCCTGCTATCGATAGTATGACTGAATGGATTTAACAGTAACTTTTTTGTCCTTTAACGCCCTTATTGCCAGAACTGTCGCTTCAGCACCTCTTATCGTTGTCACGTAAGGTACCTGTCGGTCAAGGGCGGTCCTTCTTATCGAAAACGAATCTCTTATCGTTTGCCCGCCGATAGTTGTATTTACAATCAGGTCTATTTTACCGTTAATTATGGCATCGACTATGTTGGGCCTGCCTTCTGCGACCTTTAATATGAACTCTGAAGGGATATTGTTTTTAATAAACTCGATGCACGTCCCTTTTGTTGCAATAATCTTAAAGCCCATCTGATAAAACTTGCGCGCAATCTCAACCGCTCTTGGTTTGTCGCTGTCTTTAACACCGAAAAACACATTGCCGGAGGTCGGCAGAGTATTTCCTGCCGCTATCTGTGATTTTGCAAAGGCAGTTCCAAAATCATCGGAAATTCCCATTACTTCGCCGGTCGAAAGCATCTCCGGTCCCAGCAGAGTATCCGTACCGGGAAATTTTATAAATGGAAACACCGATTCCTTGACGCAAAAGTAACTGTGTTGCACTTCTTTTGTGAATTTTAGCTCCTTTAGTGTCATCCCAGTCATCACCTTTGCCGCCAGCTTGGCAAGCGGGACACCTATTGATTTACTAACGAAGGGGATGGTTCGAGATGCCCGGGGATTGACTTCGAGAATGTAAATCTGGCCATCCTTGATTGCCATTTGAACGTTTATGAGTCCCCTGACTTTTAACTCCAGAGCCAATAATTTTGTTTGTCTCTTAACCTCCTGTAAAATCTCTTTACTAATTGAAACAGGCGGCAAAGAACAGGCGCTATCACCAGAGTGAACGCCTGCTTCTTCGATATGCTCCATTATTGCGCCAATTACTACAGTCCTGCCATCGCTTATTGCATCAACATCCAGTTCTATGGCATCGTTAAGAAACTCATCGATTAAAATCGGGTGTTCGTCGGAGGCCTCGATTGCCTTTTCAACACAATCTTTCAGTTTCTGCTGGTCATAAACAATCTGCATCGCCCTGCCGCCAAGCACAAATGAAGGTCGAATCAAAATGGGATAGCCCAGCTTTTCCGCTATTTTGAAGGTTTCATCGTATGTTGTTGCAGTTCCGCTGGCAGGTTGACGAAGTTTGAGCCTTTTAACCAGCCGGTTAAAACGTTTGCGGTCTTCTGCACGGTCGATGCTGTCGGGCGAAGTGCCGATTATCTTTACGCCGGCTTTTTCCAGCGGCACCGCCAGTTTCAGCGGTGTCTGGCCTCCAAACTGCACGATTACCCCGTCCGGATTTTCCTTTTCCACTATACTCATCACATCCTCAAAAGTAAGCGGCTCAAAGTAAAGCCGGTCTGATGTGTCATAGTCGGTACTCACGGTTTCGGGGTTGCAGTTTACCATTATCGACTCGATGCCGATTTCCCGCAGTGCAAAGGCAGCGTGGACACAGCAATAATCAAACTCAATCCCCTGACCTATTCGGTTAGGTCCGCTGCCGAGGATAACAACTTTTCGCCTGCTGGTTGGATTAGCCTCGCATTCTGATTCGTATGTCGAATAAAGGTAAGGAGTTGACGCCTCGAACTCGGCACTACAGGTATCGACAGTTTTGTAAACCGCATTTATCCCAAGCTCCTGCCGGTGTTTGCGAAACTTCGATTCTTCTGTCTTCAAAATCGATGCCAGGTACTTATCGCTGAAACCATATTCCTTAACTTTACGTAAAAAGCTGCGATTGAGCTTTGCAGAACCATCGGACTTTATCTTTTCTTCGAGCTTTACAATATCTTTTATATTATCAAGGAACCACGGGTCAATTTTCGTAAGAGAATAGATTTCATCGGTAGCGAGTTTTTTTCTAAATGCCTCGGCAACATACCAGATTTTGTCCCAGCAGTTGGTTCGCAGCTTCTCTTTAAGCTTTGTCATAGAGATTTCACCACCGATATGTTTCTTATCGAGAGAATAGCGGTCAATCTCAAGGGACCTTATGGCCTTCTGCAGGGCCTCTTTGAAAGTTCTTCCGATGGCCATCGCTTCACCGACAGATTTCATCTGCACAGTCAGTTCAGATTTGGTATTGGGAAACTTCTCGAACGTAAAGCGCGGCCATTTGACGACACAGTAATCGATGGTCGGCTCAAAACAGGCCGGCGTTTTCTTGGTAATATCGTTCGGAATCTCGTCAAGAGTATAGCCAACCGCAAGCAGCGAGGCGATTTTGGCGATAGGAAAGCCGGTCGCCTTGGACGCAAGTGCCGAACTTCGCGAGACCCTCGGGTTCATCTCAATGACATAGAGCTTGCCATTATCAGGATTAACTGCAAACTGAATGTTGGAGCCGCCGGTCTCCACGCCGATGGCTCTCATAATCTTAATAGACGCATCACGCATTATTTGATATTCCTTATCGGTAAGCGTTTGAGCAGGGGCGACAGTAATGCTGTCACCGGTATGAATACCCATAGGGTCGAGGTTTTCGATGGGGCAAACGATAACAACGTTGTCCTTCTTGTCTCGCATCACCTCAAGTTCATATTCCTTCCAGCCAATAACAGACTCTTCAATAAGGACTTGATTTGCAGGACTAAGATTCATACCCCAGTGAATATACTCATCGTATTCTTCGGCATTATAAGCGATGTTTCCACCTGTGCCGCCCAATGTATATGAGGGACGGATAATAGCGGGAAAACCAATATATTCGATAATCTGCTTTGCCTGCTCCCAGGAGTGCGCGTATCCGCTTTTGGGGACCTGCAGACCTGTTTGCTCTATGACTTTTTTGAAGCGGTCTCTCTCTTCAGCCCTTTTAATTGCTTGCAGTTTTGCTCCAATGAGCTGGACGTTATACTTTTTTAATACACCGCTCTCAGCTAATGCTACAGCGGTGTTCAAACCGGTTTGTCCTCCAAGTGTCGGCAGCAGACTATCCGGCCTTTCTTTGCAGATTATTTTCTCAACAATCTCCGGCGTAATCGGCTCGATGTATGTTCGGTGAGCTAATTCGGGGTCTGTCATTATCGTGGCGGGATTGCTGTTGACAAGAACGACTTTGAAACCTTCCTTTTTTAGAACTTTGCAGGCCTGGGCACCGGAATAATCAAACTCGCAGGCCTGGCCTATAACAATAGGCCCAGAACCTATTATCAATATTTTATGGATGTCCTTCCGTTTCGGCATAAGCTTTTTATAGTTAACTATTTAATTTGAGCCACCGGTCAACCGCTGCTGCTGCCTCTCGGCCACTGTTAATGGCCGTTACAACCAGAGAAGCACCATTGACTGCATCCCCGGCAGCAAACACCCACGGCTCACTGGTTTGGTAGTTATCTACTACTATATTCCCTCGGCCATCGAGTTTTAACCTCAAATCCTTTATAAGTCCATCGTGTTCTACGTGCTCAAAGCCAAGAGCAAGAATTACAAGGTCAGCCGTAAGAATAAAATCAGTGCCCGGCAACTCCTTTATCTTCCAACCGCTGGCCTGCTTGACCCATTCCACTCTGCAGCACTCCAATTGACTTACCCGAACCTCGACGCCTGAAAACTTTTTGGTCATAACGCTCCAGAGGCGTTCACAGCCCTCCTCGTGAGAGGATGAAGTGCGCATAATTCTCGGCCACATCGGCCAGGGCGTATCAGGTGGCCGAGTCTCTGGAGGTTTAGGCAGTATCTCCAGCTGGTATATCTGCTTTGCTCCCTGACGGCGCGCAGTCCCGACGCAGTCACTGCCAGTGTCACCTCCACCTATAACGACTACAACCTTGTTTTTGGCTGTAATCGTGTTGGATTTATCCGCCAGATGTAAGGCGGATTCATCCACCTGCCCACCAGAACAAAGCCGGTTCTGTAACGACAGATATTCCATAGCAAAGACGATATTTTCGTATCCCCTGCCTGGTATATTAAGGTCTCTGGGCTGACCTGCCCCCATCGTCAAACACACACAGTCGAACATCTTTCGCAGATAACGAGCCGAAATATCTCGACCAACTTCCACACCGGTTTGGAATTCAACACCCTCGGCGATAAGTTGTTCCAACCGCCGCTCAATAATGTGTTTCCCCAGCTTGAAATCAGGGATTCCATACCGCAGCAGCCCGCCGACTTTTTCATCTTTTTCAAAAACCACCGTTTCGTGTCCGCCCCGAGCGAGCTGTTGAGCAGCAGCAAGCCCCGCAGGACCAGAGCCGATTATTGCGACTCGCTTGCCGGTTTTTTTTACAGGCAGCAGAGGTTTTATCCAGCCCTGCTCAAAACCACGCTCGACGATTTGAAACTCAATATGCCTGATGAGCACCGGCTCATCACTGATAGACAGGGTGCACGCCGTTTCGCACGGTGCAGGGCATACTCGCGCAGTAATTTCTGGAAAGTTATTTGTCGAATGCAGCAATTGACAGGCCTGTTGCCAGCGGTTTTTGTAAACAAGTTCATTGAAGTCGGGAATGCAGTTTTTCAGCGGACAGCCCACGCCATGACAAAACGGTATTCCGCAGTCCATACAGCGAGCTGTCTGCTGACGGAGCTGGTCGGGAGTAAGCGGCAGGTCCGTTTCTTCAAAGTCCCTTATCCGCTCCTGTACCGGCCGATGTCCGACGTCCTGTCGTTTATATTTTAGAAAACCTTTTATCTCGCCCATTGAAAAACCTCTTCAGTGGCGGGAGTTGTCTCAGTGTCACGCCGTTCAGCCGCTCTGATTCGTTCAAGTGCTTTTCGATAGTCAATAGGGATAACCTTTACGAACTTTCCAACCATATCCGGCCAGGCATTTAGAACGTGCTGTGCACGGGCACTATTAGTCCATTTCAAGTGGCGCTGGATTAAATCATAAAGCAGGTCTTTATCCTCCTGCTGCCAGACGCTTTGCAGCTCGACCATATCAAGGTTACAAAGTGTATCAAACAGTTGCGCTTCATCAAGGACATATGCTATACCGCCGCTCATACCAGCGGCAAAATTACAGCCTGTCTTGCCGAGAACGACAATCACTCCACCCGTCATATACTCACAGCCGTGGTCCCCCAGTCCTTCAACAACGGCTGTCGCTCCGCTGTTACGGACGGCAAACCGTTCGCCGGCCATACCGTTAATAAATACCTCTCCTGCGGTCGCTCCATAAAGAAGGGTATTGCCGACGATAATATTCTCATGAGCGATAAATGGCGATTTATCGGGCGTCTGAACAATGATTCTCCCGCCGGAGAGTCCCTTGCCAAGATAATCGTTGCTTTCGCCGATAAGCCGAAGCGTTATACCCGGAGCAAGAAACGCACCGAAGCTCTGCCCAGCTGAACCACGAAAGACAATTTCCAGAGTGTCGTCGGGCAAACCCTGTTGGCCGTACTTGCTGACTACACGATTGCTCAAAATTGTGCCAACCGTGCGGTTTACATTTCTAATCGGTATTTCAATGACGGTTTTTTTCCTGTTTTCTATTGCAGCAGCAGCTTTCTCCAGAATCTGCCAATCGAGATTATTACCGAGCTTGTCTGGTTGTACCCGACTTAAGCGAAGCATGCCTTTGTCAGAAACATCTGGTTGATGAAAAATGGCGGAAAAGTCAAGGCCTTTTGCTTTATAGTGGTCAATCGCTTTGGCAATCTGCAATCGCTCGACTCTGCCGACCAATTCATCGAATTTTCTAAAGCCGAGCTGCGCCATAATCCGGCGCACTTCCTCAGCCACAAAATACATAAATCGCTGAATGTATTCGGGTTTTCCTGTAAATCGTTTTCGAAGTTCGGGGTCCTGTGTCCCGATTCCAAAAGGACACGCTCCTTCGTGACATTTGCGTAAAAGAGTGCAGCCAATCGCCACGAGGGCCGCTGTGCCGAAACCGAACTGCTCGGCCCCCAAAAGCCCGGCCACGACGACATCTCTGCCGGTTTTCATCTGGCCGTCAACCTGGACCCTTATTCGGTCGCGTAAGCGGTTCATCACAAGCACCTGTTGTGTCTCAGCCAGACCAAGCTCCCACGGACAGCCGGTGTGTTTGATTGAGGACAGCGGACTTGCACCTGTTCCACCATCGTGACCGCTGATAAGAACCTCATCGGCATTACCTTTTGCTACGCCCGCAGCAATCGTCCCAACTCCAACTTCAGCAACCAATTTGACCGATACCTTCACCCCCGGGTTACTGCACTTAAGGTCATATATAAGCTGCGCCAGGTCCTCAATCGAGTATATGTCGTGATGAGGCGGTGGCGAGATAAGTGTTACACCCGGCGTTGAGCACCGAAGTTTGGCAATTTCATCAGTTACTTTATGTCCGGGTAGCTGTCCCCCCTCACCCGGCTTGGCTCCCTGTGCTATCTTAATCTGTAGTTCCTTAGCGTGGGCAAGATAATTTATAGTAACGCCGAATCTGCCGCTGGCAACCTGTTTAATAGCACAGTTTTTAGAATCACCATTGGTTTCTGGAGTGTAGCGAGAAGGGTCTTCTCCACCTTCGCCGGTATTGCTCATTGCACCAAGTCGATTCATTGCTATTGCAATGCATTCGTGTGCTTCTTTGCTAATCGAGCCATGACTCATAGCACCTGTGCAGAATCTTTTAACAATCTCACTGGCAGGTTCAACCTCTTCAATAGGCACAGACTCCCCGTCGGTAAACTCAAACAGCCCTCGCAGCGTGCAGAGCTTTTGTGATTGTTCGTTTACTGCCCTGGCATAATCTGCATAAGCATCTGCATCATCATATATCACAGCATGCTGCAGTCGTGAGACAGTAGTGGGATTCCAGAGATGTCTTTCGCCTTCGTGCCTGAAATGATATTCACCGCCAAAATCCAGCTCAAGCGCCCCAGCGGGGCGCTGCTGAAAGGCCGATTCGTGTCTGGCGATTGCTTCGAGTGCTATTTCTTTAAGTCCGATACCGCCGATTCGGGAGCTGGTGCCTGTAAAATATTCATCAACGAACGGACGGTTCAGTCCAATCGCTTCGAATAACTGAGCTGCCGCGTAACTGCGGAGCGTTGAGATACCCATCTTGCTGATAGTTTTCAGGATACCCTTTTTAATCGCAGCAATGTAGTTATCCGCTATATGGACCGGCTCCATTTTTTCGGGCAGCTCGCCCTGCTGTTGCAACAAATCGAGAGCTTCAAATGCCAGATATGGATTAACAGCATTAGCGCCATAGCCGCACAAAAGGCAAAAGTGCATAACCTCTCTCGGCTCGCCACTCTCAATAATCAATCCGGCTTCACCACGAAGCCCTCGATTAAGCAATCCGCGATGCACTGCAGCCGTAGCCAGAAGCGACGGAATCGGCGCCATCGTCTGCGAAATATCACGGTCGCTGATGATAATAAATGAGGCACCATCCTTAATGGCATTTTCAACATCATTGACCAGAGAATTCAATCCGCGTTCAAGACTGCCAGCAGGGTCAGAGGAATCGGCCTCGAAAACGGCTGACACGGTGTGGACCTTAAAGTCATCTCGATTGACCGTGCGTAGCCGCTCAATGTCTTCGTTAGTAAGAATAGGATGTGGTAGCTTTAGCTGCCTGCAATGCTGTGGCGCCTCATCCAGGATATTTCTCTTTTTACCTGTGAAGGTCATCAAACTCATCACAAGCCCTTCACGGAGCGGGTCAATCGCCGGATTGGTTACCTGAGCAAATAGCTGTTTGAAATAATTAAACATTAGTTTCGGTTTGTCAGAAAGCACGGCCAGCGGCGTATCGTTACCCATCGACCCAACCGGTTCCTGACCATTGATTGCCATTGGTGTCAGAATCATCTTTAGCTCTTCGCGTGTGTAGCCGAACGCCCGCATCCTCTGGGCTATTGTCGTGGGGTCACTTTTGACAGGTTTGGGTGCATCGAACAAGCCACGAAGTTCAATTCTGTTTTCCTCCAGCCATCTGCGGTATGGCTTCTGCCGGGCGACCTTGCTTTTTACTTCGTTGTCTGTAATTATCCGTCCCTCAACTATATCTACCAGGAACATATGTCCGGGGCGCAGACGGCCTTTGCTGCGAATCTTCTCCGGAGGAAATTCTACCACTCCCGCTTCACTGGCAAGAATTGCCAGTCCTTCAGTGGTAACCAGGTAACGGCAGGGTCTTAAGCCATTGCGGTCAAGAGTTCCTCCAATAAGCCGCCCATCGGTGAATACCATTGCTGCCGGGCCGTCCCATGGTTCCATTATTGAAGCGTGATATTCGTAAAATGCTCGCTTATCCGTGCTGATATGATACTTTGGCCCAAAGGCTTCGGGTATCATCATCATCATTGCGTGGGGCATACTTCGACCAGCCCTGACGAGAAGCTCAAGTGTGCTGTCAAAACAAGCCGAGTCGCTCATTTCAGGGGTTAAAATTGGAAACAAATCACTGATATTATCCCCGAACACCTCACTGGCCATTTTTGTTTGACGAGCCCACATCCAGTTGCGATTACCGCTGAGCGTATTTATCTCGCCGTTATGGGCTATACATCGAAACGGCTGAGCGAGACGCCAGTTCGGAAAGGTATTCGTGCTATAGCGCTGGTGGACTATTGCAAATGCCGAGTTTATACGCTCATCCGCAAGGTCGGGATAGTAGGCGAACAGCTGCCAGGCCATAAACATACCCTTGTAGCAAATTGTCCTGCAGGAAAGCGAAGTTACATAGAAATCCTCGCCTTCATCGCCGAACTTTTCCCTGACAATTCTTTCAGCTCGCTTGCGTGCCAGATAGAGACGTAGCTCCAGTGTTTCATCCCGCAAACCCCTACCATCTACGAAAATCTGCCTGATGGAAGGTTCCGCCATCAGTGCAATTCGACCAAGGCAGTCATTTGAGGCAGGCACCTCTCTCCAGCCGAGAACCTCCATACCATAATGGGCAATCGCATCTTCAAGTATCCTGTCACATTCCTGCCTGAGTTTTGCATCTTTAGAGCCAAACACCACGCCGACGCCGTATTGATATGGCATTGGTAGCGAAAAGCCCAGTTTTTCACTCTCAGCAAAAAAAAACTCGTGTGGAATCTGAAAAAGAATCCCTGCGCCGTCGCCTGTGGTCTCATCGGCGCCAGTCGCCCCACGATGGTGCAGGTTTATCAAAATCTGCTTGCCATATTCAATGATTGAATGGTCAGGGCGTCCTGAGATATTAACAACTGCACCGATACCGCAGCCGTCGTGCTCACGGCGAGATTCATATAAACCCTGGTTTTTTAACTTTAGAGCCATTGTATTTCTATTTATATTTATTATTCAGCTTATTCCGTCCCGATTGCTCGGGACTGCCACAAAGTAAAATCCCTTAGAAAAGCCATATTCCAGCCCTCATGATTAAACTCTGATAAATTACTATACGTCCTTTTTCTCATTTGGGTATTCCGATTTTCCTAATAGATCCCATAAACAAATGTCATAACACCAATAGTATTCCTAATACTACTCAGGTTTTGTTATAGACTCTAAGTTTTACATTCTTGGTGCGCATAGAAAAACTCTTCAAACAGCACCGTAATGTATCTGCCCCGGCAGAATATTAACTATCATAGTAAAGGAAAAACTCATACGGATGAGGTCTTTGAGCAAGCTCATTAAGCTCTTTCTCCCGCTTCCATTTAATCCATGCTTCGAGCACATCATCGGTAAACACGTCTCCTGCTTTCAGGAAATCATGGTCCTTTTCAAGAGCATCAATTGCCTCAGCCAGTGAACCGGGCGTTTTTGGATATTTTGCCAGCTCTTCGGGTGTCATCTCATAGATGTCACAGTCCAGCGGCTTACCCGGGTCAATCTTATTTTTAATCCCATCTATGGCTGCCATAAGCATCGCCGTCCACGTCAGATACCCGTTGGCCGTCGGGTCGGGGCAGCGAAACTCAAGCCGCTTTGCCTTTGGATTAGGCGAGTACATCGGTATTCGCACGCCGGCAGAGCGGTTGCGAGCGCTCATTACCAGATTCACAGGCGCTTCAAAGCCCGGCACAAGACGCCGATAAGAGTTAGTCGTCGGCGCCGCAAATGCCAGTATCGCCGGCGCGTGCTTCAACATACCGCCGCACGAATACAATCCAATGTCGCTCAATCCTGCGTAACCATTACCCGCGAACAGCGGCTTGCCGCCTTTCCACAGCGAAAAGTGCGTGTGCATCCCGCTGCCGTTGTCCTGGAATATCGGCTTGGCCATTAGCGTCACCGTCTTGTTATGCCTCTTGGCGACATTCTTGATGATGTATTTATACCACATATACTGGTCGCTCATCTTGACCAGGTCTTTGAACTGCATATCAATCTCTGCCTGTCCTGCAGTGGCGACCTCATGATGGTGCGCCTCTATGATAATCCCTACCTTCATCATCTCAAGCACCATCTCGGTGCGCAGGTCGTGGTAAGTGTCGGTCGGGCTTACAGGGAAGTAACCGCCCTTGAAACTGGGCTTATACCCTAAGTTCGGCTCCTCAAATCTCGCTGTGTTCCACGAGCCCTCGACGGAATCTATCATATACATTCCTGTGTGTTGGTTCTGCTCATAGCGGACCTCGTCAAAGATGAAAAACTCCGGCTCGGGTCCGATGTAGCAAGTGTCCGCTATTCCTGTCTTCTTTAGATACTCCGCCCCTTTCTTGGCGACATAACGCGGGTCACGCGTGTACTTCTTCCTGGTCACCGGGTCCACAATGTCAGCTATCACGCTGACAATCGGCTCCTTGAAGAAGGGGTCGAGCACCGCTGTATCCGGGTCCGGCACCGCCATCATATCTGATACGTGAATGCCCTGCCAGCCGCGTATCGATGAGCCGTCAAATCCGACGCCCTCTTCAAATGTGCCCTCGTTCCACACGTCCAGCGGAAACGTGCAGTGTTGCCATGCGCCAAGAAGGTCAACAAACTTCAAGTCCACCATCTTGGCATTGTTCTTCTTTGCAAATTCAAAAAACTCTTTCGGTGTCATTGGATTTCTCCTTCTCATAGACATTTTTTTCGTTTTTGTTCATACTCGCCTTACTTCTGCAATATATTAGACAGAATTGCAGGGAGTTACAAGATAAAGAAAGAGGCACGTCAAAAAGATTTGCCTCCTTACAAAACAAGGGTCTCTGCTTAACCTATCGCCTCGCCACCTCTTTCGCCTGTCCGAATGCGTATGCATTCTGGCAGTTCCAGAATAAATATCTTGCCGTCGCCGATGTTGCCTGTCCGCCCCCCTTCTATAATAGCATCCACAGTCGGCTTTACATAGGCCTCGTTCACTGCTATCTCTAATTTTATCTTTTTCAAGAGACATCCCTGTTCCTTGTGGCTTCGATAAACCTCAGCTATACCCTTCTGTCGGCCTCGACCGACAACATTTGATACCGTTACCAGATGAATCTCTTTTTCCGTCAGCTTCTTGAGCACTTCATCCAGGCAGTCCGGCTGAATAACGGCTATTATATACTTCATTTGTCTTGTCCTTTCTTATTTTCAATCAATCAATGTATAAGCGGCTTCCCGGTGCTGCGTCAGGTCGAGACCTATGCGCTCCTCGTGCTCACCTACCCGCAGCTTCATTGCCGCATCTACTAACTTGAGCAGCACGATGCCGACTACGAATGAATATACTATTGTGACAACCACGGCCTTGATTTGAATCCACAACTGCGCCGGATTACCATACAATAAACCATCTGCTCCATCCGGGTTAATCATCTTTGTGGCCCATATACCCGTTGCAATCACGCCCCAGGTGCCTCCTATTCCATGCACGCCAAAGGCGTCCAACGAATCATCATAACCCAGTGTTCCTTTAATATATGTAACTGCCAACCACGGAAATACACCTGCTCCTACGCCTATCCAGATTGCTCCGCCAGGCGTAACAAATCCAGATGCCGGAGTAACCGCCGCCAGGCCGGCTATTGCACCGGTAATCATACCCAACGTCGTCGGCTTCTTGAACTTGAGCCAGTCAAGTATAGCCCATGTTGCACCGGCAGCTGCGCCGGCTATGTGTGTTGCGGTGAATGCACTGCCTGCCAGAGCACCTGCTTTCAAGGCGCTGCCCGCGTTGAAGCCGAACCATCCAAACCACAGTAAACCTGCACCCAATACGGCAAACGGCAGGTTGTGCGGAGGAGAAATACTGCACGGATAACCACGTCGCTTCCCCAACACCAGCGCAGCCGCCAAAGCCGTCATACCCGCGTTAATATGAACCACCGCCCCGCCTGCAAAATCCAACGCTCCCCAGTTTCTCAAAAAACCTCCGACACCCCATACCCAGTGCGCTATGGGGTCATAAACAAAAGTCGCCCACAACAGCATAAAAATACAAAACGATGAAAATTTCATACGTTCAGCAAATGCACCAATGATTAATGCCGGCGTT
>Ga0299912_10003751_pt1 | contig 12401 bp, 14 predicted proteins | sample RVTome_2_FD_207667 | JGI IMG/M metagenome (GOLD analysis project Ga0299912, IMG submission 207667) | Soil microbial communities from uranium-contaminated site in the Upper Colorado River Basin, Wyoming, United States - RVT95D214 (version 2) ... | reverse complement strand
CCCCAACATCTTGAGTTTCTATTAATTCCATCATATGGCTGATTCTTATTGCGTTTGCAGCTAATTTTTTAGCCGAAAACATTTGAAATTTTTCGTTTTCGTCTCGAGAAGAAGAAATTTTCTTGTTTATAAGATTATTTAGATTTAACAAGTCCTTTCTAGAAATTTTATCAATATCGTACGATCGTAGTAAATCGTTCTGTTTTAACCACTTATACATTTCTTTTAATTTTTCAGCTAAGATTTGTCTAATTTCATTAAATTCTTTCGGAAGCTTTAATTTAATCCATTCATTATCTACGTTATGAATATATGGTTTAACATCAGAATCTTTCTCCGTTCTTATTTCAATGTGGTCTATAAATAAATTTTGTTTAATTTCGTTAATTTTTTCTTCTGTTGAGCCGGGACTTGCTGTCAGGGCCAAAATCTGAACCTTATTAGCCGTTTCTACGTATTTTTTAGCAATAAAACAATAAGCGTAATCTCCCACGGCTCGATGACATTCGTCAAAAATAATTAGCGAAACATTCGTTATCGAATAAAGGTTTGTAATAATATCGTTTTGTAGCACTTGGGGCGTCATAAACGCGATCTTGATATCGTTCCACAGTTCTTTTCTTTTCTCGGGTAGTGTTGTTCCCGTGATCGCTTTTAACGAATCAGTAGGAAGCGTGGTTAACTCCGAAAAAGATTTGTAATGTTGCTCTACTAACGGTTTAGTCGGAGCTAAAAAAATCACTTTTGAATCGGGTGAATCTGTTAATTTTTGCACCGCAAGCATAAGAGCGATAACAGTTTTCCCTAATCCTGTCGGAATTACAACTAAGCAATTGTGATTTAGACAATTTATAAAAATATTTTCTTGATACGCTCGCCTAATAATAAGATCCTTTTTAATTAGCGGATGAGCCACAAATTCTTTATTATATAATGCTGAGGTCATTAAAAACAAAGGTTTTGTATTCGTGTTTTAGTCTATGGTATTATAAGTTCAATAAACTATATAAAATAAAAGAGTATACTTAATCTCTTAAATAAAATTAATATCTTTTTAATAATTATAGTTAAAAAAATAATTATATCTTTTAGCTGTTTAATAAAAAATAAAACGCACCGTTTACTTTTTAATACAATAATGTTCGCGAGCATTTTTTAATTTGATTTTTTGCGCGGATGGTTCAGTCGTACAACGACACGCTCACACCGTGTATACCTATTTAGACAAATATATAGGTCACGATGATCGAGGGTTCAATTCCCTCTCCGCGCATACTTTTATGTTTTTGAAACCAAAAAAGTTATAACAAATCATACATTTATCGTGATAACTACTTATTACTTTTTACTATGTCAAGCTTCTTAGAGTCTCAAGAATTAAGAAAACATTATAAAGAAGTTAGAAAGTTAATTAAAATAGGTCCAATATTCCTTACTCGATACGAGAAAGCTCGAATTGTAGGTGCCCGTGCTTTACAAATAAGTTTCGGTGCGCCTATATTAGTCGATAAGCCAAAAAATTTGATTGATCCAATTAAAATAGCGCAATTAGAATTGAAAGAAGGTATCCTTCCATTAACTATTCGCAGAAGTTTACCATCAGGAGAATGGCAAGACATACCAATTAAAAAGTTAATTTTGAAAAAAGATTAATATTATCAATCGTTTTTTCAGCATTTACTTAATTGTAGGTTTACACCTTTCTATTAACGTTAAAAAGAGCAATAAAAAAATCAAACAAACACTTTTCTACATTTAATAATTCAAATTATTGAAAATGTTAATTTTTATAATTTTTTGTTCGAACTTGATAATTTTTTAAAGCAATTAATTATTTATTTGTCAATTTTTATGGAATGAATAGTTAATTTTAGAGAGGTTGTTTTATGGATTCTATTAAATATTTAAAATGTTGTCAATGTGGGGATAAAATAGAAACGGTTCCAATGACGTGTGGTTACGACATAATTTTTGACGAAAAAACAAATCAATGGGAATGCAATATGGGTCCGGAATTTGGTTACATGAAATTAGACGAATTAATCTGCTCAAAATGTCAAGAAAAACAATGTTATTGAGTAAAACATATAATTCTATACCCCATTATTTTATTATTAATTAATAATCTTATTTTTAAACACCTATTTTGCACCGTTCTAAGAATTATTCAAACAAGTGGTTAAATTTAATTAGTTAAACGATAATTGTGTTCGAATATGAAAAATTTGGTCTACTTTTTTTAGTTTCTTTTTTAATTGATTTCTTCTCAAAAAAAAATTATTTTTCGTATTATGGAAGGTATTTTAAAATTCGAAATAAAAGAATATATAGAACAGAAATAGGTTAGTAATTTAGTTTAAGTTTGAGGTTCAAAAAATAGATTGGTTTACAGTAAACCTTACACTTCACCTAAAGTTTATATTCCATCTCCATATACGCCGTAAGCAATTTCGAAAGGCTCTTTTCTTCTCTCGGATTCCATTAATATTTTATCTTCTAACAATTTAATGCGCTTATTCAAGGTCTCGATTATGATTGATAATGGATCTGGTAAATCTCCGTGTCTTAAATCAATTTTTTCGATTTTTTCTCCTATCTTAGAAACAATTTTCCCCGGCACGCCTACCACTACGGAATTATCTGGTACATCGTTTACGACAACAGAATTTGCCCCTACCCTAACATTATTTCCTATTTTTACTGGTCCTAATACTTTTGCTCCTGTGCCTAGTACTACATCGTCACCAATAGTGGGATGCCTTTTCCCTTTGTTTGTGCTCGTCCCTCCCAAAACAACACCCGAATATATTGTCACATTATTTCCAATTTCTGCCGTTTCTCCAATCACTACCCCTGCGCCATGATCGATGAAAAAGTCGCTTCCAATTTCAGCGCCTGGGTGTATTTCAATAGCGGTAATCTCTCGAGCTATATCTGAGATGTATCGAGGCACAAAAGGCATTTCTAACTTCCAGAAAAAGTGAGCTACGCGATATAATAATGTAGCTTTTATGCCCGGATAGCTGGTTAAAACTTCAAGCAATGTATTAGCAGCAGGATCCTTGTTAAATGCGGCACTTACATCAGACACAAAAAAATTTAATATTCTCTGGAGTTGTAGGTCTAAAGATTCGTGGTCTATCGCAGAAAGGTCAAATTTCATTCCTAATACGCATTCTGCACACGATTGACCTTCCTGTATTTCTTTTAATGTTAAGTGTTTTCCACAATTTAAACAATGAATTAATTTTTCCATAACCATCGTCTAAAAATAGTAAAGAATATGGTGATATATTTAAAAATCAATCTTTTATTAATAGATTAACCGTTAAAGTCAAAAAATTTGCGATTATAAAATATAAATTTCTTATTTTTTTGCTTTAAGAAAAAAGTTAATGGGATAAACCTTTTGCTTTATAGGAAAGATTAATTCATTAACAAGAATTGAAGTAGAAAACATGGTTTCTGTGAATGGAGGAGAGCTTAAAAAGAGTATGGTCAAAAGTCTCTCTTACTTGGTAACAAATAGCTCCGATTTGTTATTACAAGACGCTTTAGTTAAAATTGATTTAAAACAGAGCCACTTTTAACAATTTAAGTTACAGGTTAGTACTATTTCGGAATATATTATTATTTTTCCTTACCTCTTTCTAATAATTTTATTATTTTGTACGCTCCAAAGCGTATTTTAAACAATCAATTATTTTTTCAGTGCGTTCCGTTCCTATGGAAAGTCTCATTAAACAAAAATCATAACCTAATTTTAGTAATTTTTCTTTACTGTCATTATAATGTGCCATTATTACATATGGACTTAATAAAGTTTTTTCAGATCCTAAACTTGGGCCTTTTAAAATAGGACTTTTTATATTATCGTAAAAATAAGTTGCATTTGATATTGAAGAATTTTTAAAAACGAAGCTTAATAATCCGCTTCCTCCTTTGAGATATTTTTTAGCTAATAGATAATCCGAACTTGACTCTAAAAATGGATAATAAACTTTATCAATAGTTTCATAATTCTGCAAAAATTTAGCTACTTTAAAAGCGTTGTCGTTTATTGTTTTCATTCGATTTTCGAATTTCTTTATATTTCTATTTAAAATTTTAATATCATCAAATGTCATATTCAGATTTAAAAAATTTTTAAAATCGTTTAATTTTTTTTTTAACTTTTCATTTTTTACCAAAATACAGCCGCCCATGTGATTATTTTTTCCGCTTAAAAATTTAGTAGTACTATGAACGATAATATCAACATTAAAATCAAAAGGATTAAAGTTATAGGGGGTTGCAATTGTATTATCAATAACTATAGGAATTTTCTTTTGTTGAGCAATAGAAACAATTTTTTCAACATCAATTACTTGAATAAGTGGATTGGAGGGAATTTCGAAAATGATTCCTGCAATCGAATCGTCAATAACTTTTAATAATTCATTTTCAAAATTATGATAAATAATTATATTATTCTTAAATCCGAATTTTTTTGGCCATTTTTCCAGAATTCTTAGAGTATCCACATATAAACTGCCTAAAGCAATTATTTTATTTTTATTACGAGCGAATAACGAAAGGATTGTACAAAAAATTGCAGCCATACCTGAAGGAAATAAAAAACAATCATTCCCAGAGACTTTTTCTAATTCTCCAAGCTTATTTTTTAAACAAGTTTCGTGTTTTTTAAATTGTGCCCGTGTAAAAGCTCTTGTTGGGCATAATTTACGAGAATTTGCTATAAAACCACTGTGTCTTCTAAGAAGATTTATTTCTGAAAAAATATCTGTATAGAATATTATTGCGCCAATATCTTTTTCTTTATAATTAAAAACTAAAACATCCATCCCATTAAATTTTTCATAAAGTTCCCTTTTTTCGGCATCAATAATACCAATTTTAGGTATGTTGACAAAATCAGTTAATTTTTCTCGTAATTTTCTATTTATTATTAATAAATCCGCTTCATTGAGTGTTTTTGCTGTTTTAATAAAATTTTTGAACTTTTTATTATAGAAAGCAATTAAACGATGACAAAGATCATAATCAGTATAAATTTTAATACCTTTTTTCAAATAAAAATCAAAAACCAAAAATAAAGCGGATTCAAAAGTTTGACAACATAAAACTTCTCTTGCATGAAATTTATTTTTTAATGTTTCTTCAATTTTCCCTACAAAAGGATGTGTTACGAATCTTGGATAACCTCGATTTAACCGAACAATTTTTTCTTCGTAATCAATAACATCTTTTAAAGTAGGGAATATAGCAGAAATTCCATGAACGCCTCCTATTGGTTTTACTACTTTAAATTTATTTTGTGAATTCATTTTAAAATACCTTTTAAAAATTTAATGCACTTTTTAATATCTTCGAAATTGTTATAATAATTGAACGAAAATCTAAGTAAAGTTTTCATCGACAAATTTGGATAATTCCTAAAAGAGATAAATATATTATTTGCTTGTAATTTGTTGAAGATGTTTCTAGCGTTTTCATTTTCAATAGTAATTATTCCAGACCTATATTTTGAATCTAAGGGACTTATTATTTTCAAATTTAATTTTTTAAGTTCTTCAACGAAATAAGAAGTTAATTCTAAGATTCTATTATTGATACATGCGATTCCTCTCTGAATATCACCGCTACCTATTTCTTTAATTAAAATCAAACTAGCTTTTAAAGAAAATATTCCGAAGAAATTCGGTGTTCCTCCTAAACCATCTAAAGATTTTGTTTTTTTCTTGAATTTCATATTATCGTTGTTCATTAAAAAAGCGTCTTCTACGCTTAACCAACCTGCAAAAGGTAATTGACTATCTTTAAAAAATGAATTATTTATATATAAAATCCCTATTCCATAGCCACAACAGGCCCATTTTAAGCCCGAAGCAACAAGCATATCGATTTTTTGCTTTTTAATATCGATTGGAAATGCACCAAAAGACTGTGTTGCATTAATTATGTTAACAATTTTATTTTCTTGACAAATTAAACCCAATTCGTCTAAATTTTGTCTAAATCCAGTTAAATATTGAACATGACTATGAATTAGATATTTGGTATTTAATGAAATTTTCTTATTTATATCCATAATAGAATAAACATTTTCATTTTGAGCATTGATTTTTTCGCAATTAAATCCTAAGGCTTTAAAAGGTAGAATTGAAGCAGGAAATTCTCCTTCTGGATAGAGGATTAATCCAGGTTCGATTAACCTGGCAATGCAATTTACACAAGAGGAAGTATTTATTAAAAATGCAATGTCATCTTCATGGCAGCAAAGATAATCAGCCACTAAAGCGCGAGTAATGTCAACTTCTTTTAAATAGATGTCCCAAAATAAATCACCTATATTATGCATTTCATTAAGATATTTCATTCCAGCTTGAAATGCTGTTTTACTTATGGGCGAGCCCCCTGCAGCCTTCAAATATATAGCTTTTTCTAGAGCAGGAAATTGTTCTTTTCTTATAGCTTCCCAATCAATATCCATATCAATTTCTCATTGTAATTAATTGAATTTGTTTGATACCCTAATAATCGTCTTTTTTTTCTTTTAAAAAAAAAATTGCTGTTTTACTTAATAGATTAGGAAAAATTTTATTAAAGCTAACAAATTTCTTTGGAAGAAAAATATTTTTGCATATTTTAAATTTGTAAGATTCGCAGAATTTAAGAAACTTCTTAACAGTTAAAATTTGCTTTTTATTATAATTATTAAATGCGTTATCGTCGATATTACTTTCTTTTAATAAACCTCTAAACAAAAAAATTACACGATTTTTCCAATATGCTAAATTATCAAAACTAATAATGCACTTTTCACCGACTCGTAACATTTCTTGAATCAAAAAAGCAGGATTTGATATATGTTCGAGCGTTTGACTTAAAATAATGTAATTAAAAGATTTGTCATGAAAATCTTTAAGACCATCATTTAAATCTTCTTGCACTACAGATATTCCTTGCTTAAGACAAGATTTTACGCGTTCTAATGAAATTTCAATACCTAATCCTTTAACATTTTTTTCTTTCGCTAGTTCTTGTAATAATTGACCATTTCCACATCCTAAATCCAAGACTCTACTCTTAGAAGGAATGATTTCCGAAATTATTTGTAGATCTTTTCTTTTTATCATTTTTACATACCATCTATCTTAAATTTATTTACAATTTAAAACTATTTAGAAAATTTGAAACTACATCGCGAAGATCTTTACATTCTATTAAAAAAGAATCATGTCCATAATTTATATCAATTTCTACAAAACTTACATCAATATTATTAGATTTTAACGCAAAGACTATCTCTTTTGCTTGCGAAGTAGGATATAACCAATCGGACGAAAAAGATATTACTAAAAACTTTGTGTTTTTAAGAGGAGCGAACGAAAATGCTAAATTACCCCTTGTTCTCAAATCAAAATAATCTATAGCTTTTGTAATAAACAAATAAGAATTAGCATCAAATCGCTTTGTAAACGATAGCCCTTTATATTGTAAATAACTTTCAACTTGAAATTCTTCAGTAAATTGAAAAAGTAACTTTGGATTGTGTTGTAAATTTCTACCAAATTTTTCTCTCATTGATTCTTCGCTTAAATACGTAATATGCCCTATTTCTCTTGCTAATTTTAATCCTATAGTTGGTGATTTACTAAAATAATAATCGCCACCGTTCCAGTTCGGATCAGAATAAATCGCTTGTCTCTGAACCTCATTAAATGCAATATTAAAGGTTGTTGCATACGCAGCAGTTGCCATTGGAATAACCGCTTGCACTGTGTCTGGGAAGCTCACGGCCCAATCTAACACTTGCATTCCTCCCGTGCTTCCTCCTGTGATTGCCAATAATTTTTCTATTTCTAACGAATCAATTAACAATTTTATTGCATTTACAATGTCGTGGATTGTAATTATTGGGAACTCTATCCCGTAAGGCTTTTTAGAATTTGGATTAATCGAGGATGGACCAGTAGAACCATAACAACTTCCTAAAATATTCGAACAGATGATAAAATATTTGTTAGTATCAAAAGGTTTTCCTGGACCTACCATCTCATCCCACCAACCTCCAAGTTTTGAGTTATTCTGATATACGTGAGAACTTCCAGATAAGGCGTGAAAAATTAAAATTGCGTTTGATTTAGATTTATTCAAATGTCCATAAGATTCGTAAACTAATTGGAATTCTGGTAATATTTTTCCCGACTCTAATCTGAATTCCTTTTTCCAATAAAAAAATTTTAGATTAATAATTTTATTTAAAAAATCTTCGTAAAAGAGACTTCACCTTCTAAAAATAACTAAAATTAAAGAATTACCTTTAGATTGTTACCGAATTTTGGGGTATCGAGAATAATTCAGTAGATAAATATCTTTCTCCTGTATCTGGTAAAATTACTACTATATTTTGACCTATATTGAAGTCTTTAGCAGCAACATTTAAAGCAGCCCAAGTTGCTGCGCCCGCTGATACCCCAACAAAGATTCCTTCAAGTTTAGCTAGTTTTCTGGAAGTTTCTGCTGCGTTCTGGTATTCCACTTGAATTATTTTATCGTAAATCTTCGTGTTCAACACATCAGGAACAAAACCTGCTCCGATTCCTTGTATTTTATGTGGTCCTGGTTTCCCACCAGATAAAACGGGAGAATCTTTTGGTTCCACTGCGTAAATTTTAACATGTTTTCCAACTTTTTGTCGAAGCATTTCGCCAACACCTGTAATAGTCCCTCCAGTTCCAATACCTGAAACAAATCCATTGATCATACCTTCTAAATCTTCAATAATCTCTTGAGCTGTGGTTTTACGATGGATTTCGGGATTAACAAGATTTTTGAATTGTTGAGGAATATATATTTTACCGTTTTCTTTGCTCAATTCTTCCGCTTTTCGAATCGCTCCTTTCATTCCTTCTGACGCTGGTGTAAGCACTAATTCAGCACCGTATGCTGCTAATATTTTTCTTCGCTCTACTGTCATACTTTCAGGCATGGTTAGAATCAATTTATATCCTTTAGCAGCACATACTAATGCGAGTCCGATTCCGGTATTTCCTGAAGTTGGTTCGACAATTGTTGTATCTTTATTAATAAGTTTGGCTTTTTCAGCAGCATCTATCATTGCCATGCATATCCTATCCTTAACGCTCCCTCCAGGATTAGCTGCTTCTATTTTCACATAAATATTAGGTTCAACTTCTTTAGTAATTCTATTCAATTTTACAAGAGGCGTTCCTCCAATTGTTTCAATAATATTGTTGTAAATTTTACCCATATATGTTCTCACTTTATATTGTTGATCATTATGAGTGACATACTCAAGTTTCCTTATAAAGATAAGTGCAAATTTAAGTAATTATTATACTAAAAAATTTCTATTTAAAAGATGGTATAAACTAAATTTGAAAAAATAATTTTTTATGCAAAACATTTTCCTCGTTTAGTAAAGCTTCAAAAGTTTCAGAGAAAAGATCGTTTAATTTTTGCTCAATTTTTGACCAATAATTTCTAAAAACTTCAGAGTTTTCTGAATTCTCAAAAATTATAAAAGGGCCATCTAAAGCTCTTATTACATCAATTATTTTTATTTCATTGGGGAGCTTTTTTAATCGATATCCACCTTGCATTCCGCGCATGCTTTCAACTAATTCACTCTTTTTTAAAGTGATTAATAATTGTTCTAAATAATTTTGAGGGATTTTTTGAGCTTGTGCGATATCTTTTATTTGAATATATCCTTTGAACTGATTCTTTGCCAGTTCGAAAATGGCGGAAATTCCATATTTAATCTTTTCCGAAAAAATCTTCATTATTCAGTAAAAATTTTTTTTTTTAAAATAGAGATTTTGATAGATGAATTAAATAATTTTGTTTGACGATTGATATAATAATTCCCCAAATTTATCTCTTCGCTTCTCTAATCGCTTCTCTATCAATCTTGAGTTAAAAAAGCAAAATCTACTTTGCTTATCAGATATTTAACTGAAGCTCTTTCTTTAAGACTATATAATTTTGAAAAAGTTTTATTGATTGATTCTCCGTAATATGTGTTTCCAAAAAATGTTTTGGATTGATTAATTGTTTCAATAAGATAATTCTTATTTCCTATGTGTAAATATATTGAAATATCGTTAATTATTAATATTGGTGTAGGGTTATTATTATATTTTTTAAGGATATCTATAGTTAATTTATAATTATGGCACGCGTAAGAATATAGTTCTTCTTTATTTTTAGCTTTTAACCTTGGAGGTATAATTTCTCCTTTAACTTTATAATAACAGCAATTAGTTATGTTTTCGTAATAATCTTCCAATTTACCTCCTATACTTTTATTATCAATAACTTGCGATTTTGGAGCGAAATCTAAAATACTTATAGAGATAGGACTAACCTTTTTTGTTTCAATTAAAAATTGAACGAATTTCGCGGTGTAATACGATTTTTTAGTGTTGTTTTCGCCATATAATAAGGTGTGGTTGCCAACATATTTTTTAAAATTAACCTTCTCTTTAAAATATTCCATAAGATATTGGCTTATTTGTTGTAAAAATCTTCTCTAGATATTCCTGCCTTCCTTAAAAGTCTTAAGAAAAAATAGCCAAGAATGCAACCGGGAACGCTACTTAATGCAAAAAGGCCCCAATAAATTAATAATCCGTAGATTACGGGTAGACCTCCTATAGGCGCAATTACATACGCTATGGTTCCACCGATAAATACTGTTCCAATTGGTTCCGTTAAGGCCGCTAAATCGACGTACTTTGGCTTTTTTTTCCATAGTACAGCTGCACTAATTCCTACGACAATAGCTCCCGAAATTCCTCCGTGAAAAGCGTGAATTGTACCCAGTCCAAACGAATATCTTAATATAGCAATTCCTAAAGCAGTAACAATAGCAAATGGTGTTCCAATTAATACGCCCATTAACGCATTAATGAAATGTGCGAAAGGATTGATTTTTACTCCAAATATCGTAAAGTAAGCAAACGGATTAAGAATACTTAATACAAATCCTACTCCGATAAAGATAGCTGCTGTTGCTAATCTTTTCGTTTTAAAGCTCTTATTCGTTGCTTTTTCGTTAATATTTTCTAAATTATTATTATTTTGAGTCATTCGTTAAACTTTAAATTATTTTCAATATTTTTTAAAAATTCGCTTTTTTACATTATTTTAGCAATAAAGATTTATGTTTTTTTTAATGTTAATAGCCATATATGCTTATCATGGTCAATTTCTTCAATTTTTATAAGTTCAGCTAAATCTTGTCGTTTGCAACTTTCTGGAATATTTTCAACTGCTGGGGGAAAATCTAAAAGCACTTCAATAATTTCTCCTTTTTCCATTTCTTCAAGCTTTAATTTAGTATATATGAATGTCATGGGACAATTTTTGCCCTTAATATCCAATTTTACTACTTTATTTTTCACTTCTTTTGAAACATTATTTATTGACAAACTGAATCAAATCCATAATCTTTAATTTCAACTAAATCTTTTGAATTCACGCCACATGCAATACAATTCTCTTCCCTATGCACGTTAATAAAACTAAAACTGTTAGTTAAAAGATCAACATATAAAATTTTATTCACAATTAAGTCTCCAACATTTAAAACATATTTTGTTGCTTCCGTAGCTTCTAAGCACCCTAAAATTCCCGTAACAGGGCCTAATACTCCCGCCTGAGAGCAGGTCATTCCATAAGGAACATCTTCAATGTCTCCAAAAACACATCTGTAGCACGCAGTTTTATTTTTTGGAACAACTGTCATTATTTGACCGTGAAATCTCAAAACTCCTGCGATAGTAAAAGGTATTTTTAAATTAACACAGGCATCGTTAATTAACATTTTTGTTGGAAAATTATCCGAGCCTTCAATCACGAAATCTGAGCCTTTCAGTATTTCTTTTACGTTTTTTGGCGTTACCCTTTCTTTCGCCATTTCTATTTTACAATCAGGATTTAACGCGTGTAGTTTATTGTACGCGCTCTCAACCTTATCTCTATTTATATCGTCCGTGAAATGAAGAATTTGCCTGTGTAAGTTTGATATTTCGACCTTATCGTAATCAATTATTTTTAAATACCCTATACCTGCTCCCGTTAAATAGTATGTTATAGGAGATCCAAGAGCTCCGAGGCCTAAAACCGTAATTTTTGAATTTAATAATTTTTTTTGACCGAGACCTCCGATTTCTTTCAATACAATTTGTCTAGAATACCGATTAATTTGTTCTTCAGATAATTCCACTTTTTTTCACCAATATAATTGTCTGAGAAATATATGTGGATTAGCTTTTATAAATAAAAGTGTAATTATTGCTAATACAATTTATTTCATGCTTTTTTTTATAAAAATCTATCAGAGGATTAATTAATAAAATATAAATTGT
>Ga0299912_10003750_pt1 | contig 12401 bp, 10 predicted proteins | sample RVTome_2_FD_207667 | JGI IMG/M metagenome (GOLD analysis project Ga0299912, IMG submission 207667) | Soil microbial communities from uranium-contaminated site in the Upper Colorado River Basin, Wyoming, United States - RVT95D214 (version 2) ... | reverse complement strand
GAACCCATCGACCCCGAAGGACACTTTTGCCCCAAGCGCAACGGGCACAAGCATTGAGCCGCGGCCGGGAACTCGGCCAGCTTCCCCGAGAGCAGGCCTTGGGCATCCTGGCTGGGTGCGGGATCACGCTCACGGGCCAATTCGCCTGGGGATCCAACTACACCTTCCTGGCCCGGGTATCCTGCGAGCAGGGTGAGCTGCAGGCGGTTTACAAACCCGCTGAAGGCGAGCAGCCGCTCTGGGATTTCCCCCGCAAGAGCCTGGCCGGGCGCGAGGTGGCAGCCTACCTGACCAGCGAAGCCCTGGGTTGGGAGCTGGTCCCCCCAACCGTACTGCGTCCGGACGGTCCCGCCGGCGGAGGATCGCTGCAACTCTATGTCGACGCCGATCCGGAGAAGCACTACTTCTCGTTCGAGCCGGAGGACAAGCAGCGCCTGCGGCCGGCGGCGCTCTTCGACGTGCTCATCAACAACGCCGATCGCAAGGGCGGGCATGTGATCCTGGATGATCACGGTCACGTGTGGCTCATCGACCACGGGATCTGTTTCCATCGGGAGTACAAGCTGCGCACCGTGATCTGGGACTTCCAGGAACAGGCCATTCCCGAAGACCTGATGCGGGATGTCAAGCGGCTGCGGGGGCAACTGGAGCCGCCAGGGCCGCTACACAAGGAGCTCCAGGGTCTGCTCAGCCCGCCGGAAATCGAGGCCATGGACCGTCGAGCGGGGCAACTGCTCCAGGAAGCCCGCTTTCCGAGTCCCGGCCCCGGCCGCCCCTACCCCTGGCCGCTGGTGTAGAAGAGAGCGCGCGGCAGATGGCGGGCGCCGGGTTGGTTCTGCTGGGGTTTGGGAACGTGGGCCGGGCACTGGCGCGCCTGCTGCTGGAGAAGCGGCCGGATGTACATCCGCTGGAACTCCCGGTGGTCGGCATCCTCACCGCCCGGCACGGAGGCGCCTTGGACCGGGACGGCCTGGACCTGAATGCCGCGCTCTCCATCGCCGAACTGGGAGGCTCGCTCTCGGATCTGTCCAGTTCCGCCGCGCCGGCGCAAGTTTCGGAATTCCTGAAAGCCTCCGGCGCGCAGGCTCTGGTGGAGACGACACCGGTCAACTATGAGACCGGCCAGCCGGCGCTGGACTACCTGCGGGCCGGGCTGCAGTACGGAATGCACGCCATCACCGCCAACAAAGGACCGGTGGTGCACGGGTATCGTGAGCTCAGCCGCCTGGCCCGTGAGCGGCACAGGCGGTTCCTGTTCGAATCGGCGGTCATGGATGGTGCACCGCTGTTCTCCTTGTGGCGGGAGACACTGCCGGCCGCCAGACTCAGCGCTTTTCGCGGGGTGCTCAACTCCACCACCAACCTGATCCTGACCCTGATGGAACAGGGACAGTCTTTCCAGGAAGCCGTGAGTCACGCTCAGGCGATCGGCATCGCCGAGACCGATCCGCGCGGGGATACCCAGGGATGGGATGCCGCGGTCAAAGTAGCCGCCCTGGTGACGGTGTTCATGGACACGCCCTTGTCACCCCAGCAGGTGGAGCGGGAGGGGATCGAGGCGATCTCCCCGGATCGGGTGAGGGAGGCGGGGGAACGCGGGGAACGCTGGAAGCTGGTCTGTCGCGCCGAGGTAGGGGAACGCGGAATCGACGCCAGCGTTCGGCCGGAACGGGTGGGGCCGCAGGATCCGTTGTTCGGCGTGATGGGCACTTCCTCGGCCATCACCCTGTGGACCGACGTGCTGGGCCCGCTCACCCTGGTGGAGAGCGACCCGGGCCCACGTACGACCGCCTATGGCCTGCTGGCAGACCTGCTGAGCGCCCTGCACCCGCGACTGCCCTGAAGGGCGCGCCTGCGAAGTGAACCCGAGCAAGCCCGGCTCAGTAGATTGTAGGGGGAAAGGCCCTTTCGGGGCCTCTGTCGCGCGCCGCCAAGTTGCGGCCGCCCTTCACTCGGACAGACCTCAAGGAGCCGTCGGATGATTCGATACCTGGCGCGCAGGATGCTCTCCGGTTTGGTGACGCTTTTCCTGTTCGTCAGCCTGGTCTTCTTCGGCACTCAAGTGGTGCTTCCCGGTGACTTCGTCAGCCAGTATGCGCTCTTTCTCTCGACCAGCGAATCGGAGGAGATGCGCCAGACCCTGGGGCTGGACCTGCCGCTGGGCGAACGCTACCTGCACTGGCTGGGCCAGCTGCTGCACGGGGATCTGGGCCGCTCCTTTTCCATCGAAGGAATGGGGGCTCCAGTCACCGAAGTCATCCTGCAGACCCTGCCGGCCACGCTGTTGGTTTTTGGGCTCGGAACCGCGATCGCCTTTCTGGGTGGGCAGTGGTTGGGCAGGTTGACCGGCTGGCGCAGCCCGAAGTGGTTCTCCGGGACTGCCACCTTGGGCGCCATCGCCCTGTATACCTCATTCCCCCCCTGGCTGGCCTTCCTGCTCGTCTATCTATTCGTGCTCAAGTTGAACCTGCTGCCTGCGAATGCGACCCGGGCCATGTTCAGGCAGCCCCAGGTCAGCCAGCCCCAGGTGATGAGCCAGATGGTCCTGACCCTGCTGGTGGCCCTTGCCATTACCCTGGCCGCCGCCTGGGGCGTGCGCAGGCTTCGACGCCGCCGGAGGCTGCCGATCCTCGTCCAGTTGGCCCTGATCGGGTTGCTTTGGGTAGGCGCCTGGCTGGTGTATGACATCGTTCCCTATGCGGTGGAGATCATGCGCGCCGCCGCGCTGCCGATCATGATCTACTCGCTGCTGTCTTTCGGCGAGATCATGCTGATCGTGCGCACCACCATGGCGGACACGGTGGACGAGGAGTTCATCCAGACCGCGCTGGCCAAAGGGTTGAAACCGGCCCAAGTCCGCGATCGCCACGCCGCCCGGGCGGCAATCCTGCCGGTGATCAGCCGGCTGGTCATCAGCCTGCCCTACCTGTTCACCGGAATGGTCATGATCGAGCAGACCGTGGGCTGGTCCGGCGTGGGGACGACCTTGCTGTTCGCATTGGGGGAGCAGAATGTGCCCCTGGTAGCGGGGATGATCGTGGCGATCGGGATCTTCTCGCTGTTGACCCGGCTGGGGTTGGACCTCATCCAGATCTCGCTGGATCCCCGGCTGCGCGTGGCGAGCGCCGCCCGCAGGGGGCTGTTGTGACCGCCGCGTCTGCCTTGGGGCGCCTGGATCGCAAATCCCGGCTGCGTGTGACGGGGGAGCTGCTGGGCAAGCGCGGCAAGGAAGCCTGGCTGATCTACCGGCGGAATTGGATGGCGGTGCTCGGTCTGGCCCTGCTCCTGCTGTTCTCGGTCATGGCGATCATCCATCCCTTCCTGATGGGGACGGTCTGGCCGAAGGGCATCTACGATCCGAGCGTGGGATACGACCTCGGCATTTTGGCCCATCCTTCACCGCCCTCTGCCGGCCACCTGTTGGGCACGGACACCCTGGGACGGGATGTGCTCAGCATCCTGCTGGCCGCGGCCCGGCCGACCTTCGTCATGGTCAGCGCGGCCGCCCTGACCTCGGCGATCATCGGCACCCTGGTGGGAGGTCTGTCGGCGTACTTTCGGGGTTGGGTGGATGGGGTTTTTGCCAACCTGGCCGATGTGGCTCTGCTGGCGCCCGCCCCGTTGGTCATGGTCGTGATCGGATTCATGCTGGATGTTCAGCCGCTGGAATTTGGCCTGCTCTATGGAGTGCTGGCCGGGCTGGGAACTGTGGGGGTCGTGCTGCGCTCGCATGCCCTGAGCGTCATGTCCAAGCCGTTCATCGAAGCTTCCCGGGTGGCGGGGGGCGGCGCTGTGCACATCATCTTCGGCCACCTGATCCCGCATCTGCTGCCCCTGGCGGCGGTCAACATGATGCTGGTGGTCACAGGGGCCATCTTCGCCAACGGCTTCATCGGTTTCCTGGGCCTGTCGCGCGCTCAGCTCAATTGGGGGACGATGATCTACGACGCGTTCACCTATATGGGCATCAACGAGACCATCCCCTGGAATGTCTTGCTGGCCTCGGCCTCGGCCATCTCCCTCTTCGCGGCCGCTTTCTATATGGTGGCCGGCGGGCTGCACGATGTGGCCGACCCTCGTCAACGCAAGTGACTTGCGCGCAAGTCTCCGAGTACCACTTGACATGCACGCATCCGATGCTAAAGTTAACCCGGATTCAAGACGGGCATTCGTGAATCGGTCGGCAGTCGTGCCCGTAGTTGGCTGCCGGCGGGAAGGGCATGCAAGACAAGAGCGTATATCATGACTTCAACCCGAAATGACACAAACCCCTCCTCGATTCTTCCTTTCCAGCGGGATCTCAACGACGAGCTGGAAGAGCCTCCCGGCACTCACCCTCTAGCCGCAACTATCACCTCCACCGAGCGGATCGGCACGGCGGCCCGGATCGATTCGGCCGCCCCGCACCCGGTGGCGGTTCCCAGCCCCCGCACGCGTTCCCGCGCACGCTCCACTGCGCACCCGGCGGGGCGCGGCCAGCGGGCCCGGGTCGACTTGTCCCGCGCTCGAGTCCTGGTGGTGTATGACCTGGCCCTCGGCCTGGAGCGGGGCCGCCCCGAAGATATCCTGGCCGACGAGACGGTCGAGGCCGTCGCCTGCGGGATCGCCGAGGCGCTGCAACCGCAGGTGGCCGAGGTCCGGCTGGTGCCGGTCTGGGACGATCTGCTGAGCGCGCTGCGCCCCTACTCGCCTTCGGATTGGGTGGTTTTTAACCTGTGCGAGAGCCTGGGAGGCCGGGCGTTCACCGAGGCCCTGGTCCCCCGCGATCTCTCCCGGCTTGGCTTTCGCCACACCGGATCCAGCCATGCGACGCTCCGACTCAGCACCGACAAGGCCAAGACCAAGTGCCTGGCGCGATCGCTCGGCCTGACGACGCCGCGGTTCCGGGTCTTCCGAACAGGTGAGGAGCGCCCCATCCGCCTGCAATTCCCGCTGATCGTGAAGCCGGTGGCGGAGGGCGGCAGCTTCGGCGTGCGTGGCGATTCGGTGGCGCGCGACCCCTCGGAGTTGTGGCCCAAGATCGAGAACTGCGTGCAGACCTACCGCCAGCCGGCACTGGTGGAGGAGTTCATCGTCGGTCGGGAGATCAACGTGGCCCTGTGGGGCAACGGCCGGCCTCAGGTGCTGCCCATCTCCGAGATCAATTTCGAATGGACCGACGACCCGCTGCAGAAGATCGTCAGTTTCGATAGCAAGTGGGTCAAGACCTCGCCGGAGTACTCCGGCACTCCTGCCCGCTGCCCGGCCAAGCTGACCACCCGCGAGCGGAACCGGATCGAAGCCGCGGCGATCAGCATGTACTCCGCCGTGAAGGTGCACGGCTACGCCCGGGTGGACATGCGGCTGCGGGACGGCCAGCCGTACGTGTTGGAAGTCAACGCCAACCCGGATCTCTCCCTCGACGCCGGCTTCTTCCGGTCGGCCTCAGCGGCCGGCTACAGCTACCCCGGGATGCTGGCGGAGATCCTGCGCCTCTCCTTGATGTGAGCCTACCCGCAACAATCCGAACGACCCAGCCGGCTGACCGCCAGCCCATTCAGGCGATCGCCGATCAGGAGGCGCTATTCACTGCGGAAGAGGCCGCCTGCGTTTCCGAGCTGCTCGAAGACTACCTGGGACGCCCGGATCATAATGGCTACTTCTTCCTCACCGCCGAGGTCGGCGGTGAGGTGGCGGGCTTCGCCTGCTACGGCCCCACCCCACTGACCCACGGGACGTATGATCTCTACTGGGTGGCGGTCGGGCCGGAATTCAAGCGGCAGGGAATCGGCCGGTCTCTGATGCAGCAGGTCGAGCAGGAAGTACGCCAGCAAGGCGGCCGGATGCTGGTCGCCGATACCTCCGGAAGCCCGGCCTACGACCGGACGCGGGAGTTCTATGAGCGGCTCGGATTTCAGCGAGCCGCCACCGTCCCGGATTTCTACCGGGAGGGCGATCCGCTGGTGCTGTACGTCAAGTCCCTGCAGCCGGATCGCCAGCGGACCAGGGCGACCGTCGACCCGTCGGCCTAAGCGATGCACCGGCAGGCCCTTCTCACCGCGGGCGCGCAGCACCGCCCGCGGTTTGCTTTCAGGAGTCACGCATGGACGCGACCGGGGCGATCGAGGCAGTCATCTGGGATCTGGGGGGTGTCATCCTGCGCACCGAAGACCGGCGCATGCGGGCGGCCTGGGAAGCCCGGCTCAGCTTGCCCGAGGGCGAACTGGACAAGTTGGTCTTTGCCGGCGAGATGGGCCGCAAGGCGGCCCTGGGCCAGGCCCAGGCCGAGGATGTGTGGCGGTGGGTGGGCAGCCGGCTGGAACTGGGGCCGGAGGATCTTGAACGCCTGCAGGATGAATTCTGGCAAGGCGATCAACTGGACGGCGCACTGGTCCAGTTCATACGTGAATTGCGCCGGGAGTGCCGCACGGCCCTGTTGAGCAACGCCTGGCCCGGGATGCGGCAAATGATCGAGAGTGAATGGGGTATCGCCGATTGTTTTGACGACCTGTTCATCTCCGCTGAGCTCGGGCTGGCCAAACCGGATCCGAAGATCTACCGCCTGGCGCTGGACCGTCTGGGCATCCCACCGACGCGAGCGGTTTTCGTCGATGACTTCATTGAGAACGTGAGGGCGGCGGCGGCCCTCGGTCTGCGCGCGATACAGTTCCTGTCCAGCAAGCAGGCCATGCAGGCGGTCAATCTGCAGCTGGGCAGAACCTCCTAGCGCGTTCCGAGGCCCACGCGGGCGTCGTCGTCCCGCCTCCCTTGATTTCCGGGCAGGTCCAAGGGAGAATCAAAGCTCTCCAGCGGGGGGAGAGTACACGCATTGGCCGGCACCGAATCCAACAGCTTTCTCTCTCGACGCAACCTGCTGTTCCTTCTAGGGATCGGCCTGGCCGAGGCTTCCATGAGCATGCCGATGGTCCAGATCCCGGTGTACCTGCGGGAGCTGGGGGCCAGCATCACCGACATCGGCTTCTTCTTCACCGTGTCGATGCTCTTCCCCATCCTGGTGCGGGTGTTCGGAGGCTGGCTGGCGGACGTCATCGGCCAGTTGCGGGTGATCCTGCTGGGCAGCCTCACCGGGGTCTTCACCTTTGCAGTCTACGCCCTGGCGCCCAGCTGGCAGGCGGCGCTGCTGGGCCCGGCGCTGCTGGCGATCACGATGGCGCTCACCTTCCCGGCCTTCTACTCCTACGTCGCCGAACGCTCCCAGGAGGGCACCCGCGGCCGAGCCTTCGGGATCGCGCAGACCGTGCGCAACCTGGCCTGGGTGGTCTCGCCGCCGCTGGGCGGCCTGCTCGGCCAGGCCTTCGGCTATCGAGTGATGTTTGTAGCGGCCAGCGCCACCTTCGGCCTGGCTGCGGTGATCTTCCTGATCCTCAATCGAACCGGGAAGTCGCTCAACCTGCGGGAAGAGCCCAGGCTGTCCTCGCTGCGGGCCTCCCTCAGCCAGTTGGCCGGGTTGGTGCTGGCGGGAGGGTTGATCAGCTGGCTGCTGCTGGGTGATGCGATCCGCGACCTGGGGGTGAAACTGTCCTTCGATTTGATGCCGGTCTACCTCAGCGACATCGGCGGCGTCAGCAAGCAGGGGATCGGCCTGCTGGACGGCCTCTACGGACTGGTACTGCTGGCCGTAAGCTATCCGGCAGGATGGTTGGTGGACAAGACCAACGAGCGGCTGGGGCTGCTTCTGGGCGCCGGCATGGTGGCGCTCTCCCGACTGCTCTTCCCCTTCGCCCCCGGCTATTGGGGGTTTGCAGCTTCCTGGACCTTGCTGGCCATCGGCGACGGCTTGATCGAGCCGGCGGGGGTGTCGCTCATCTCGCGGGCGGTGCCGGCCAATCTGCGCGGCCTCACCTTCGGTGTGCTGGTCACCAGCCTGGGTATCTTCTCCCTGCCCGCGCCCTGGCTGGGCAGCCTGGCCTGGACACATCTGGGCCATCAATCCCCCTTCCTGCTATCTGCCGCAGTGGTCGGCTTGATCGCCATTCCAGTGTGGTTCAAGCTGGAGGCAGCCCGCCGGTTCCAGGAAGCTCCCACCCTACCCCTGGGAAGGCACCCGGAGCCTGCCAGGCCGACCACGGTGACGGTCCTGCTGGCCGGGCTGCGAACCGGAGCCGCTGCCGACGCCGACAGCCTGGGGCTCCCGACCAGCCATGAGCAGACGGTGCTCTCGGAGGCCGCCCAGGTCCTGCGCGAACACGGCGGCCTGACCAGCGGAGAAGACGGCGCGCTGATCTGCGCCTGTTTCGGCCTGGCTCCGCGCCGGTCGCCACCCCAGGTCAGCGCACTGCTGGCCACTCACGCGGGATTGGCGCTGCTGGACCGATTGGGCATGCCCAATCGGGAGCGGGTGGAGCGAGGACTGCATCCGTTGGCATTTGGGGTGGGGATCGCGACCGGGGAAGCCGGCTCCAGCGCTCGCGAATTGGAGTTGGCCATTCGGGCCGGCGGAGCAGTGGATGATTGGCGAAAACTGCTGCATGAGCCGCTGGAACAGGCTCGCTGGCTGCAGCAGCTAACCGGCGGACTGGGCTCCAGCGGTGTGTTGATCAGCGAGGACGCCTATCGCTGGCTGGCGGCCGCCCACGGTCAATTCACCTTTGGGCCCAGTGGACCGGTCAACTTCCCGGGCGAGGGCGAACCCCGCTTGGCCTACACCGTGGTGGCCCGCACAGGGCCCCTCGGCCGCAGCAGCTGATGGGCTGCAGCCTTCCACTCTAGGCTCTGATTGCCATAGGAATGCGGGAAAGAAAAGAGAAGGAGCCCCCTGCCATCCTCCGGACGGCCGACACTGCCGCTCTTGCCGGAAGGTCCCACGTCGTGAAGCCGCAGGGAAGGGCGTTACTCCGACCGACCGGCGTTACCTGTTTCCCGTCGCGGCCCGTTGGGCAGCTTGGGCTGTGTGGTCGGAGAGCGCCACGGCCGACGGGGATTGCAGTCCTTAGGTGGCCTGAGGCTCTCTGCATCTTTGACTCTACGGAGTCCGGACCCGGGAGTCAACGCCCGGTACACTTAAAAAAGGTACTAGCTCGGAGTGGCTGGACTATAATCGCGGCTCGACCGGCGCTGAGAGTAGGCGGGCATGCAGGCGAGTCGCACAGTGAAGTTGATCTTCAACGCACATGCCGACGGCGGCCGGGGATGGAGGATCGCCTCCTCGCTCCAGGCCGTGATCGAACGCCATGGCGGCGCGGAGTGGACCGCCACCGAGTTCCCGACCCACGCCACCCAGCTGGCCCTGGAAGCCGCCCGGCAAGGCTTCCAGGTAGTGGTGGCCATCGGAGGCGATGGAACCGTGCACGAGGTGGTCAACGGGCTGATGCAGGCCTCTCCGGAGCAGCGGCCGGCGCTGGGGGTCGTCCCCATTGGCTCGGGCAATGACTTCTGCGCCAACGTGGGCCTGCCATCCGATCCGGAGTTGGCCATCCAGCGGGCTTTCGAGGGGAGTCCGTCGGCGGTAGACATCGGCCGGGTGCAGGATGAGGCCGGGCGCGACGAGTTCTGGGACAACACATTGGGAATCGGCTTCGATGCCGCCACCACCATCAACGCCCGCGAGATCGGGCGCCTGCAGGGCCTGGCCATGTACCTGGTGGCCGTCATCCGCACGATTCTGCGGGATCACGACGCCCCGCACCTGGAACTGCGCATCGATCAGGAGAGCTCGTCTCGAGACTTGTTGATGCTTACCGCCTGCAACGGTCCGCGGGAGGGCGGAGGATTCTTGGTGGCCCCGCAGGCGGACCCGCGAGATGGCCTATTGAATTTCGCCATGGTGGAGTACGTCAGCCGGCTAATGATGTTCCGTCTGATACCGGAATTCATGCGCGGCACCCATGGGCGGTTCAAGCAGGTGCATCTGGGGACGTTCAGACGATTGGAACTCAAGGCCGACCGTCCGCTGCTCATCCACACGGACGGTGAGATCTTCGCCAGCGCCAAGACCGATGTGCGCCAGCTGACGATCGAGATCCTCCCGGGGGCCCTGCAAGTCATCACCTGAGCTTCGGCAGCCTCCATCCCGGCCTTGACCGGCGGAACAATCACCCGTGCCCACTTTGCGGACATCGCTGCAGGACCTGGATCGCGGCCACCTTGCCATCGTGGCAGAGTTGTGGGGATTCGCGGCCTCCGCCGAGCTGGCGGCCGAATCGCTCTCTCAGGCGATGTTGAAGTCGGGAGCCCTGGAGGAGATGGCGGAGAGTCTCTCCGATCGAGCGATCGGGGCCCTGCAATCCCTGCAGCGGCAGGATGGGCGCATGCCGCTGGCCGAGATGAACCGCCGCTTCGGCCCGCTGCGGGAGATGGGTGCCGGGAAGCGCGACCGGGAGAAGCCCTGGCGGCACCCGGCCTCCGGACTGGAAGAATTGTGGTATCGCGGGCTGGTCGGAAGGGCCTTCTCCGACACGCCCAAAGGGCTGGAGGAGTTCGTCCTCATTCCGCAGGATCTGCTGGCCCGCCTGCCCATCCCCCCGCCGGCTGCCGACTTCTTGATGGAGCCTCCCGAACGGTTGCCGGAGTGGACCCGGCAGACGGGCTCCGCCGCAGTGGACGACGCCACCACCCTGTTGGCGGCCTTTCGGCTGGCTCCGGCCAGCGCCGGACGGCTGGCTCCGGAGCGCCGCGATTGGCTCGGCCGGCACCTGCTCCACCCGGATTCTCTCGATTTGCTGCTCTCGGTCTTGCGCGAGACCGGCCTGATGGACCCGGCGGCCTTGGAACCCGACCCGGCTCGGACCCGCAGGTTTCTGGAGGCGCCGCGGGGGGCCGGCCTGAGCCAGCTACTGCAGGGTTGGGCCGGTGCACGCGGCTGGAACGACCTGGCCCAGCTCGAGGGACTGCAGGCGCCCAAAGGGAGGTGGCCCAATGAGCCGCTGGCCACCCGACAGGTGGGGCTAGCGCCGGTGCTCCGGCTGCCGCCCGGCCGTTGGTGGTCCTTGGCCGGGTTCCTGGAATCCCTCCGCCGCCACCAGCCTGGATTCCTGCGCCCGGGAGGTGATTTCAATTCCTGGTACTTGCAGGATGCGCAGAGCGGGGACTTCTTACCCGGGCTGGAGGCCTGGGACCGCGTGGATGGAGCGCTGCTAACTTATCTGCTGACTGGCCCGCTTCACTGGCTGGGAGCGGTGGACCTGGGCGGAGAGGGCCGCCCTGGCCGCATCTCCGCTTTCCGCCTCACCCCGGCGGCGCAAGCTTTGATCAAACCGAGGTCGGTTCCGGAAATCCGCGAGCCGCGGCGCCGGGCCCGGCTGACGGCGGATGGGCGCCTCACGGTTCCACGGGCGGCTGCTCGCTCGCTGCGTTACCAGATCTCCCGGTTCAGCCGCTGGATCCAATTGGATCGCCGCCAGGGGAACTTCGTCTACCAAATCACCGCTGCCTCCCTGCGCGTGGGCCGGGAGGCGGGCCTGCTCCCCCGTCACATGCTGGCGGTGCTGCAGGACGTCACAGGGACCGGCGTTCCCAAGTCGCTCGAGAAGGCAATCCGCCGTTGGGGAGAGCGGGGCCAGGAAGCCGCGCTGAGCCGGCGGCTGGTGTTGCGGGTGACCGATGCCAGGGTGCTGGCGGAATTGCAGTCACACCCATCGACCGGGCGCTTCCTGGGTGAGGCGTTGGGGCAAGACCAGGTCGTCGTGCAGGAAAGTGAGTGGCCAGCCCTGTGCAGCGCAGCGCTGCGCAGAGGGATCCTGATCGATTGGCCGCCGGAAGAGGCGGAAGCGGCAGGCTGAGCTTGTGCTCAGCCGGCGGCTAGCCGAGCGTTGAGCTCGATGTCCACCGCCCCCAGGGCACGTGAGATCGGGCAGGTGGTCTTGGCTTTCTCGGCCAGTTCCCGGAATGCCGACTTCTCAAGGCCCGCGGCGCTGACCTCGGTGTCCAGCACGATCTTGACGACCGTCCAACCGGCCTCCAACTTCTCGAAATGCAGATTGGCGGTGGTCTCGATCCGCTGCGGAGGGGACCCGGCGTTGGTGAGCTGGGACGCCAGCGCCATGGAGAAGCAGGCGGCGTGGGCAGCCGCCAACAGCTCCTCCGGATTCGTCCCCTTGCCCTCCCCAAAACGATCATCCCAGGAGTAGCGGCTCTCGAACGCTTCGTCCCCGAAGCGCACCGTTCCGCCGCCTTCCTTCAGCGTACCTTCCCAGACTGCCTGCGCCTTGCGAATCTTCATTGCGAATGACCTCTCCACAAAGAGGCCTGATCCTGCTCAGGCCTGCGAAAGCACATTGCCGACGGCGCGCTCCAGCTCTTCGATCGTCACCGGCTTGAACACGAACTCATTGGCCCCCAGCCGCAGGGCCTCATCGACCTGCTGATCGGCGGTCTCCGTCGACAACATCACCACCGGCAGATGCTTGAACTCGGCCCGACTGCGCACGAATTCCAGGAAGTCGATCCCGGTCACTTCCGGCATG
>Ga0299912_10003749_pt1 | contig 12401 bp, 13 predicted proteins | sample RVTome_2_FD_207667 | JGI IMG/M metagenome (GOLD analysis project Ga0299912, IMG submission 207667) | Soil microbial communities from uranium-contaminated site in the Upper Colorado River Basin, Wyoming, United States - RVT95D214 (version 2) ... | reverse complement strand
GCTAAGGCCACTTTCTTCTTTTCACCGCCAGATAGGTAATGGACGATCTTACCCCTCAAAGACTCGATATTTAATCTCTCAATCACATCCTTCGCCAGGGCTTCCGCCTGTACTTTCGGAACCCCATAGTTTAATGGAGCAAAAAGGATGTCATCGTAAACAGTGGGGCCGAGGATCTGTTCGTCAACATCCTGCATGACAACGCCAATCCTTGCCCTGATCACCGGAAATTCTTTCCCAGGGTCCGCCCCAAAGACTCTTATTCTCCCTTCTTTTGGAATCAAAACGCCCACAAGGTGCTTGAGCAGGGTCGTCTTGCCACAGCCATTCGCGCCCAAGATACCCACCCTCTCTCCTCGGTTGACGACAAACTCCAAGCCGCAAATCTGTACTTTTGTCATATCAGGATAGATATGAGTAATGCAATCCAATTCAACAATCCTCTCCTCTTGCTTCATGGGCCTATTCTCCTCTGTAATGAATCTTGTTTTTAAACCCTCGGAGCACCATCGATTCATACATCTTTTCGCTCGCATCTATCCCCTGGATGATCAAATGGCCGAAGGCATTTGAAATATTCGTCAAGCTCCTCCAGGGATGCTTCCACTGGAGTCCTCCGCGGAGATAGAGGGCATGCTGTGTCTCTTCAAAGACGTTGAGAAGGATAAAGATGGATCGGTATGTTAAAAAAAGAGCGGTCACAAAGAGAGATGGTAGAACTTTTCCCAACACGCGGAAGATCGAAGGATATAGGGTAGTAGCCAACAGCAGAACAACTCCTGTAGACCCGCAGAGAACCTTCAGAAAGATGAGGAGGACAAAGGGAATTTGAAACCCTGAAATAAAGACGAAAAGGACAACGAAAGTGAGGGGGTACAGCGTAAGAGAAAATATCTTTAGAGGAATGCGTGACATAAAAAAAAGAGCAAGTAGAATCCCATACAACAGGCCGAGGACAGGAAGACTCCTCAGGGTGATCAGTCCTAAAAGGACAATGACCATCCCGATGATCTTTGCGGCAGGAGAGCGTCGATGAAGCCAGCTCTTCCCCTCAACCGCAGAATAATCTAAATATGAAAGCTGAATCATGAGGGCTCAGACTCCAATCTCAATAAATCGGGCCGTAGTTTATAGATGTATCGGCTAATCAATGTCGTGATGATCCCTTCCAATATCCATCCGATGAAACCCAGCGGAAGGACAATGGCAATAAATCGCTTTAGATTCACCCTGCTCTCAGTGGCAACTCCTGGATGCTGCTCCTCCTTTTCCTTTGAAAAGTGGAATTCAAAGATTCCTTTTCCTTCCGGGTGAATTAATTCTTCGTAATGAGATACCCCCAAACTGACCACTCCGATCATTGAGAGAGTAGAGGCGAGAAGTGATAAAAAAGTGGCTAAAAAGATCGCAGGAGTTAGCCTTCTCAACACCTTCCAGAAGAGGCGAAAGAGGATATATCCCAGTATCCCTTCAACCGAAAGAATGAGCGTGTTAAGCCCAACGACCGTGATCCCTCCGTGTCCGAAAAGGGCGAGGATTACATTCACGATAAAGGTAGCCAAGAAGATGAGAGAAGGACCTAATAATATTCCTGAGAGTATGGTCAGGTTAACATGATAGGCAATGGGAACAATCTCAACTGCGGCACCGAGGACCATTGCAGCCGCCATCATACCCAATAAAGGAAGACGTCTTGTTAAATCCTCTTTCTTAACGAGTCGAAGGAGAACCGTTCCAACCAGAATAGCTACGGCGTATCCTGAACCCCAAAGCCATACGGGTAAAATCCCATCAGGCAAGTGAATATGAGACATCGATTCGCTCCTCTCAAGCTTCTAATGCAAGCGCAATAACCAGGACTGGAATCACCAAGCTCCAATTACCAAACGAAAACCAATGTCAAACAACGAGTTTGAGCTTCGGTTATTGGAAATTGGAATTTATTTGGTTATTGGTATTTGGTGCTTGGTTATTATGGGTTTACAGGTCTTACAAAAACCATAGAAGTTCAACTGATGATCGGTCACCTGATAACCTGTAGATTCCATCACCTTTTTCGACCATTTGGAAATATCGCAAAAGGTCATTTCTGCTACATTGCCACATCCTTTGCAGATGATATGGTGATGGTGACCCTTTAACTCGCAGAGCATATATTTCACAGTGGACCCACTCGTGATTTTGAAAACAATTCCCAAAGATTCGAAGAGGTCGAGAGATCGATAAATGGAAGTGAGTCCAATCCTTCTTCGTTTTTTCAGGAGGCATTGGTAAAGCTCCTGAGGACCCAAAGGGGCTTCTGCACTGGAAAGCTCCTGATAGATCAGAAACCTCGGATGGCTCAACCTGAGCTTTTTCTCTCTAAACATGCTCTTAAAAATGCCTTTATCCATAATAAGTTAAATGATGAATGAAAATATTTTCATTAAGAGATTATCCATTTTTCTTCTATTTGTCAAGATCTGTTTGTAATCAGAGATTCCTAGACTTTTTCAGAAATCTCGGAATTGCAAATTGACAAACAATCCTCATTTTGATATGAATTTCCTATAAGTTAGGCTGACGATTGGGGAGAAATCTATATGAATCAGAAAGCATTTCAGGACTACTACCCAGATGAACTAAGCTATTGCTATGGTTGCGGTCGGCGCAATGAGAAAGGTCTAAAGCTCAAGAGCTATTGGGATGGGGAGGAGACGGTCGCTATTTTTAATCCCCGACCATATCATATTGCTATTCCGGGCTATGTCTACGGCGGTTTGATTGCCTCGATCATTGACTGCCACAGCACAGGGACAGCAGCAGCGGCAACATATCGTGCTGAAGGCCGCGAGATGGGTACGGAACCACCATTGCGCTTTGTTACGGCGTCGCTGCATGTGGAGTATATACGCCCTACGCCACTGGGAGTGCCGCTGGAAGTCCGTGGGAAGGTAAAGGAGATCAAGGGGCGTAAAGTTGTGGTAAGTGTTACAGTATCAGCTGGCAGGGAGATGTATGCGAAAGGTGAGGTAGTAGCGGTCAAGATGCCTGAACATATGACGCCAAGAAGTGGGGTGATTTAACATCGACTTGAATACGATAAAGGCAGTTGTGGAAATGTCTGGAGCGGATTTCTTTGGAGTAGCCGATCTCTCCATGGCTCACGATGCAATTCTCAAACAAGGTGGACCGCTCGTGGCCAGCTATCCACGGGCTATCACTATTGGCATGACTCTACTTCACTCGATTGTTGACCAGCTACCTCAACGAGCGGAACATGCTGTTGCAGTCAGTTACCGCCATAGTTATGACTTGACTAACCAACGATTGGATCTGATCGCCTCACAATTGGGTTGTTTGCTGCAACGTGCAGGATATCGGGTTTTGCCTATCCCTGCCGCAAAACGAATAGATGATGAACGAATTTGTGCGATGTTTTCTCAAAAAATGGCCGCTCATTTAGCTGGGTTAGGCTGGATCGGAAAAAGTTGTTTGCTCATTACTCCACAAGTTGGCCCAAGGGTTCGTTGGGTATCAATACTTACCGATGCCCCCTTAGAAGTGACCGGGGGGCCGATGGCAGAACAATGTGGTTCCTGCCAGGAATGTGTAGAGATATGTCCTGTTCAGGCTTTTACAGGACGACCATTCAGAGAAGAGGAGCCACGGGAAATGCGTTATGATGCAAGCAAGTGCGATCGCTATTTTAGGAAGATGAAGGAGAAAAATGGCGATCTAGCCGTATGCGGATTATGTTTATATATTTGCCCACATGGAAGAGGTAGGGAAAAGACTTAATAAAGAACGAGAAAGAAAAAACGCCACCCAACTCACTGCACCGGACGTTGCACTCCGCATGATGGGAGTGCAGGGGTTATAGAACGTTTGGGGTTCGCCAGATAGCCTTGCTCGTTCCACATGCGCCGGTGAGCTCGCACCCGTTCGGCCATTCTCGAATCTTGGAGTCCCATGATGGAAGATCTGCTCGAGTTAGGAAAACAAGTTCTGGCATCACAGCCCTTCAGTGTTTTGGTCGGCGCTGAACTGCTGCATTTCTCGCAAGGACATGCTGAGCTGAAGATCCCGATCCGGCCTGAGCTGAAACAACAGCATGGTTTTGTACACGGAGGGGTCATAAGCTACGCCGTGGACAACGCACTTACATTCGCTGGAGGAAGTGTTCTTGGCCCAAGCGTCGTGACGTCGGAGTTCAAGATCAACTATCTAAGGCCAGCCATTGGTGACTTCTTGGTTGCGAGAGCTACGGTCATCTACTCCAGTAAGAGTCAAACTGTTTGCCGTTGCGACGTGTTTGTGTCTAATGAGGGCAAAGAGAGTCTGTGTGCAACCTCTCAGGGGACAATCGTAACTCTTACAGTTGAATTAGGAACCCGTCCCCAATTACCTTAAAATTTTCTTTAGCTCTTTTTTATCTCTCACTGGAGGCAGGCAAGTAAACCCTTTACAGACAAAAGCCGTTGGAACTTCGATGGCCCCTTTCTCCCTCAAAGATGGAAACCAATCTCCTTCGATCGGTTCTTGGGGATCCATTAAACTCAGGATTTTATTCGGGAGGTAGGCTTGGTAGATTTCTCTAAGCATCGATATTGTCCTGTGATCCTTCTTTGAACCGATGATCCCGATCTCTTCCGGGTTGAAGAAAAAAGAGAGGCCAGAGAGCATGTGAGCGAATCCAGAAGGATGTTCTGAAAGAAAGCCGCAAAAAAGGCGGAGGATCTGTTCGGCTTTTTCTTTCAAAGATTCCTTTCCGGTCAGATGGCTCAGTCTGATCAAATTGAAGACTGAAACGGAATTAGAGGAGGGGATCGCATTATCATAAGGGCTTTTTGATTGAGCAATTAAAGGCTCATTCTCTTTCCCAGTGAAGAAAAAACCCCCATTTCTCTCATCCCAGAATTGTTGAATCATTCTTTCATTGAGCTCATCTGCTTCCTTAAGCCATTCGATCTCAAAGGTAGCCTCATTAAGATCAATGAGAACCTGTATAAAAAAGGCATAATCTTCAGAATAACCTTTGACTTGGCATTTCCCCTTGCTAAACACCCTCATTAATTGGCCGTCCTTCTTCATCTCTTGAAGGATGAAACGGGTGGCATTTTTTGCCTTATCAAGATACTGTTCCTTCCCTGTGGCTTTGAACCCGTCCACGAAGCTGGAGATCATCAACCCATTCCAGGAGGTTAGAATCTTCTCATCCTTACCAGGTCTGCCTCTTCTCTCCCTCTCGGCAAAGAGTTTTTGTCGCCCCTCTTCGAATAATTTCTCTAATTCTTTAATGGGAATACCGTAAAGTTCAGACACCTTTCTTAAGGAGTAAGCAATGTGGAGGACGCTCAATTCTCCTTCAAAATTTCCATGAGTCGTTATCCCGTAATAATCACAGAAAGGAGTGGCTTTCTCTTTTCCTAAGGATGCCTTAATCTGGTCTCTGGACCACACATAGAACTTCCCTTCCTGCCCTTCGCTATCTGCATCCTGGGTCGAATAGAAGGCCCCTTCTGGGCTGGTCATCTCTCTGAGAACGTAATTCAGGATCTCCTCCGCCACATGACGATACCTCACTTTTCTGGTTGCTTGATATGCCTCAAAATAAGTCCGAGACAGCAGGGCATTGTCATAGAGCATTTTCTCAAAATGGGGGATGAGCCATCGTTCATCTACAGAATAGCGATGAAATCCTCCGCCCAGATGGTCGTAGATTCCGCCATTGGCCATCTTCTCCAATGTCAATTCGACCATCTCCAATGCCGCTTTCGAATTGAACTTTTTCCAATACCTCAAGAAAAAAGAGAGGGCCATGCTGTTTGGAAATTTAGGGGCTTTCCCAAATCCTCCGCAGGTTGAATCAAACTGACTCTCAAGCCCCTCAAAAGCCCTTGTCAGGACTGCCTCGTTCATTGTCGCCTGGGAGGGCGTAATGGATGTGATTTGATTAAGGGCATTTTTCACCTGAATAACCATCTTGTCTACTTCCCCAGGATGGAGCCGATAATAGTCAGAAACGACGACCAATATTTTTGGAAAGCCTGGTATTCCCCCCCTGTCTTCGGGAGGGAAATACGTGCCTGCATGAAATGGAACAAGGTGGGGAGTTAAAAAGACGGTCATTGGCCAACCACCCCCGCCGCTGATCACCTGAACGGCATTCATATAAAGTTCATCAAGATCCGGTCGCTCCTCCCGATCCACTTTGATATTAACAAACCGCTCGTTCATCATCTTGGCAATGGCTTCATCTTCAAATGACTCCTTTTCCATCACATGACACCAGTGGCACGAGGAATAACCAATGCTGAGGAGAATGGGTTTGTCCTCCTCTCTGGCCCGTCTGAGGGCCTCCTCTCCCCACGGATGCCAATCCACTGGGTTGTGGGCATGCTGCAAAAGATAAGGACTCGTCTCATGAATCAATCGATTTGTGTATATTGGCTCTTTCTCCATTCTGTCTCGTTACCCCTATCTACCTTAAACTGACGGTTTCTGACTCCATTATGATTGACTCCCCGTGGAAGTTCAACACAAAAATGCTATTCGGTCCCGATGAAGCAGTCTGGAATGCATTGGACGTTAAAGGGAGCCACTAATAATATAGCGCTATAGTAATTCCTAAGGGTTAAGGAGGAAAGTTTGTGGTGCGCCTAAAGATAAGATACGTGGGATGAGGAATAACAATGGGCAGGTTATAGATTTACCTGTTCATACAAAATCACCTGTCTTCGTTCGACAGGGAATCTAACGGACATCAGTGTTCTTGTTTTATTTTCATCAACTTCAAATTCAATGACCCCTGGGTGCTTTTGGATGAGTTCCTTGATCAATCTCAGCATCAAATTTGTCGACTGGTCTTTTTTTACATCGAGGATCTCCGAGGTGTCCTTCAGTTGTTCAAACGGTTCCCTTTGAACAGTTGAAACAATCAAGATCTCTACATATTGCCTTTCTTTCAGTGTAACGACTTTTTCAATGCCTGTTGGTTTTTGAAGGATTTTTGATTTTGTTAGAAAACCGATCGTTGCGTCAGATGGAATCGTAAGGAGCAGATATTGGACAATGGAATTTAGAATAAATTTCACCTGTTCATCATGAATGTATGTTTCGGGAAGGTCTTTTTCAAATTTTCTTACGATTTTTAAATTCTTTTCTTGAATTTGTTTGTCACTCATTTCAAGAATGTCATCGATAATAAGGTGGATAGTATTCTGTTTAAGTATAGGAGTGTTGATGTTGATGTAGTTTAAGAGGGCGTTTAGCACCGAATCGATATTTTTAATATCTAGAGCAATACTCTTGCGAGCATACTTCCTAAATTCTAGATCTTCATACTTATTGATTGAAAGAAGGTTGATATTATTGATAGAACTGAGAGTTTTTTTGATAAAATTAACCATCTCAATCAGGAAAGACGAAGAAAAGGAGATATCATGCTCTTGAATAGGGGTTCTCCCTTTCGATTCAAGTTCCTCGTCCTGATCGCTGTTTAACACCGAAGCAAGTCTAGTAAGCTCATTTTCTATTTCAGCAGGACTATTCTTCATTTCATGGTAATCATCTGCATTTATGGTGCCAAATCGATAGAATCATTCTAATGGTTTGTTTTATTTGTGCTTTTTTAAATCACCTATCAAATAAAAAAGTCTAAGGTGACAAGGAGATGACAAATTTCGCCCTAAAATTGGAAAAAATTAATACTCTCTTTACAGCCTGATCCCTTTCGGAACCACAACAATACCTGATCCCGTCACTGTGAAACGCCTTGCATCCTCATCCAGATTGTAACCGATTTCCATTCCTTGTGGGATCTGAGCCTCCTTATCGATGATCGTCCTTCGGATCTTTGCATATCTTCCGACGTCAACCCCCTCCAGAAGAATGCAATCTTCGATCTCAGCATGGCTATGAATCGTCACTCTCGGTGATAGGATCGACCTCTTGACACTCCCTCCACTGATGATGCATCCGTTCGAGATGATGGAGTTGAGGGCTGTCCCCACTCTCGCATCTTCTGCCCAGACCGTTTTGGCAGGTGGATTAGGGGATTGGTAGGTCAGGATGGGCCATTGAGAATCGTAGAGGTTGAGTTGCGGGGTGACAGAGACCAGATCCATGTTCGCCTCGAAGTAGGCATCGATCGTACCCACATCCCTCCAATATCCCACTCCACCTTGATCTCCCTGTCTAAAATCGAACGCAAAGACTTGATCTTTTTCGATCATCGAAGGAATGATATCCCTGCCAAAATCATGGGTCGAATCAGATCGAGCATCTTCGATCAAACGCTTTACCAATAGCTCTATATTAAAAACATAGACCCCCATGGAGGCCAAGATCCCTTCCGGGTCTCCTGGAACGGTCTTCGGATCTTCAGGCTTCTCTTCAAATCCTATAATTCGCCAATCCCTGTCGACCTCAATCACACCGAACTCGCGAGACTCCTCTCGCCTCATTCGGATCGCTGCAACGGTAAGATCAGCTTTTTTCTCCAAGTGGAAGGCGATCATCTTCCGATAGTCCATCTTATAGATGTGATCACCGGAGAGAATAAGAACAAGGTCAGGCCTCTCTTGTTGCAAGGTATAGATGTTTTGAAAAAACGCATCGGCTGTCCCCTGATACCAGTGTTCATCGATCCTCTGTTGTGCTGGAATGATCTCGATGAATTCGCCCAGTGGAGATGAAAGGATGTTCCACCCCAATTGGATGTGGCGATGAAGAGAAACCGATTTGTATTGGGTGATGATGTAGATACGGCGAATGTCAGAATTGATACAATTGGAGAGGGTGAAGTCGATGATGCGATAAATCCCGCCGAAAGCCACTGCTGGTTTGGCCCGATCCCTAGTAAGGGGATAGAGCCTCTCCCCTCGACCACCTGCTAAGACCATGGCCAGGACTTTCATCACCTTGTCTTACCTTTGCCTTAAGAGTTCTCTCACCTTATTTTTTAACTCACTGAAATCTGCTGACTTTGTCAGATACGCGTCCGCTGCCCAGCTCATGAAGTCCTGCTGATACCCGCCATAAGAGGTATTGAGGATGATAGGGATCTTTCGATCCTTTCCGACAATACGGCCGAGGGCCTCCATCCCATCCATCACAGGCATAACAATGTCCAAGATAATCAGATCAGGTTTCCCCGCTTCCAATTGCTGGATGGCTTCCCTTCCATTCCGGGCAGTAAGAACCTCATATCCCTCTTCCTTCAGCACCTCTTCATAGAGGAGCCTCAGTCCCTCCTCATCATCAACTACCAGAATCTTTTTCTTCATGGCGTTATTATTTATGGTCCCTTAAAAACTTAAAAAACCGTCACTCCGGTGAAAGCCGGAGTCCAGGACTATTTGAATTCACTGGATTCCCATTTTCACGCCTGCGCGCTGAAGCGCTACGGCGCGCAAGCACGGGAATGACAATGATGGACCAGATCGGACTTTTTACGAGTCCATCACTAATTGATCATCTCATAAGAAAAACATTTTTTCTTACTCCTCCATTACCCAAAACGAAGGCCTTTTTTTGAAAAAACATACCCTTACTTAGTCTTTAACTTATTGATTCTTAACTCCGAACTCCTAACTCCCAGTTGGCTTATTTCCTTTCCACCTTTTTCCTTTGCTCAATGGCCAATTTACATTCTGCACAGATAAACCTGGGTAAGGTATGAGGATACTTGATCCGTTCCTCTCCAAAACCCCAATCGATCACATCCCTCACCAATAATTCTTCCTTAAATGCATGCCCCAGACAGAGTCCCATTCCGCAGACAATGCAGATGGCCACAGCCTCCTTATCGATTCCTTGCTTTGCACAGACATAACATTTCATCATCCTACCTCCAGAAGGAATAGATAAAAATTTACCACATGTAGAACAAAAAAGCCAAGGGATTTTTCTTTTGGGAAGGAAGAGGAAAAGAAATTTGGATAGGCGTTTCTTTTAGGTAATGCCTTACACTTACATAGCGCAGCGTAGCCGCAACCGAATAAAAAGATGTCTCACGCAGAGTTCGCAGAGATACAGAGGCAATTGAGGAAAATATATGTTTATGGAGAATCGGGGAGATACCGATTCTCCATAAGCCTCATGCCCTTAGCAAAATATTGGATTTGAAGTCTTGATGCGCTTACGGCGCTGAGTGCCTTCATCGAATCGGTACCTCCCGATTCGATGAAAAATAAGGGACTCCTCTATGGGTCCTCTGTGTTCTCGAGCGAAGCGGGCGTGAGATAAAAAATAAAACATGCAAAGATATATCGTGCAGAGGATACGACTCACCAATGTCACAACCAAAGGAAAACATTTAACTTTTACCCTTAATGAATAATTTTCTTAATAAAATTTCAAGAATTTGCCTGATAGTAGTACAGAGGTATAGGTGACTCAAGTCATTTGATTAATCGACTTAATTGGGATAAAATTTTTTGCGAGGAGGAGAACAAAATGAAAAAAGAGACAGCCATTCTTGCTATTGTGATTGCATTTGTGGTCGGATTTGTCTCCGGGGCAACGATTGCGATCCTGAAAGTAAAAGGAGGAGGAGAAAAGGCTGCAATAATGCAAAAACCCCAAACGTCTCCGCAGATGGCTCCAATGCCTACTCCGCCAGGCCCTTCTCCGGCAGACCTTTCGTTGAAGATCCAGACACTAAAGGACATTGTCAAGAAAGACCCAAAGAATCTACCTGCCTGGGTCGAGCTGGGAGATCTCTATTTCGATGGCGATCAGCCCCGAGAGGCCATTGAGGCCTATAGCCAATACCTTGCCATAAAACCTGACAATCCAGATGTGAGAACAGATATGGGGATCATGTTTAGAAAGGTAGGAGAATTTGATCGGGCCCTTGAAGAATTCAAAAGAGCAGCCCAGAGCGATCCCAAGCACATCAATAGTCGATACAACATCGGCATCGTTCTCCTCCATGACAAACAGGATATTAAGGGAGCCATCAATGCCTGGGAAGAATACCTAAAGGTGGATCCCCGGAGCGAAAGAGCAGAGCGGATAAGGGGTCAAATTGATAAAATGAAAAAGATTATAGTTTGACAAGGTGTTTGGCACTGAATTGCGAGGTTGGCACTGGCGTGGGTCAAAAAAAACGCAAAAATTCAGCCAAAGTGGACATTTTGTCCACTAAGTTGGCTGTTTGTGAAATGCTTATTAAAGCAAATCACAACTTATTCAACGCATCCTTCCGGACCATCTGATCCGTTCCTATCCCAAAGAAGGCGTTAGCAGGCAGCTTTGAGAAATCGGCCGGGATGCGTCTTTTGGTGTTGCGCGGAAAGATTCCCGCTATATATCTGGCTTAAATTGGGCCGTGTTTTTGTGTCTCTTTTTATCCCTCGAGAATGGTCCAGATATGGCCTCTCGGGTCCAAATTTTCCGGTTAACCTCCATTCCACCCCCGGCGCACCGCCACTTCTTGAGGGAATAATATAACCGGCTCGCCGGAGTGCCTTAAGATACCATCGGGCTGTACCTTTCTCGGCGCCGGCCAGGATAGTAAGATCGTGCAAATTAAACGAACCATTATTTTTGAATTTATTCCAAATAATAAACCACATTTTATCCTGGATTGTATTTTTAAATCGCCTTGGAGCTATCCTGATAGTAAGCCTTTTGCGGTCAATGACGCGATAGATCATTGCGTACATCGGAGGCTTTCCAAAAAAGTGTTCCTTCCGACCTTTTTTGATCTGTCTGATGATTCCTTCCTGGCAAAGTAACACCAAAACGTCTCTGCAATACCTCCGCACAATTTTTGTCGATCCTATAATCTGATCGATAGAGAAAAATCCGTGGCGCTTGAGTATGGCCGTGCCGATAGTCCTGAGTTTGTTCACTTGAGATCCCCTGCCGAGACAGATTTGAGCCTATTTTTTCCCGCTATATATTCGGCCCGATGAATCAAAGCCAAGATCCTGCGAATTTTCCCTTCGCTTTCAGTAACGATCTTGTCGATCGCATCTCCGTCAAAGGCCAGGTCGGAGAGCCCTTTAGTCATCAACTCCACGTCTTCTCGATCAAGCGGCTGAAATTTCACGACCTCAACGAACCGATCATAGAGATGCGGATAGCGCATAAGGCGTTTATCGGCTTGACTCATCCCAATGAACAAAAACGGCGTGCCTGTGATGTCCGCAAGATCACGAAGGGTTTCAGTGATTTTGGAGTCTGAAGTAAAATAATCGACTTCGTCCAAAATTAACATTCGTTTTTGCTGTTTAAGAAGTTCGGTGACTTGATTAAATAATTCTTCGGTCCTCCATCTGGGCGAGCTGCCGAGGCAATCGATCACCTCTCTCAAAAACCACCGCGCCGTCATGAGTTTCTTCATCCGGATGTAGAGCGAGCCGTTGGTGGCCGCGAATTGCAAGGCGCACTCGGATTTTCCCAAGCCC
>Ga0299912_10003748_pt1 | contig 12402 bp, 10 predicted proteins | sample RVTome_2_FD_207667 | JGI IMG/M metagenome (GOLD analysis project Ga0299912, IMG submission 207667) | Soil microbial communities from uranium-contaminated site in the Upper Colorado River Basin, Wyoming, United States - RVT95D214 (version 2) ... | reverse complement strand
ACGCCGGTCAGGCCCTCGGCCCACTCCGGCGTTTTCGGAACGCCGTCGCGCGTCCCGAGGATATAATCCTTATAGCTTTCTGCGCCGGCCGAGCCCTCGGGCATTTGCGTTTCATCGAAGCCGACGCAGTGGGTTTGCACGAACTCCCGGTCGTAGAGGCCCTCCGTGATCATGACGTAGGCCATGGCCGACATCATCGCCGCGTCGGTGCCGGGACGGATGGGAACCCACTCGTCGGCCAGCGCCACGGCGCTCAGGGTCATCCGCGGGTCGATGCAGACGACGCGCGCCCCGCGCTCGCGGGCCTTCCGGACGAAATACTCGCTGTTCGTCCCGTCGCGCATCTCGGCCGGGTTCCAGCTCCACATCAGGATGTATTTGGCGTTGAGCCAGTCCTGGCGCTGATTGCCGGTGACGCCGGTTCCGTAGACCGTCGGCGTCGCCGCCGAGATGCACGCCCAGGAATAGCTATTGTAAAAGCCGAGCGACCCGCCATAGAGGTTCATGAAGCGCTGCGCCGTCTGCCGGCCGTTGACCTGGTTGTAGCTTCCGGTGCCGTAGGGGACGTAGAAGGCGGCGTTGCCATGGGCTTTTTTGATGCGCTCGAACTCGGAGGCGATGCGGCCCAGGGCCTCGTCCCAGGAGATGCGCTCGAAGCGGCCCTCGCCGCGCTTCCCCACCCGCTTCAGCGGGTATTTGAGGCGGTCGGGATGGTCTTGGCGGCGCCGATAGGCCCGGCCCCGGATACAAGGCCGGAGCTGGGGGTCCTCGATGTTGTCCGTGGGCCGGTCGTCCCCCTCGATACGGACGATCTTGTTGTCACGGACGTAGACCTTGAGCACACATCGCCCGCCGCAGTTATGAGAAGGGCAGCCCGTGCGGACCATCCGGACGTCCGAGGATGATTCCTGAACCAGAGGCCCGCCGTGAGTCTTCCCGCGCCCGGCGCGTTTGAGTTTCCCCGCCGACGCGGCCGAGCCCCCGACCAGGGCGCTCCAGCGGAGGAAGCTCCGCCGGCTCATGGCCGAGGTTTCGAGTTTCTTTTTAAGGGCAGGGGCTTTCATGTCGGGTCAGGACCGAAAGACGGGAGGTAAAAGGGAACCGCTTCTGTTTTGATGAGCGCGGCCCAGGCCGAGGCCGCCAGCGCTTCCAGGATGATGGCCTGGGCGGGATTGATGACGGCCAGAAAAACGGTCCCGGGCAGGAGGAGGTCAAAAAACTTGCAGCCCGCGGCGACAACTCCCGTCGAGAAGACGGCCGCCGCGCTGCCGGTCCGGGCCAGGACGCGCCCCATGACCAGGACGCCGAAGGGAAACATGACCAGCCCGGGCAGGCCGGGGACGCGGGCCAGGTGGAGGAGATGCCCGAGGGTGGCCTCGCCGAAGCCCCAAACCGATCCATAGAACAGGACCGCTTCGAAGAGCGGGATCCGGAAGCCGCCCTGGTTGCTCATGCTGACCATTTTACTACGGGGAGCAGAGAATATGTTACATAATCCTTGCTGCTCCCCGAGTACTAGCCGGGCGATATAGAAATCTGAAGACATTTATTTTCTGCCCGGCTTAGTAACAGGAAGGCCGGAGCCGTCAAGACGGAAAGCGGGCGAACGGTATCCCGCCCCTAAGCGAAATCCCGGGCTGAGGCGTATTATCTAAAACGAAATATCGCGAACATGGTCGACAGAAAGGACGCCTCATGAGAACATCTGCCGGCCTGATAGCGCTCCTGGCGACGGCGCTCGTCCTGGCTTCTCCCTCCTTTCCCGCGGAGACGACCAAGACCCTTTGGTCCAAGACATCCTTCGGAGCGGGCGATTACTTCCATGAACCCGCGGATATCGAGGTCGACGGCGCCAGGTCTTTAATCTACGTCGTCGATGCCGGAAGCTGCCGTGTCCTCGTCTTTGATTCCCAGGGCGAATTCCTCCGGGCGGTCGGCCAGAAGGGCCAGGGCCCGGGCGAATTCCTGAGGCCGACGGGCATGTGCCTCGTCCGGGCGGGCGGATTCGCGGTGGCCGATTTCGGGAGCAACCGGATCCAGACCTTCGACGCCGCCGGGACATTCGTGCGGTCCGTCGCGGTGAAGCAGGCCCGGGTCGCCGACCTCGTCTTCGACGACGGCCGATTCTTCACTGTTCCCGCGTTCAGTGTCAGCGGCTACTCCGTCACCCTCGACTCCCAGGACAAGGGCCAGCCGCTCGTCAACGTCCTGGACGAGGAGGGCCAGAAGACCGCGGAGATCTCCGTGGCCGATTTCCCGGAAGCCCAGCCTTTCATCCGGGCCATCAAACATCGCGTCAGCCTGGCCGTTTCCCCCCACGGGAAGCTCTACCTCCCCTTCTACTCCATGAACCTCGTTCAGGTCTTCGACAAAACGGGGAAAAAGGTCGCCAGCTTCACGAGGCCTCTGGCCTTCAAGCCCGTGACGCCCGCGCTCATCGGCCAGAGATCTCCGGAGAAGGGCATCGTCCAGATGAGAGCCACGAACGATATCGTCAACGCCGCCGCCAAGTTCGGTCCGGACGGAAAGCTCTACATCCTGACCGCCGTAGAAAGCCTCGCCGAGAGCGTGAAGCAGAAGCCCGATGTGCGGCCAGCCCTGCCGATGCGTCTCGATGTCATCGACCCCGAAACGCATCAGGTCGTCCGGACGATCCCTTGCGCCGCCGGGGTCAGGGCGTTCGGCCTGCTCGACGGGGGACGGCTGGTCTACATCTACGAGGACGCCGAGGGGGAGCTGACCTTCACCTGCGTCCGGTATTGAGGAGCCGCGGGCTCAGCCGACCTGAATGGAGAGGAAGACCTGGAGGCCCATCTGGCCGATCTGGTCCAGGATCTCCTCGATCTCGTCGATATGTCCGTCCTCGTCCTGGAGGATCGATTCGAGGATCTCCCGGGTGGCGAAGTCCTTGAGGTCTCCGGCCAGCTTGATGGCGTCGTTGTAGCTCTTGATGGCCGTGGCCTCGGCACCGTGGTCGTTGGCGAACATCTTGGGGACGTCGGCGCCGACATGGATCTTCTTGAGGTCGCTGACGACGGGGAGGCCCTCGAGGAACAGGATGCGGCCGATGAGCTTCTCGGCGTGCTTCATCTCGGTGACGGCCCGCTTTTCGATGGCTTTATGGAGCTTCTCGTAGCCCCAGTTGTCGCACATCTCGGAGTGGACCATGTACTGGTTGATGGCCGTCAGCTCGTCGGCCAGGAGCGAGTTGAGGACCTTGATGAGTTTCGGGTCGCCCTTCATGAATTCCTCCTTATCTCTTGTCGAAAAATGGCTTGCTTTATATTTTAGCCGCCGGGCGGCTCCTTGTAAAGGCCGCTTGAATTCACTCCCCGGGTTCGCGGCGCCGGGCCGCGAGGATCTTCCGGTATTCAAGGGCGTGCAGCGTCCGCAGCTCGTGGCCGGTGATCTTTCCGTTGAGCCAGACCTTGCTCATGGGGAAGACCTCGGGATTGAGGTGGACGTTATACATGTGCCAGATGATGACGGCCAGGAAGGCCAGCATGGCCTCGTAGCCGTGGACAATGATGAAAATGTTATGGAGCCAGAGGGGGAAAAGGCGGAGCGACAGCTCGACTTGCCACATGAAGAAGCCGCTCAGGATCATGACGACCGAACCCCAGATGAGCGACCAGTATTCGAGCTTCTCGATGAAGTTGTAGCGGCCGTATTCGGGCTCGGTCGCGAAAAGCCAGAACGGGTGCCGGGCGAAGAAGCGCTTCCCCACTCCTCGGCGGTGGAGGAAACCCGCTAGGCCCACGTTGTAGCCGAAAACCTGGAGGGCGTCCCGGAAGTCCTTGAGCCGGGGGATCATCTCCCGGAAGTTGTCGCGGCCGCGCCCGGTCGTCGCCGTATAAACGACATGCCAGACGATGTCGAGGATGAGGACAACGGCGGCGGCCCGGTGGAGGAGACCGCGGATGTAGAAGGCCCGCCCGTACGCGAACACGGACTTGAAGAGACCGAGGTCGTAGAAGATGAGGGGGAGGCCGGTCAGGATGAGCGTCGTGAAAGTCACGATGAGGAGGACGTGCTGGAGCCGCTCGGCGCGGTTCATCCGCAGGAAGACCTCGTCGTCCGGGATCAGGGTCGGCGGCGCTTGTTCAGCCATTGGACTCTCACCTTGCGGAACAGGTCGGCGGCGATGAATAAAAGAAAAGCCGAGATGAGGACCGCGATGAGGGCGATGTAGAAGACCTTGACGACCTGGGCCCCGCGGTTCCCGCTCATTTCGGCCGGCGCCTCGTGGATCTTCCCCTTGGCGAAGTTGGCCCCGGCCCCGGCGTGGCAGGTCCCGCACGTCTCGGGCAGGTTGGCCGGGTTGATGGACGACTTCGGGTCGGAGGAAACGCGGATGTCGTGGAAGCCGTGGCAGGAGGCACAGTTAGCGACCCGGGTTTCCCCGAACTTCGAGGCCGTGCCGTGATAGGAGCTGAAAAAGGTCTTGAGCCGGGAGGTCAAAAACCCGTAGAGACGCCCCAGACGCTCGTCGTCATGGCAGCGGACGCAGACGGCCGCGACCTTGGTGGCGTAAACGCGGGAGCCGAGGTCCTCGGGCGACCGGATGTCGTGCTCGCTGTGGCAATCCGTGCAGACCGGGACGTCCCCGCTCCCCTTGACGTACGCCTTGCCGTGAACGCCCTCGCGGTAGCTCTTTTCGATGCCGACATGACACCGGCCGCAGGTGCGGATGATGTTCGCCCGCGCCACGCGGGAGGCGGGGTCCTCGGTCGGCACGACGTCGTGGACCCCGTGACAGTGGCTGCAGTTGGCCGACAGGGTCAGCCCCGACTCTTTCAGGCCCCGGAAATGGACGCTTGTTTCATACTGGCGGATGAATTCGCCGCCGCGGGGCGTTTTGACCCTTTCGGCGTGACATTTCTCGCACGTCGCCGGCAGGTTGAGCGGCGAGACGCTGGACTCCAGGTCGTCGGCCGGGCGGACGTCGTGGGCTCCGTGGCAGTCCTGGCAGCCGACCCGGATCTCGTTCTTCTCCAGGCCGTCATGGACGCTGGCCTTGATGTCCTTGTAAACATCCTCATGACAGGCGGCGCAGACGACCGGCCGCAGCTTCTCGGCATGGGGGAAGTCCGCGACCGCCTTGAGGTCGGTGTGGCAGTCGACGCAGGAGAGGCCCGCTTGTTCGTGGCTCGTGCCCTTGGCTTTCTCCTGGTCAAAGTAGAGCGAGGTCCCATCCGCCTTTTCGAGGTCCGGGTCGCCATGGCAAGTGAGGCAATCCTCATCCGACGCAGCGGACGTGCCCACGGCCGCGGCGCCGCTAGCGGCGGCCATCGCCAGTCCGATACCGAGGCCCAAGGCGAGGGCGAGCGGGGCCGGGAAAGCCGAGCGCTTCATGAATTCGTCTTTTTCCCGGCCAGCCTTTTCTTGAGGGCAAAAAAGAACCAGACGGCCGTCGCGGCAGCGGCGAGGAGAACGGCCCAGAGGAGGAGCTTCTGGACATAATAGGGCGCCCCCGACGTCCGCCGGCCCATGTCGAGATGGATCTTGGCGGTGGCGATCTTCTCCGTCATCCCCGGGTGACAGTCCACTTGGCCGCAGGTCTTGCTGAGGTTATGGGGATTGACCTTCGAAGCGGGGTCGGCCGCCGGGCGGATATCGTGGACCCCGTGGCAGCTCGCGCAACTGGCCGCCGCTTTATCGCCCAGGCCCACGGCGATCCCGTGCAGGCTCCCGATGAACGTCCGGATGCGGTCCTCGGGGATGCCGTACTTGCTCATGATTTCCGGCCGGGCGTGGCAGGCCGAGCACGTATCGGGGACGTGGGTTTTGGCCGTCGGCGCCGCCGGGTCTTGCGGGGACGTCACGCCGTGCTCGCCGTGACAGTCGACGCAGAGCGGCGCGTCCACGTTCCCCTCGAGAGCCGCGCGGCCGTGGATACTCTGTTTGTACTCCTCGAAGACGAGGACGTGGCAGCGGCCGCAGGTCGCGGGGTCCTTGGCCTTGAGATGCGGGGTCCCGGCGCCTTGGATGTCGTGGACGCCGTGGCAGTCGGTGCAAACGGCGGCGACGTCCAGAAGACCCTCCCGATAAAGGGCCCGGCCGTGGACGCTCTTGAGGTATTCCTGAAAGGGGGACTCCGCGTGGATATGGTATTTGACCACAACCGCCATGTCGGCATGGCACGTAGAGCAGACAAGAGGGATGTTTCGGCGGTTGACTGTCGAGGCCGGGTCCGAGGCCGGGCGGACATTGTGTTTTCCGTGACAGTCCCAGCACTTGGCGACATCGAGGCTGCCGCGCTCGAGATAGGCGCGGCCATGGACGCTGTCGGCATAAGCGGCAGGGCCGGGGCCGGCCGCTTGTCCGGCCTCCCGCCGATGGCAGGAGCGCGTGCAGTCAACGGTCGGGACATCTTTCTGGTGCGGCCGCTCCGGCGTGCCGTCGACTGGCGAGATGCTATGACACTCGAGGCATGTCAGGGATTTGTGGGACGAAGTCGAGAGGACCGCCTCTTCCTTATGACAGGCGAGGCAGGCGTCACGGCCTTTGGAGGCGGGAGTCGACTGCCCCGCGGCTAAGCCGCCGCAGGCCAGGACGAGTCCGGCCAGGGCTGATATCCTCATTCTTTTCCGGGCGCCTAAAATCGATTCTTTCATCTTCGTCGCTGCCGGCCGGGGCCGCTGCCCCGCGACTCCTTCCGGGAACCGCGGGGCCGGCCCCCAAGGGCCCCTGCCCCGCGAGCCGCTCTAGCAACCGCGGGGCTGGCCCCCAAGGGCTCCTGCCCCGCGAGCCGGACGCGCGGCACAACGCTTTGGATTTTATGACCTCGCCGGGCGTTCCCGAACGACCGGCGATTCTCCGCTTCGCCGTCGTTATTTGCCGGGGACCGGGTGCTTGATCTTATCCCAGGAGGCGGCGAAGTCGAAGTTCTTGCCGTGGGCGTTCGCGTGGCATTTCAGGCAGAAGGCCTTGATCTCGTCGGCGCCGTTGAGGAGCACGAGGCCGTTCTTTGCGGATTCCTCCCTGCTCTTCATGACGCTCAGCTTCTTATATTCGCTCCCCGGGCCGTGGCAGACCTCGCAGGTGACTCCTTCCGCTTTGAGCTCCGCGGCTTTATCAAAGAGCGGGGCATGGCAGGTCAGGCACTTGGCGTCTTCCGGAGGGTTGGCGACTCCCATAGCCTGGGCGTTGGCCGCGGCTTCAGGGCTGGTCAGGGCACCTAAGGACTTCGAATGCTTGCTGGCTTCCCAGATAGGATGCTGCTGTCCCTGCTTCTCGGTTTTGTGGCAGATGACACACTTGGCCGCGCCCACGTAGGTAAACGTCTGGGCGGACAGAACGACGAGGACCATGACGACGGCCAAGGCCATGGCGAGAACGAGAGCCTTCTTCATCTCTCCTCCTAGTTATTTAGTAGGGAAACCATTTTAATGGACCCTCTCCGCTCTGTCAACGCCAGTGTCCCGTCTTATAAGTCTCTCTCCAACGACCTCGGCAGAGACGGGACACTTCCAGGGGGGAGTCAAGCTCCCCCCTCGGCGCTCCGCTGACCCCCTGAGGGGGACAACGCCGTCCCCCTCGGCTTCCTGTCCCGCGATTCCCTCCGGGAACCGCGGGGCAAACTCCCCCACGGTGGTGCGTCTTCATAGACCTTCCTGCGGCGAAGTATTGTGGGAGACGCACCACTCGGGGAGAGACCACCTGGAGATTTGATCTGACTCCGAGCGACTTCCGGAGAACTTAGGTGGATTTCCGCTGCCGGGACATTTGCCGGACCTTGAGGGCCAGCGCGACGGCGAGGAAGGCCAGGCAGACAGTCGCCACGACCAGGCCCTGGCGCCGGAACCGGGCCTCCTCGAGCGCCTTCTCGCCGGCGGCCCGGACCCCGGCCAGGGCCGTCTCGCCCTCGCCGACCGACTTGCGGATCTCGGCCACATCGAGGCCATGGGTGAGGTTCTTGACGCCGACCAGGATGGTCGTGACATCCAGGAGCTTGAACTTGGCGTCGCTCACCTCGACGCCCTTCTGTTCGGCCAGCGCGAGGAGCCCCTCGACGTCCTGGAAGGCGCCCTCGAAGCCGTCCAGCGCGGTGCGGATCTCGGCCGCCGCGGCGAATCCCCGCGAGCCCTGCTCGTGGCATTGGGCGCACACCGCCGGGTCGTCGGTGCCGATCATGGCCGTCGACGGCTTGAGGATCTTATGGTTTCCGTGGCAGGCCTCGCACTCTCCCGCGCCCAACTCGTCGAACGCCTTCTTGTGCGGGCTGCGGGCGAAAAGCTCGCCGGCTGAGAGATGACATTGCCGGCAGACAGAGGCCACGGAGCTGACCTCCGGCGGAAAAGCGCCGTGATTACCGTGACAGTCGTTGCAGGCGGGGGCCGAGAGGTCTTTCTTGACCAGGAGCGCCTGGGCATGGACGCTCTGCTGGTACTCCGCAATCTGGTCCGTCGGGATCTTGTAGCCTTTCATATATTCTGCGTCGGCGTGGCAGCGGGCGCATGTCTGCGGGATGTTCCAAGGAAAGGTCGTCGATTTGGGGAATTTGGCGGTCTGGATGCCGTGGACGCCGTGGCAGTCCGTGCAAACGGCCGCCTTCGAATCGCCCCCCTTGAGGAGCTGGCCGTGCCGGCTCGTCCAGAACTGGTCGAGTTGGTCGACGCGGAGGCCGGGGTTATATCTTCTCATATAGGCGCCGTCCGAATGGCAGCCGCCGCAGAATTGGGGGACTTGCGTCCGCTTGGGCGCGCCCTTGAACGTCCTGTCCTTGGCCCGGTCGACGTCGTCCTCGGCGGGGTTTCCGCCGTGACAATCGACACAGCTCAGGTTGAACTGGCCGTGAATGTCCCCTTTGAAGGCCGTGACCGGCGCCTTGAGCTCGTCCTCGAGCTGGTCGTGGCACTCCAGGCAGCTGTTTTTCTGCCCGAAAACAACGAGCGGGGCGAAGAGCGCCGCGGCGGCGACGAGGCGGGAAAAAGGCTTCTTCATGGGCATGTCATCCCTCAGAGCTTGGGCACCGTATAGGTCAGGACCGTCATCACGATGATATAGAGCGCGACCGCCAGGCCGGCCCAGGTGAAAACGGGGCTGCGCTCGTCACGCGCCGCCCGCCGGTCCAAGAACGGGACCAGCAGCCACAGGAGCCCCCCGGCGAGGAAGCCGAGGATGGCCAGCATCTCGCCCTCCACGCCCAGAATGTGGGGCGGAACGATCTTCAGGGTCGTGAACATGAAGGTGAAATACCATTCGGGTTTGATCCCCAACGGCGTCGGCGCGAAGGGGTCGGCTTTCGGCCCGACCTCCCAGGGCAGGAAAACACAGAGGACGCCGACGAGGACGAGAATGAGGGTCCAGCCGACAGCGTCCTTGAGCAGGAAATCGGGGAAGAAGGGGATCTCGCGCTTTTCGCGGACCCCGACGGGCTTGCTCATGCCGAGCGTCTGGACGAGGAGGACGTGGAGGCCGATGAAGGCCAGGGCGGCCAGCGGCAGGAGGGCGACATGGAACCAGAAGAAACGGGAGAGGGTCGCCTGGGAGACATCGGGTCCGCCCAGGATGACGGTCTTCAGCCATTTCCCGATGAGCGGCAGGCTGCCGGCGATGTCCGTCCCGACGCGGGTCGCGAAATAGGACAGTTCGTTCCACGGCAGGAGGTAGCCGCTGAACCCGAAGGCCATGAACATGACGAGGAGGAAGAAGCCGGTCATCCAGGTCAGTTCGCGCGGCTTCCGGTAGGCCTTGAGGAAGAAGGTCGAGAACATGTGGACGAAGATGACCCCGATGAGGATGTTCGCCGTCCAGCTGTGGACGGAGCGGATGAGCCAGCCGAACTTGACCTGGCTCATGATGAAATGGACGCTCTCGTGGGCGAAGTCGACGTGCGGCGTGTAATAAAGAAGGAGGAGAAGGCCCGTCGCGACCTGGATGCCCGTGAGGAAGAGGCAGATCCCGCCGAAGAAATACCAGAAGGACTGGCGGTGCTCGGGGACCATTTTCTTGCGGCCGAAGGTGATGATGTCGGAGAGGAGAAAACGTTCGTCCAGGAATTCAAAAACGGCGCGGCCGGGCGTCTTTGCCATGTCAGCTCTTTCTCGAGACGACGATGTCTTCCCCGGCGACCTCGACGCGGTACGTTTCGAGCGGCGCCGGCGGCGGGCCGGAGAGGACGTTGCCGCCGAGGTCGAAGCGGCCGTTATGGCAGGGGCAGAAAAGGGTCGCCGTATCGCTCTCGAAACGGACGGTGCAGGTCAAGTGCGTGCACACGGCCGAGAGGGCCACGAGCTGGCCCTCGGCGGTGTTGACGAGGACGGCGACCGAAGACCCGAAGCGGAAAGACTTGGCGGAGTTCGGCGGGAGCTCCCCGACCTTGGCCGCCGTGACCTTCTGCTGGGCGGCGGACGCCTGTTTGGCGGGGAGCAGGTAGCGGACAACGGGATAGAGGAAGGCCGCCACCGTCGCCAACAGGCTGCCCCCTAAAAAGAGGTTGACGAAATTCCGGCGCTTCATTTCTTTTCACCCGCTCCGGCGCCTAAAGATTTTATCGTCTTCGCGGCGTTTGTCAAGAACTCCTCAGCGAACGCGTAGTTATGGACCCCCCGGCTCCCGTCGAGTTCGAGCGCCTGCAGGCCTCGCTCAATCGCCTGGACTTGCGCTTTTACGGCCTCGGCCAGCGGCTCCTTGTAGATTTCGTGAAGCCCGGCCCGCACTTCGGTCAGGAGCCGGCCGATGGTCGTCCGCCATTCCTCGAACAGCGCGCGATAGTCTTCGTCATGGCAGGCGACGCAGGATGCGGCGTCCGGCCGGATGACCCGCTTCTCCTTGTCCACGTGGCAGGCCGCGCAGTCCGTGCCCGCCTCGGCCATGATGTCCTTGGGAACCGTGAGACCGTCGAGCGGACCGCCTCCGTAGAGCGTTTTCTGGAGAGCGTGGCAACGGCCGCAGTCCTTGACCGGCGCCTGGTGATGGCAGGCGGCGCATGAATCCTTCGTCGCCGTGAGCTCCCCGTGGCGGCGGACGTTCGAGTGACAGGCCGCGCACGCCATCCCCTGCCTGACGACATGGCTTCGATGAGGGAATGTCAGGCCGAAAACGGCGGGGCTCAGTTCCTCGATCCCGGCATGGCAGTTGAGGCAGGCATTCGGCGTCTCGCGGGTCAGGACGGCGGGGACCTCGGGTTTCCAGCCGCTGCCCGCCGCGGCCAGCGCGTCCCTGACCAGGCCCAAGGCCGCTCCGAGGAGCTCCTGGGAATAGGTCATGTTATGGACGCTTTTCCCCCGCTCCACGACGTCGATGTTGAAGGCCGCCTCCTCCAGGAGTCGCCGGGCAGGTGTCCGTTTCGCGGCCGGAGCTCTCTCGACTTCGGCGGCGGCGCGGGCATGGACCGATTTCACCTCGGCCAGCCGCGTGGTCGTCGCCGTCTCCCAGTTGCGAAGGATACGGGCGAAGCCGCGGCCGTGGCAGGATTCGCAAGCCTGGGGCGCGGAGGTGGAGGTTTCGGCCGTGAGGAGCCGGCCGCCGACCTCTTCGTGGAAAATATGGCAGCCTTTGCAGCTTAAACCCTTTTCGAACATGACGTTGGGCACGGCATGGCCGACCCCTTTGCCGCCCTCCCCGAGGAAGAGGATCTTCTGGGCCTGGTGGAGGTTCGTGTGGCAGGTCTTGCAGTCGGCGACGGTTTCGATGTCCTTGACGATCTTGTGCTGGATCTGGAGATGGCACTGGTCGCACTCGATCTTATTCGCCGCGATGTGCATCCGGTGGATGAGGTCCGTGTCGTCGTACTTGTCCAAACGCTCCTGCTCGAAATGGCACTTGTAGCAGTTGTCCCGCGGCACCGCGCCGTCTCCCACGACGACGTGGCTGTGGCACTTGTCGCAGGAGAAGCCGTTCTGGAAGACCGGCGCATGGTCGAAGCGCTCTTTCGCCGCCAGGAGGTCATCCTTGCGGTGGCAGGTCGCGCAGTCGCCGATCCGGGGGTGGGATTCGCTCGGCTTGAAGTGGCAGATGAAGCAGCTGTTCTCGGTGACCGTGATATGCTCGCCCTGGACGATCTGGGAATGGCAGCTCGTGCAGCGGAGCTCTTTGCCCCGTTTGAGGTCGGCGAAATGCGCCTTGTGGTCGAAGACGACCTTGCCGAACTTCACTTGGCCCTCGAGCAGCCGGCGGTCGTGGCAGCCGGGCTGGAGGCAGCTTTCGTCCTGGATCTCGGCCCAGGGCTTGGATTTCACATACAGCTTGGTCCAGTAGCGGCCGACCATGACCAGGCCTTCCATCTTGGCCCGCAACGTGGACCTCAGGCCGGGGGGGTAATGGCAGGTCTTGCACTCGACCCGGCTGTGCGAGGATTCCTGCCAGCTCTGGAAGAAGGGCTTCATGTAGTGGCAGGCCGAGCAGAACTTGGAGCTCGAAGTGACCTCGATGGAAACGACGAAGGCGAGGAACAGG
>Ga0299912_10003746_pt1 | contig 12404 bp, 10 predicted proteins | sample RVTome_2_FD_207667 | JGI IMG/M metagenome (GOLD analysis project Ga0299912, IMG submission 207667) | Soil microbial communities from uranium-contaminated site in the Upper Colorado River Basin, Wyoming, United States - RVT95D214 (version 2) ... | reverse complement strand
ACCGGCGGCGAGATGCTCCACACAGAAATGATTTACGAACAACCTGCCGGCCGTCCTGCCGCGGCACCGGCCTCCAGCGTCCCTTCGCCGACACGCCAATTGGGAAAGCTCGAAGCCATGGAGCAGGCCGGCAAGGATGTCACCAAGGTATATCAGGTAGGCAGAAGCTACCGCTTCGCCGTGCGCGATCTGCATACCGGGGAATGGCTCGAATCGGGCCCCCAGGATTCGGAACCGGAAGCCCACGAAAAAAGAATGCAGGCGTACAAACGCCGCCTCGACGAATTAACCGGGTAACAAAACTGACGAAGTTCTGATTTATGAATTTTTGACGCAGAGACGCAAAGTCGCAAAGATTTTTGAGTTTTCATGCCTTATTTTCTTTGCGTCTTCGCGCCTTCGCGTCGAATATTCATATAAATCCTCGCTTCCTCACGGCATCGCCGCCCAGTAACGATACAGCGCCACCGACAGATCCGTCTGTGTCACCATTCCCACCAGCCGCCGGTCCTGATCCACGATCGGGACATGGTGGATGTGATGCTCGGAAAACAGCGGAATCAGCGACACGATGTGCATGTCGTCCGTGGCGGTGATCGCCGGAGAAGCCATGATCTGGCCCACGACCTCGGGTTTGTCCGTCGTCATCCCGGGCGTGCGCCGTATGAAGCCGCGCAGCCGGTCGAAAAAGCGCGGATGGGCGTGGTGCGTGTCGGCGCGCTTGAGGAAATCCACGATGGTAACGACACCGATGACGCGGCGCGCGCGGTCGATCACCGGCACGCCCTTGAGCTTGCGCCGACGCATGGTCTCCCATACCGCCTCAATCTCGTCGCCAAATTCGGCGGTGGCGACATCGCGCACCATGATATCGCGGCAATACACGTTCCCCATCTGCTTGCGCATGTGCTGCAAGGTGGCGCGGGTATATATTTGCTCGAGATCCTCTTCTGTGACGTCTATGTAGGCGTTCATCTCCTTCAAGGCAGCTTCGATGTCTTCCTTCGCGAGAACATTGCGGTTCATGACCAGGGAAGAAATCGCAGGCATGGTATTGCCGACCGCGGCCGAAGGCAGCAGCGGGTAACGTCGGCCTGGAGACAGGTTGTTGACCAGCAGCGCCATCGACATCAGCACCAGAACATTGAGCCCCACCGGGTCCAGCACTGCGCCGTAACCGAGCCGATGCATTTCCGCCCCGCCGATGACCATTGCCAGCGCGGTTGCGCCACCCGGTGGATGCAGAGAGTTCGTCAGGTGCATGGCAAAGATCGCGGTCGCCACGGCGACCGCCGCGGCCACGAGCGGATTGGGAATGAGCAGGAAACAGGTCACACCAATCAGCGACGAGATCAAATGGCCGCCGACGAAGGGCCAGGGTTGCGCCATCGGGGTATGCGGAGCGGCGAACAACAGCACCGACGAGGCGCCCATCGAAGCGATGAGCAATGGTGCCGCCTTGTCGCCGAGGTTCTTGCTGATGAAGGCCGCGAAGAGGATGCCCAGGAACGCGCCGATGGCAGAGATGATCTTTTCCCGGAAGCTAACCGGCGCCGAGGCGTGGAACAGCGAGGCAATAATCCGTTTCAGAGCCATGGATTGGCTGGTTTGACGCGCAGGATGAGCACTAAGATAATCAAGTATACTCGACAATTACAAATCGCCATTCCCCGCGAGTGTCCCCATGCACGAAGTCAAGCCGCTGTCCTTTATATACGCGATCAATAACGCACTGCCGGATCACCTTTGCCGGGAAATGATTCAGCGCTTCGAAGCCAACCAGGACCAGCAATATCCCGGGCGCATCGGCCAGAATCAGGCGGAAGAAGCCAGCGTCAAGAAGACCACCGACCTGCGCATCAGCGGCCGGCAGGATTGGAAAGACATTGACACCGCACTGGTTCAATCGCTCGCCAAGGCGTTCAACGAATTCGGCCAGGCGTTTCCCTTTTTTGTCGCGAACTCCTTCAAGGACATCGGCTACAACATGCAGCGCTACCTTCCGGGCGAGTATTACCACTGGCACGTGGATGGCGGGCCCGGCTCATTCAGCCAACGTCAGCTCGTCGCCATCTGGTATCTCAACGATGTCGCCGGCCCTGGCGGCGAGACTGAATTTCCGATTCAGGAAGTGCTGGTCAAACCTGAATCCGGCAAGCTCGTCCTGTTCCCGCCATTTTGGACCCATGTCCATCGAGCGGTTACCCTGGAAGAAGGCGTCAAATATATCGCTACCACCTGGATATGCTTTGCCTGACAGCTTATCAGCTCTGAATTTTTTTCCGGCTGGTGTCCCGGCCTGATACGTCATTGGAGTCACGTGGCGAATATGCCAATTCTCAAGAAGCCGCGCTTATAAAACTCGCCCTCTCCCCCGCCGCTTCCCCCGCCAGCATCCCTGGCGGAACAGGCTCATGAGCATGTTTGGCTGATTGCTGGAATATTCAGGCAGTCGTGAAAGCTTTCCGCCAACCATCACGCCACATCTGCCTGGCCCATGGGCGGCTATTTCCGACCGGCGACAGCGGTGAAATCTTGATCAGAATCATAATCTATTCATCTGGGAATAATTCCTGCAATAATTTTAATATCATAGGGTTAGTGGGTTAACTTAATGTGACGGCTTTGGTTTTCCCATACAGTTGAGCCCTAAAGAGCGGCATGGCCTATGAATTTATGATGGTTTGCTGCCAAAATAACAACTTGAAAGCCGATTAACTGGATAGCAGGGACGCTATTGATGAGAAAATAGTGTATTAGCGTTTCATTATGTTTGACCTACACCAAATCCCAGCCAGCATTTCCGCGCCTGATGAACAGCGAAATTATCCGCTGCAGATATTCACCCTTGGACGCTTTTCAGTTGCCAGGGGCATAGAACAGATTCGTTTTGCCCGCAAGGCCCAGCATCGACCACTGCAATTACTCAAGGCGCTGATCGCGCTCGGCGGCCGTGAGGTCGGTTCAGACCGCCTGGGGATGGCGCTGTGGCCCGAGTCCGAAGGCGATACGGCTTACAACGCCTTCGAAATCACCTTGCATCGGTTACGCAAACTAATCGGCGTTGAGAAAGCACTGGTGTTGTCTAATGGTCTGCTCACACTCAATAACCAGCTTTGCTGGGTGGATATCTGGGCATTTGAGCAGGCAGCGGGTCATGCGGAAACGTTGTTGATATCCCCGCATCCAAGTCCCGATGAGCTGGCAAGCATATCTTCCAGGGTGGTAACGCTTTACCACGGACATTTTCTGGGACGTGAGACACCCGAGCCATGGTCCATCTCGTTGCGCGAACGGTTGCGCAGCAAGTTCTTGCGGCACCTTCTCGATCTCGCGCGTCACTGGGAAAAAATCGGGCGGCATGAAGCCGCCATCCAATGTTACCTGAAGGGACTGGAAACCGACGATCTCGCGGAAATCTTTTATCAGCGCTTGATGGTCTGTTATCAGCAACTCGGCCGAAAGAGCGAGGCGCTGGCCATCTACCGCAGGTGCCGCACGACTTTGTCACTGATCCTCTCCATTAGCCCTTCTCCTGCCACTGAAACTATTCGCAGACGTTTGACAGAAGTCTGATGTTCTGACAATCCCGGTGCGTTACCAGGTGCTGCCATGACCTGCGTTATGGGCGCGCATGTTTCGCCAATACATCATTTGTTTTTTATTCAATCCGTAGGCTATCTGTAAGTTGTACCCACGCATTCTCTCCTCCATAAATAAAAAATAATTACATGGAGGAGCAGATGGAGAGTTACATCGTTCGTTTGTATCGCCGGGATGCCACAAACCCGGATAACCTCGTTGGCCTGATAGAAACCGTCGGTTTGGACAAGACGCGCCCATTTCACACCGTTAATGAACTGGTGGCGATACTCTCTGAGCCACACGCCTTCGAAAAGACAGTCCCACAGCCTGTGCTTCGCGTAATTCATGCGGGGAAGAAAAATCCCCGTTGATGTCATGGAAAAAATCAAAGCGCAGATAGCATTATTTTTTATCGGAACTGATCGACATACGCCGTTTTAAGTTGCCACAACAGGAAGTAATACTCGAAGGATAGAAAAAACAAGGGCACGAGCCCTGTTATAAAAAACGCAGTCAGGAGGAGTTTATGGATCGCTACACGAAGATTGCAGGACGTTTCTTGCAGCATGGACTTGTTGTCGGCACGTTGATGTTTGCTGCGCTCCCCGCGCACGCTGCCAGTGTTTCATTTTTTCTTGATCAATCGAACAAATTACCCGACGGCACCAACTATCTGTCCGTGATGCTGACGGAGAACGAGACCGGCGGCGTGGATTTCCTGGTGAAAACCCTCGCTCCTCTGAATGACATTGCCGGATCGAACTTCGGCATTCAAAAGTTTGGTTTCAGTTTTGTCGACGGCACCTGGGGCGAAATAAGCAATCTTCCCGATTACAAGCATGGTAAAGGCAACCGACATGAAGATGATTTCGGGAAGCATGAAACCTGGAATGAAATAAGCGGCCTTCCCGATTACTGGCGTGTCCAGAACAACAAGCGCATGGACGGCTTCGGCAAGTTCGATATCCGTCTTGCGGGCAAGGGCAAGGCGCGTACCGACACTCTCAACTTTACCGTTAATGGTGTCAGTCTCAGTGATTTTGACTCGCTTTTCTCCGCACATGTTGCTGGTTTTGAGTGGTGCTTGATCGATGACAATTGGCGTAACTGGTGTGATGGCAGAAATTGCACCACGAGCGCCTTTTTCGCTGGCTCCAAGCCAGTCTCACAGGTTCCCATTCCAGCCGCCATGTGGCTGTTCGGATCGGGATTGATCGGCTTGGCGGCCGTGACCAGGCGCAAGAAACCGGAGGGTACCCCCTTGGTCGCACGCTACAAAACCGTTGAAGTTTTAACGATGGAGGATCTGCCATGAGTGGAAATGGATCGGTTCAAAAAAAATCAGAGTGTGGCGAGAACAAAGGTATTACGTCTTGCTGGCGTTTATTGGCATATGCCGCGTTGTTGGGCGTGAATCTCATTAGCCCCCCGGTGCTTGCCTCGTCTTTTACAGGGCTGGGTGAGACGTCACACGGCGGTTTTGCCGTCGAGGCTTCCGCCTTTCCCGCTGACTGGTCGAAGGTGACTGGCTTCGATCTCACGGGGTGGACATTTAGCGAGACGACGACTGATCACGTCCTCCTCGTCGAGTCGCCGGTCGTGCCAGCGGAGATTGGCCTGAGTGTGCTGGTTTGGCTGGCAGCGGTGCTCACGTCGGTGCCGATACTTATGGTGATTGTCGAGGCCATCGCTGCCTTGGGCTTCCGCAAGCGCAAGCTGACTGCCGCGCCGGGAAAGGAATTTCCGCGCACCGTCGTGCTCATCCCCGCGCACAACGAAGAGGGCGTTATCAGTCGCTGTCTCGCTTCCTTGTCTGTCGACTTGCCGCCGAATTGCCGATTGCTTTGCGTCGCCCACAACTGCACGGATGCGACCGCCGAGATCGCCCGGAACCTGGGGGCGGAGGCGATCGAGGTGCAGGACGGAGGCCGCGGAGGCAAGCCCGATGCGTTGAAAGCGGGTCTCCGCTGGCTCGATGCGAATCCGCCCGAGGTCGTGGTGATCGTGGACGCAGACTGTGTGGTAAGCGAGGGGGCAGTTCGGATACTTGCCACGCGGGCTAAGGAGCTGAATCGTCCAGTCATGGGGGCTTACTTTTTCGCGCCCGCCGATGCGGAGAAGGGATTGGCCACGCTATCGAGTCTGGCCGTTCTGCTCAAAAACTATGTCCGTCCCCTGGGCCTGCGCGCCTTGGGCCTGCCCTGCCTGCTCAATGGCAGCGGGTCCGCCTATCCGTTTCACGCCATCCGGAATGCGCCGCAGGGCAAGGGGTCGATCGCGGAGGACTACCAGCTGGCCATTGATTTGCTGCAGCAGGGGTATCCGACAACCTTTGTCCCGGAGGCCAGGGTGGACGGGCTGTTGCCGAAACGTGAAGACACGGCGCTGCGCCAGCGGCGCCGGTGGGAGCATGGCCACATGTTCCTGGCCTTTCGTGCCGGACCGAGGCTCATGCTTGAAGGCCTGAAGCGGCTGGACAAGGACTGCATCGCGCTGGCGCTGGAGGTGTCCGTGCCGCCGCTGGCGTTCCTCGGGATGATATGGGCGGTTGCCGCAGGCCTGTCATTCGCCCTCTATGCGTTCCATGGTGATGGCGGTCCGCTTGGCTTCCTGACGGGTACGGCGGTGGCGTTCGCCGCGGCCGTGCTGATGTCCTGGATGCGGTTCGCCGGGGTCAAACCGACGCTGGCCGCCCTGGCCGCGGTGCCGGGTTACCTCATGTGGAAGCTGCCCATGTACCGCGACTTTTTCACCCGCCGCGAGACGCGGTGGGTGAAGACAGCACGCGACAGTTCCTACGGCGCCCAGCACGGAATACATGCGCCGTTTTCTGGTTGAGTTCGGCAGCATTGAAATGGTCGGCCTTTCTCTGGCGGGTCTATGTCCGGGACCTATTGGACAACGTGCACGTCGAGATTGACGCAGTACCCGTGCCCGCCGTCGTGTGGCTGTTCGGTTCCGGCCTGCTGGGCCTGATCGGGACCGCGGCACGCAGGAATAAAAAAGCATAAGAGACATAGCGGTCCGGTCCGGCCTCGGGGCCGGCCGGCGTGATGCGGCAGGCGGCAGGTCGTATCGCAAAGAGACCGATTTGAGCGTGACTCCGGAAGAGTCCGCTGGCTGGAAGCCAATAAGAACAAGGAAAAAAAACAGCTATTCAGTCCAGGCGCACGCCATCCGATGGCCGATTCGGGATGGCGCGGTCCCGGAGGAGCCAGTTGAAATGAAAAAAAACAAGACTGCGCACGGCGCATCGCGAAACCTTTCGTGTGCATTTCTATTGACGCTGTGCCTGGTGTCCGGTCTGGTGCCCAGACCCGTCTCCGCGGCCCCGGTCGCCCTCGCCCCGATCGTTTCCGGCGTATTCGCCAACGGTAATGGCGCCAACAGTCATTGGGTCCAGGTCCATGACGGCTGGCAGGGGCCGAGCGACTTCAGCCAGGCCTATAGCGGAATCTCGAGCCTGCAGGATGCAACGGCGGCGCTGGCGCTGGTTTCCGACGACGCGGGCTTCATGCGCGGCGCCGACACCGTGATGAGCACGATCGACGCCGGCAACGACTGGTTCAACCAGAACCACGCCGCTCTCTGGGGGGCGGCCAACATGCCGCCGCTTTTCGCCACCGGCGATCCCTTGCAGGAAAACTACGCCGCACATGTGTGGGGCTATCTCGCCGTTCCCGCGGCGGGGGAATACAACTTCGGCGTGCTGTCCGACGACGGCTTTGCCTTCACCCTCTGGGGAGCCAATGCATCGCAAAGCATGTCCCTGGATGGGCTCAATCCTCCCGACCGGTGGGGATTCGATTCCGATATCAGCATGCAGCCGGGCCTCTATCGTTTCGATCTGGTGGGTTACAACCGCCTCGAAGCCGGTGTGCTGAATCTGGGCTGGTGGTACGGCCCCACGACATCCGATTTCGAAATCATTCCGCAGGCCAATTTGTACACCGCTGCGCCGGTTCCCGTCCCCGCCGCCGTATGGCTGTTCGGCTCGGGATTGCTGGGCCTGATCGGCGTCGCGCGGCGCAAGGCGCGCGGCATGACATCGGATTAAAGTGAAAAACTAAAATTATTAGTGGAGGATAAAAATAATGTTTTCAATCCAGATGAGGGGAAAGCAAGTTATCAAACTCGCAACAATTTTGGCTCTGGCATTTCCAGCCATCAGTTCGGCATCTACAGTAAGTATGCAAACAGTGCTAGGCGAGATTGATATTGAGTTGTTTGACACTGCCGCGCCGCTGACAGTGGCGAATTTCATGAATTACGTGAATAGCGGCGCCTACAACAATTCATTTATTCATCGTAGTGTGCCTGGGTTCATCATCCAGGGCGGTAGTTATACCTGGAGTGATACCGGCGTAAACGCAATCTCTCAAAACCCACCTGTGGTGAATGAATTTGATCTCAGCCGCTCCAATGTGCGCGGAACAATTGCCATGGCCAAGCTCAGTGGTGACCCGGACAGCGCGACCAGCGGATGGTTTTTTAATCTTGCCGATAACTCGGCGAACCTTGATTTTCAAAACGGCGGATTTACTGTTTTTGGAAGAGTAATCGGGAATGGCATGGGTGTGGTCGATGCGATCGCGGCTCTGCCTGTATATAACGCAGGAGGAACATTCGGGAATCTACCGCTGACAGGCTATACCGGCGGCTCCATTACTGGTGCGAATCTAGCCATGGTGACAAATGTCGCCGCTGTCCCCGTCCCCGCCGCCGCATGGCTGTTCGGCAGCGGCTTGTTGGGGCTGATCGGCGTCGCGCGGCGCAGAGCACGCGCGGCTTGACAACAACTTGATGGGTAATTTCCAAGTGTAATAACCAAGAGAAGGATGAACCATGAACAAGCAATTTAAAGTACTGACACTCATCGCGGCCATGGGGTTTTGTGGTGCGGCCAATGTGGCGCTGGCCTTCGGCGAACTCGATGGCGGTGTGGGAGGCGCATGCACCACTTTCACGACCTGCACCGCCACCGCTTACAGCCATTCCTGGGCGGGCGCGGTGTACGAGTTCAACAACCTCCATTACAACTATCAGCTGCCGCCCAACATGACGGCCTACAACGGCGACCAGGATGAGGCGGGGCTCGAAACGACCGCCTCGGTGAGGGCGGTGGTTGGCGAGATCCCGATCAACAGCTACTCCTCCAACCCGTTCCTTTCCTATGCCATGGCCCAAGCCCAATCGGATTTCGGCGTCAACCGCGCCCGCAGCTTCACGAGCCTCGGTGTGCTGGGCAACGATGTCCAGGCTAACGGCGGTACGGCGGAGGTCCGGGTGACGACGACCAGCGTCGCGAACAGTGTGTGGCGCGACGCCTGGACCTTCAACTCCGACGGGCACTTCAGCGCCACGATCAGCTCCGACGGCCATTCCAGCATGTTGAACACATACCTCGCCTTTCCATCGACCTTCACTTACAGCCCCCTGGGGTTTCCGAGCGAGTGGCAATACGACATCAAGGTCTGGGATGTGGACCACCTCATGCCCGACTCCGACCACATCCTCGCACCCACGCTGGTCGGGGCCGCGAGCCTGCTTGAAACCATTGCCTGGAACGAATCGCGCCCGTCGTTTGCGTCCGTGCTGAATCTGGACTTCGACTTCACAAGCGGCGTGCAATACGTGGCCATCGCCGAGTTGCGCGTGAATGCGCGCAACGGTCGCGATATCGACCTCTACAACACCGCGCGGCTCACCGACGTCACCCTATCCAATGGCGCGACACTGAGCGCTCTCTCGGGGCACAACTACGTCTCATCCGTGCCTGTCCCCGCCGCCGTGTGGCTCTTCGGCTCGGGACTGCTCGGGCTGATCGGCGTGGCGCGGCGCAAGGCGCGCACGGCATGACAACGAATTGATATAAAGCCCGCGCGTGGCGGTCAGTCACGCACGGATTTAAAAACCTGAATGCGGTTTTCATCCACCACAAAACGCCATCCCCGAGGATGGCAAACAAATCTGGGAGGAGAGATGCCATGCGAAAAATAATGTTCGCAAGTAGTTTCCTGGTCATATTATGCAGTTTGACCGCCCCCGCCCACGCAGCTTCCGTTCAGTACAACCTGGTTGCCCTGGGCGGCAATGACTATCGCTATGTCTATTCGGTCACCAACGACGGTTCGTTAGGGTCCGGGGTGGCGCTTCAGTTGTTCGACGTGCTGTTCGATCCCACGCAATACCTCGAATCCTCGCTGACGATTACCACCCCGTCGCCACTCAGCGGCAATTGGGATCAGTTGATTCTCGCCTCGTCCCCCGGTGTTTCAGCCGCATATGACGCGCTGGCCCTGGCAGGCGGCATTGCCGACGGGACTACCGTCGCGGGTTTTGCGGTGGACTTCACGTGGATCGGGGCGGGCGCTCCCGGCAGCCAGCCCTTTGAGATCTACAATCCCAGCACTTTCGCTCTCTTGGGGCACGGCGTCACCGCTAGCCCGGTTCCGGTGCCGGCCGCGTTGTGGCTGTTCGGCTCCGGGCTGGGAACGCTGCTGGGATTCAGACGCGCGTCGCGACGCTCCGCCTGAGCGCAGCACGAATATGGAAACGAAAACAAGAGGAAAGGAGCGCCGCCCATGAACGCATTTCGCGCGATAGTACTCGCAGGATTGAGCATGCTGCTTGCCGTGTTGTTTGCGGGTTGCGGTAAGCAGGACACGGCGAGCACGGATGCAGGCACAGACAATTCCCAACAAAGTGCAGTCGTGCCGACCGCCACAGCCGCTGCGCTTCCGGGAGCCGAGGGTATCGTGGTTGATAACTACGCGCTGATCGGCAGCGTGCGTATCTCGCGCACGGTTTACGAGAATACCTACAAGGCCGATGTCAGCAACTGGGGCACCGCGGACGCAACGATTACGGCAAGCCTCGCCAGCACCGCCGCCCACATTACCGTGATGGAAGGGACCCTGAGTTTTGGCGACGTTGTCGAAGGCGCGACGCAGGAAAGCACGGACACTTTCACGGTGCGCCACGACCGCAGCCAGCCCTTCGACAACGATGCCCTGGTCTGGACCGTGCAAGCGACGCCGCTGCCGCCGACTACATTCGAACTGATCAATAAGGCGCTGGCTGACGGCGTCATCGACGCCGAAACCGCACTCGTTTACAAGGTCTTCGATGAGTTCAACGACGCCCGCCTTCCGGCGCAATATCGGGGGCGGGATGACGGCTTCTTCGAGGCCAGGGCGATCAGGGAGGCCAGGGCGCTTTTCAATACGCTTTCTCCCGCCACGCAGCAACTCCTCGCCCCGTTCCTGTTTATACCCGACGTGACCGGAATTGAGCCAGGCACGCCCCAGTCAGCCACCATCGCTGGTGCAATGATTGCGGCCGTGCCGTCCGGCACTGTGAATAACAACGGTCAGCTGACGGTAAGGGCGGCGGCGGTTCCGACGAATTTGCAAGGAATATGGGCGGTGACAGATGAGGTTGCTATCTATTGGGATCAGGACGACATAATAGGAGATGCTTATAAGTTAGAGGCAGAAAGAATCGCGCCGGAGATAAAAAACGTCATCTGGCCGAGGCTTACAGGGCTTTTCGGCAAACCGGGGCCGGGCAGAAATGTGGAAATTTTCTTGGGTGTCGACCCTAAGATTAAGCGATCGTTTGAAATAACTATTAACTGCACGAAGGCACTAATTAGGCTTGTGACAACGGATCTTAACACCCTTGCCCACGAGTTAACGCATGCGCTTGTTGATTTGAACTACCCGGCAAGATGCAACGCGAGCGATAACCTGTGGTTGCACGAGGCCACCGCTAAGTGGGCGGAGCATTTCGTATATCCCAATAATAAAAATCGGGTGCACGGAGTTGCACCGTGGTTCCTTTCTAAACCCGAGTCTCCGCTTGAGACACGTAACGATAAGCACGAATACGGCGCCTATCTGTGGTTTTTTTACATAACTCAGGGCGCAACTTTCGACAAGCCCGACCGCGCGCAATTCGTGCCCATGACATGGAATGCGACATGGAATACAACCGCACCCAATGACAGCTTGGGCGCGATCGAGGAAGCCATCGGAAGTCTCGGCGGGTTCAGGGGCGAGTGGCCGAAGTTCGTCCTGTACAACTGGAATCGAAAGCGGACCATCACGTATGGCGCGACGGGGGAAGGGCAACCCTATCGGTACTATGCCAATTGGGACAAGCTCAATCACAAAGCGAAGGAGATGACACCAGACCCGGTCAAATTGCGCTTGAATGGCAAGGCATCGGCTACCTATCCGCTGGCACATGTTATTCCGCACCTCGCGGCCCGATACTTCCACTACGATTTCACGGCGGACAACGCCATCCGCAGCCTCACCTTCACCCACCCCTATGCGAACGGAAGCGAACCCACGGCCAGGGTGCAGGCCATTGTAAAAATTCGGGATCAGGAATGGAAACCGGCTGAAGACTGGACCAGCTTCAGTAAAAAAAGTTTATGCCGCGACAAGCCGGCGGAAGATGTCGAGGAACTGGTCATTGTGATCAGCAACAGTGAATTCACCGATCGTAGCCACGTCCTTTCGGATGCAGGAAACTTTGTGGATCCAGCTGAACTCAAGGTTTCTGCGCTTGGATGTAACCCCTGGGTCGGATCGGTGCAGTTCAGCAGCAGTCTTGATGCCGTCGATATTGGCACTCATATTATACAAAACGAGACCGCTACGGCGTCTAACGTCATCTTCGATTTGGTTGACCCTGATAATGGGACCTATAAGGCAACCAGTGGGATCGTGACTTGGAGCCATACCGGCAGTGCGAGCTTGGGCTTTGGCGATCTGCAATGTTCGGGAGAGGCTTTCGGCACATACCTG
>Ga0299912_10003744_pt1 | contig 12414 bp, 6 predicted proteins | sample RVTome_2_FD_207667 | JGI IMG/M metagenome (GOLD analysis project Ga0299912, IMG submission 207667) | Soil microbial communities from uranium-contaminated site in the Upper Colorado River Basin, Wyoming, United States - RVT95D214 (version 2) ... | reverse complement strand
TGGTCATCCGCCACCGGCTGGGACACGGCAACCCCTCCCTACTACCCCGGCACTGCCTATGCCCAGGCCCTCAAGCTGTGGGAAAATGGCGGCTATCTGCTCCTGCACAGGGACGGGGCCTACATCTTAGGCCTGTTAGGCCTCGGCCTCGGCGTCTGGAACACGAACACACCCCCCTACTATCCTGGTACTACCTGGGCCGTGGATGTACTCAATGGAGTCATCCTGCATAAAGACGGCGCCCTCTGGTACGCCGCCACGGGCTGGGTTCTCACCGCACCCCCCTACTACCCCGGTACTGCGTATGCAGTAGACCTGGAGAAACGGACGGATAATAGCTATGCAATACTCCATAAAGATGGGGCAATCTACGACTCTGCCTCTGGCTGGCTTCTCACCGCACCACCGTACTATCCCGGTACGAGCTGGGCAGTGGATATGAAGCTTGATGGGAGCGGATATGTCCTTCTGCACAAGGACGGCGCCGTATGGCGTAGCTCTGGTGGCTGGACCCTGACAGCCCCGCCCTATTATCCCGGCACGGACTATGCCCGCGCCCTAGAGCTGGTGGCAGGGAGCAATTATGTGATCCTGCACCGTGACGGGGCAATCTACAACTCAGCCACGGGCTGGCTCACGACCGCCCCGCCATATTACCCCGGCACCGCGTATGCAGTAGACCTGGAGGTGCGGTAGGAGAGAGACGGATAACAGGTGACGACACATCAATTGCCGCAGATGCCGTAATAAGGGCCTCCCTCGGGGTATCTCGTACCCTCAGGGAGGCTTGTTTCCATTGTGAGATAAGAAAAAGGGGAAAGGAGGAACGTATCATGAAAAAGGTTATATGGTTGGTTATCTGTTTCCTGGCTTCCCTGGCCCTTTTGGCAGGGGGGGTTTGGGCAGCGGTGTTCTGCGTGGACAGCGCCGCAGAACTCTCCACTACCTTGGACACAGCCGAGACCAATGGCGAGGACGATCTCATCAAGGTGGTCCAGGGGACCTATTATACGGATTACTACTTCATCTATAGCGCAGATACGGGCGAAGACATCACCCTGGAGGGGGGGTACACCGCCGGGTGCGCCAGCAGGGTGCTTGACCCTGAAAACACCGTCCTTGACGGCAGCGGCGCCGCCTCCTCCTACGTGCTTTACATCATGGACACCGCTGGCGGCGATATCCAGGTGGAGGGTTTTACCATACAGAATGGGGCTGATGCTGGCGCAGGCGGCGGTGGGATACATGCCGAATCGTACGCCGATGCAACCAAGGCAGGCAATATCACCCTGCTCAACAACATCATCCAGGCAAACAGCACAACGTATGAGGGGGGCGGGGTCTATTCCCGATCGCAATCAAACAGTGCTACGGCAGGGAACATCACCCTGCTGAACAACATCGTCACCGATAACACCGCTGATGGCTTTGGCGGCGGGGTATTGGCCTATTCGACTTCAAATTCAGGTGACGGAGGAGATGTCACCCTCATCAACAACATCATCGCGGGGAATACCTCGGCTGAAGAGGGTGCTGGCGGGGTCTACGCCACTTCAAGTTCGGTCTCAGGTAAGGGAGACACGGTCACCCTGGTCAACAACACCATCACGGGCAATAGCTCCCCGGGCGCTACTTCACGCGGCGGCGGGCTTTTTCTGTACAGCGATGATAACACCCTCCAGTGCTATAACAACATCATCTGGGGAAACACCGCCACGACGACGGATGATATCTATGTGACTGGTAGCGGCGGCACGAACTACGGCTACAACAACGACTATCATGAGATGAGCGGCAGCTGGAATGGCGGCGAAGATGCCAACATCGATGCCGATCCCCTCGTTGTCGGCGGCGGGGACTATCACCTGCGCGCTGCCTCCCCCTGCATCGACACAGGCCTCAACACCGCCCCCGGCATCCCGGGCGGGGACTTCGAGGGGAATGACCGGATCCTCGATGGCGACTACAGCGGCACCCTCAGAGCAGACATGGGCGCTGATGAGTTTATGCCAATCTATGTGATCCTGCACAGAGACGGCGCCATCTGGGATGCAGATGCAGGCTGGACCCTCACGGCACCCCCCTACTACCCTGGTACCGCGTATGCGGTAGATCTGGAGCGCGTGGCAGACGGCTCAATGATCCTGCACACCGATGGTGCCCTGTGGAACAGCACCAGCGGCTGGACAACTACCGCACCCCCCTACTACCCCGGTACTGCCTATGCAATAGATGCGGCATATACGAACGATGGCTACACCGTCATCCTGCATCGGGACGGAGCTTTGTGGTCATCCGCTACCGGCTGGACCACGACCACCCCTCCCTACTACCCCAGTACTGCCTATGCCAAGGCATTGGAAGTGAGAGGAGATGCGAGCTACACGATCCTGCATTACGATGGCGCCATCTACGACTCCGCCTCTGGCTGGGTCACTACCTCGCCTCCGTACTATCCCGGTACTACCTGGGCAGTGGATTTGAAGCTAGATACGAGCGGCTATGTGATCCTGCACAGGGACGGCGCCTTGTGGAACAGCAACACAGGCTGGACCCTGACCGCCCCCCCCTACTACCCCACGACCGACTACGCCCGCGCCCTGGAGCTGGTGGGGAGTAACGGTAGCTATGTGATCCTGCATAAGGACGGCGCCATCTACAACTCCGCCACGGGCTGGCTCACCACCGCCCCGCCTTACCATCCCGGTACAAACTACGCCGTGGACCTGGAGGTGCGGTAGGAAAGAGGCGGATAATAGATGACGACACATCAATTGCAGAAGATGCCGTAATAAGGGCCTCCCTCGGGGTTGGGGTATCTCATGCCCTGAAGGAGGCCTTTCCCTTGGGTCTATGAGCGAGAAAGGAGGGAAGGTATCATGAAAAAGGTTATATGGTTGGTTATTTGTTTTCTGGCCTCCCTGGCCCTTTTGGCAGGGGGGGTTTGGGCAGCGGAGTTCTGCGTGGATCCCGGCGGAGGGGGCACGCATACAGGCCTCCAGGCTGCCTTGACTGCTGCCGAGTCCAATGGTGCGAATGACACCATCGGCGTAGTCCAGGGGACCTACACCGGAAACTTCACCTATACCTCAAGTCAAGGCTACAATATCACCCTCCTCGGCGGCTTTACTGCAGGGTGCGCCAGCAGGGTCGTTAATCCTGCAAACACGATCCTGGATGGCCCCGGAAACGGAAGTGTACTCTATCTCAATCAGGGCAGCGGCGGCAATATCGAGGTGGATGGCTTCACCATACAGGATGGCAGTACGGGCAACTCTGGCGGCGGCGTCTATGCCTATAGTTATTCATCTTCAGGCACGGCCGGCGCAATCACCATCAACAACAACACCATCATCAATAACAGCGCTGATTATAGCGGCGGCGGGATCCATGCCTTGTCCGATGCGCCATCAGGTACCGCAGGCCAGATCACCCTCACCAACAACACCATCACCGGAAACACTGCTGGCAGTTATGGCGGCGGGGCATACGCCAATTCCGCTGGTTCAACCGGATCAGGCCAGATCATTGTCACGGGGAACACCATTACGGGAAACGACGCCTCTTTTAATGCCGGCGGTGTATATGCTGAATCTGGCTCAACATCAGCCACACCAGGAAATATCATCTTCACCGACAACCTCTTCGCGGGAAACACGGCTGTAGGAAATGACGGCGGCGGGTTAGAGGCCTATTCTTACTCATCGTCAGGGACGGGGGGACAGATCACCCTCATCAACAACACCGCCACCGCAAACAGCGCAAATCACGGCGGGGGGGTATACCTTTTCGTGTATGGCGGAGCTGGTGGCGGCACCCTCAATTGCTACAACAACATCTGCTGGGGGAACACGGCCACGTGGGGAGGGGATTTCGGTCTTAGTGGTGGAACTAAAAACGGCTACAACAACGACTATACGAATCTGGGAGGGAACTGGGATAACGAAGATGGCAATATCAACCTCAATCCCCTGTTTGTCGGCGGCGGCGACTTTCACCTGCGCGCTGCCTCACCCTGCATCGACAAGGGTTTAAACAGCGCCCCCGGCATCCCCGGTACGGACTTCGAGGGGGATAGCCGCATCATCGACGGCGACTATGACGGCACCGCCACGGTGGACATGGGTGCTGATGAGTTTGTGCCAGTCTATGTGATCCTGCATAAGGACGGCGCCATCTGGGATGCAGCTACAGACTGGACCCTCACGTCACCTCCCTACTACCCCGGCACTGCCTATGCCAAGGCCCTCGTGCGCGTGGCAAACGGCTACACGATCCTGCACACCGATGGGGCCCTGTGGAACAGCAACACCGGCTGGACAACTACCGCACCCCCCTACTACCCTGGTACCGCGTATGCAGTAGATGCAGCGTATACAGACGATGGTTACACAGTGATTTTGCATAAGGATGGAGCCCTGTGGCGATTCGACACCGGCTGGATCACAGCCACTCCTCCCTACTACCCCGGCACTGCCTATGCCAAGGCCCTGGAAGTACGGGAGGATGCAAGCTACGTGATCCTGCACAAGGACGGCGCTATCTATGACTCTGCCACAGGCTGGGTTGTCACCAGTCCTCCGTACCATCCCGGTACTACTTGGGCAGTGGATCTGAAGCTTGATGGGAGCGGATATGTCCTTCTGCACAGGGACGGCGCCGTGTGGAGTACCTCAGAAGGGTGGATCATGACAGCGCCGCCCTACTACCCCGGCACCGCGTATGCCCGCGCCCTGGAGCTGGTGGGGACCAACGGTACCTATGTGATCCTGCATAAAGATGGTGCCATCTACAACTCAGCAACCGGCTGGACCACCACCGCACCCCCTTACTATCCTGGTACAAACTACGCCGTGGGGCTGGAATTGAAGTAGATATTTAAGGAGGTATATAGTATGCTGTTTTTCTACGAAATCAGGCCTGAGCGGTGATTTTCCTAAAACTATGAGGGAGAGATGGCACCCCGGTTTATAGCATATCTCCAAGGCCTCTCGAGCGCTTCAGCCAGGATGGGCCTTCTAGGGCTCGGCATAGGCCTCGTAGCCCTCGCTTGCCTCCCGTGCCGTTTCTCCCCCCTCCGGCATCTCCGAAGAAAAAATAGTCTCATCCGCAATGCTGAAAATATTGCAGGAGGTACTAACATGCAGTTAACTTTTTCGTTTCTCGTGACGGCCTTTATTGGGGTTTTTTTGGCATCGGTGTTTTCCCTTAACACAGCGGCACAGTCTCCGATGTCCAAAAATGACGGGCAATCCTTGCAACTCATTGCGAACGGCGGTGTTTCCATGCGAGTCTTGTGGACAGTTTCTGAATATAAGGTGGGTAAGGGCGCGGTCTGGGGGGAAGAGGAAGCGCGCAAGCTGCTTTTCAAGCCCCTTGACATAGATGCGACTCAGATCACCTTTGACGGCCGGACCTGCCGCGATGTCATTTTTCACAGAGATAAGGTAAACGCGAAGGAATACGTGGACCGTGCCTATCGCACGACACCCCAGGCCTTAGGCATTGAAGAGGAGACAGTGGAGGTGGTAAAGACCAATTGCACCCTGCCGGGGTTTGGAGAGTACGTGCGCCTGAAAGACAGGCGGCTGATTATTTATCTCAACGGCGTCTTCTTTTACTTTACACCGGCAGTGACTTACTGAATGAAGGTAGGAATCTAACAGAGTGAACAGGGTTCTTGGCAAGATCTAATACCCACCGTGATGAGTCACTACGATCATCAAAGACGTTGGGCAATCCAGAGGATGTGGAATGTTTGAGAAGTGTCAACCATGAGTGAAAGGAGGATCCTAAAATGATTAGCAAGTTACTTAAACTCAGTTTTGTAATCGTGGCACTTGGTTTGTTGTTTGCACCATATGGTGCGGCCGCGCAAGCCGGTGCTGATTCGGCGGCGCAACCCGGGTCTGATTATTTTGTCCCGGCGCCGTTGGAGCCGCGGCTTTCGAGCGACGGAAAGACATTATACTACGCCGGCCCTCCGGTCGTCTATGTGGCGGACCCGAATCCCTCTCACGAGCGAGTGCACATCCCGGCGCCGGTTGATCTGCGTACCGCGCCTGAATCTGCTACGGCTACCTTTTCCATTACCTATGTGCCAAACGGCGGCTCAGACGCGTGGCTTGAACCGTGCTACACCTTTCCCCCCGCGGCGCAAACCGCGTTTAGTGCCGCCGCCAGCATTTGGGCCAACATTATTCAGTCTCCCGTGCCCATAACGATTAGGGCCTGTTGGGCGGATTTAGGTTCGAGCAGCACATTAGGATATTCCGGCGGACAACCTAACCACAGAAATTTCGCCGGCGCCCCGCTGGCGAATACCTGGTATGACGGATCGTTGGCGAATTCCTTGGCAGGTTCTGACCTAGCCGCATCTGAGTTTGACATGCACATTACCTACAATCAAAATTTTACCTGGTATTACGGGACAGATGGCAACCCGCCCTCAGGCGAGATGGACTTGATGACCGTCGTTCTCCACGAGATAGCTCACGGGCTTAACTTTCACGGGTCTATGCAGTATTCGGGAGGGAGCGGCAGCTGGGGCTACGGCACTGGCTATCCCTATTGTTACGATACGTTTATGAAAGATGCCTCGGGTACTTCGCTTCTCGATACAGGTGTCTATCCTAACCCCTCCACAGCCCTTGGCACTGCCTTGACGTCTGGCAACCTCTGGTTCCACGGGAGCAATGCTATGGCGGCGAATGGCGGCGTGAGGGTCAAGATGTACGCCCCCGGAACATGGAATGGAGGATCCAGCTACTCGCACCTCGACTACACCACGTTTAATGATACGATAAATGAACTGATGGTGTATGCCGTTTCCGCTGCTGAGGCTGTTCACGATCCCGGTCCGGTTACCAAAGGTCTGCTTAAGGATTTGGGGTGGGCAATGGGCGGGATTCCGGTGCGCATCCTGCACAAGGACGGCGCCATCTATCGCGCCACCGGCTGGACCATGACCGCACCCCCCTACTACCCCGGCACCGCCTATGCGGTGCGTATAAAGACCAAAACCGACGGCTCCACGTCGATCCTGCACCGGGACGGCGCCATCTGGAACAGCACCACCGGCTGGCTCACCACCAGCCCCCCCTATCACCCGGGCACCGCCTATGCCAAGGACCTGGAGTTCACGGCAGCGGCGACGACGACACTCATCGATGAGCACTTTGAAGGCACCTTCCCCCCCACAGGCTGGCTCGTGAAGGACTACACTCACCCTACTCTCACGTATGTGTGGCTGAAAAGTTCAGTCACGGGGACTTACAACTACACAGGCGGCACCGGTTATTGCGCCGATGCCGACGCTGACTATTATGGATCAGGAGTCACGAATATGAATACAGATCTTTGGACACCTCCCCTTAACCTTGTCGGCCTTACCTCAGCCACCCTCACCTTTCGGACAGCGTATGATGATTATGGCACCACTGATTATGCGTCAGTTGACGTTACCACAAATAACGGAAGCACCTGGACCAATCTCCTGTACTGGACATCTGACCATTCTCCCATTGGACCTGGTGAGCTGGTCACCCTTGACCTCACCCCCTTTTGCGGCATGAATAACGTCATCGTCGCGTTTAACTATTACGCTCCAACGTGGGACATGTTCTGGGAGGTGGATGACGTGAAGGTCGTGAGTGGTGGTGGTTTGAGTACCACTATTCTTCATAAGGACGGCGCCCTATGGAACAGCGCCAGCGGCTGGACCATGACCACGCCCCCCTACTATCCCACAACCGACTATGCGCGGGATTTGGAGTACCGCGCCAATGGCAGCTATGTGCTCCTGCATAAAGATGGGGCAGTCTACGACTCCGCTACCGGCTGGAAGACCACGGCACCCCCCTACTACCCCGGCACCAACTATGCGCGGGCCTTGCAGCTCAAGACCGGGACAAACTACGTTATCCTCCATCGGGACGGCGCCCTCTGGTCAACGGATGGGGGCTGGGTGCTGACCTCACCTCCGTACTCGCCCGGCACGGACTATGCCCGTGCCCTGGAGCAGGTGGGGAGCAAATACATCATCCTGCACCGGGATGGCGCGCTCTACGATACGGTAACAGGCTGGATTGTCACCTCCCCACCCTACTACCCCGGTACAAACTACGCCGTGGACCTGGTGGGAGAGTAAGACCAAGACCTCGAGAGAAGAAAGGGGGTGCATAGGTACCTGAGATAACAAGCACAGGACTTACCAAAAAGGTGCGGATAAACTCAGCTACGAGCGCCTCAAGGCAATAGGTTGAGCGGGATAATCATGCCTCGGCGCATACATTCGACTCGGCAGCCCGCAGAAACCATCATCTTGAGAGGGTGGTAGTACACGGGAAGACAGCAAGACCGCCGACTCTTGGTGGCGAATATACAAAGCTGGCCCCGTCGGGGCATGGGAGAAAAGCCTTTGCTTTTAGGCGAAGGTCTTCCTATGCCCCGAAGGGGAAAATAAAAAAAACAACGAAAAACAAAACAGGAGGCGTCTGATGAAGAGATGGTTTGCAGGTTTAATAGTATTTTTGGTACTCTTGCCGGCTGGTGCGGTTATAGCTCTGGCCGTACCCCCCAGCCCGTACCACATCCTGCACAGGGATGGGGCAATCTATGACCCCCATACCGGCTGGGTCACGAGCGCACCACCCTATTACCCCGGCACTGACTACGCGGTGGACTTCTTGTATAGAGCAGCTGGTCCGTTTGTCATCCTGCATCGTGATGGGGCGATCTACGATTCAGAGTACGGATGGGATTCTACCCACTATTATCCTGGCACCAACTATGCCCGCGCCCTGGAGTACATCGTTGACCTGTCGGGGTGCTGGTGCGCATCTACTGGTGATTGGACAGTAACGCCAGGAAATGCAGCACATCACGTTGCCGGATATCCTGGTGCATATGTTACGATAACACAGACCGACAGAACCATGACGGTTCAGTATTGTGAGTGGACTGGGGTTGTTTGGGAATGTGAAGATGTTGGAGGTACGCAGTTTGGAAACCACATTGTCCTTTCAGCGGGTGACCCCGGCGGCGCAAATAGCTGCAGTTGGACTGATAATCTAGCGGGCCAGTATTATTGGGATTATACCGCGGATTGCTATGGAATAGTACTTTCTCGGGTAAAATCAGATTTTGTGTGCCAGGGCTCATCCCTAGGTCAGGAACAAGGAGAGTTTGGAGTCGTTAGTATGAAGCAAAAATATTATAGTGGGGGAGCGTGGGTGCCGTGCGTTTGCCCGCCGCCGGACTAACCTAAGTAGCAAGGGCGTTTAACCTGAAAATCCCTCCTCCCGAGGGTGAAGCGCTCGGGAGGAGGGATTTTTGCGCAGGAGATAGGGAGGATAGAGCAGGAAGAAGACCATCTCCTCTCAGAAACGCCGAAGATCAAGATCTTTCAGGTCGTATCGAGACGGTTTGCAGAGAGGCCGGTGCAGTCGTGGACAAGAGCGCTGGTATTGTCTTTTTGTGCGGATATGCTATAACAGCTCCAGGCAGGGGATACGTCATACATTCCTAAAAAATTGTTCTACTATACAAAGAGTGTATACAAGGAGGATGGTCATGAAGAGGATTCTTTGGCTTGGTTTGGCACTAGTGTTTGTAGTCATGGCCGCTGTTGGCGCGCACGCAGCCACCTGGTATGTCAAGACAGACGGCACAGACCCGGGTGGCTGCACCGGCGGCACGGGCTGGGCAACTGCCTTTGCCACCATCGGCAAGGCCGTTACCTGCGCTGCTACTACTGGGGATGAGATTTGGGTCAAGCTGGGAACCTATAACCTCTCCGCTCCCATTGCCGTCAACAAGGCAGTGGCTATCTACGGCGGCTTTGATGGGGCAGAGACCCTGCGCAGCCAGCGCAACTGGGAAAGCCACACCACCACCGTGGATGGACAGGATGGCATCTATCACTGCTTTTATGTCACAGCCAACGCCACGATCGACGGCATTACCATCACCCACGGCAACGCCAATAGTGCAACTAATCCCGACTTTTCCGGCGGCGGGATCTATAACAGCGGCTCTAACCCAACCATCGCCAATTGCACCATCACGGCAAATCACGCCGATTGGGCAGGTGGCGGCATATACAATTGGTTTTCCAGTCCCATCATCACCAACTGCACCTTCTTTAACAATACCGCAGCTGGTGACCCGGGCGCCTCCGGCGCCGGTATCTATAATGTTCAAGGCGCCCCTGTCATCACCAACTGCACCTTCACCGGCAACCAGGCCCCTGATGGCGAGGGGGGCGGCATATTTAATCATACCTCGTCCGCCACCATCACCTCTTGCACCTTCTCCAATAATACGGGATACTTCGGTGGCGGCGGAATCTATAACGCCTTCGACGCCTCTCCTGATCCCGTCATCACCAGCAGCGTCTTCCTAAACAACCAGGGAAGCGAGGGCGGCGGCATCTTCAACTACAATGGATCTTCGCCCACCATCACCAACTGCACCTTTACCGGCAACGACGTAACAGGCCACGGCGCTGCGATCTACAGCTACTATAACGGTTGCGCCCCCGTCATCACCAACTGCATTGCCTGGGGGAACAAGTACAATGACGAGATTTACGATGCCATTGGGGCCACCTCCACCGTCACCTACAGCTGTATCTGGCACGCGAGCTTCCCCGGCACCGGCAATATCGTTACTAATCCCCAAATAGTCAGTGGCACGGACGTGCATCTGCAAGCCACCTCCCCCTGCATCGATGTGGGGACAAACGCCGCTGCAGGCATCCCGAGCATGGATTTTGAGTTGGATCCAAGGATCATGGACAAGGATGCCGCCTGGACACCTGTCGTGGACATGGGGGCAGACGAGTACGATCCCGGCACCGGTATCTATATCCTGCACCGGGACGGCGCGGTTGCCGGCAACAAGACCGGCTGGCTCACCACCGCACCCCCCTACTATCCTGGTACCGCGTATGCGGTAGATATGGCATTTACCACCGACGGCGAGATGGCCATCCTGCACCGGGACGGCGCCCTCTGGTACGCCGATGCCGGCTGGATTACGACCGCACCCCCCTACTACCCCGGCACTGCCTATGCCCGCGCCCTGGAGATACAGTTTTGGCTTGCCGCGGAGTTCTATGCGATCCTGCACCGGGACGGAGCGATCTATGACTCGTGGACCGGCTGGAATATCTCTGCCCCTCCCTACTACCCCGGCACCGACTATGCCCGTGACCTCGAATACAAGATGTCGAACTATGGCGGGATGATACACCTGGCTGCCTATGTCCTGCACCGGGACGGGGCGATCTGGAATTCGGATACCGGCTGGAATACGGCCACGCCACCCTACTATCCCGGTACCGCGTATGCAGTCGAGCTGGAGTTCAAGACAGGTGGCTACATGATCCTGCACCAAGACGGCGCAGTCTATGATTCCGTGAACGGCTGGATTGTCAGCGCCCCACCTTACTACCCCGGCACCGGCTATGCCCGGGACCTCGAGTTCCACCCCACCGGCGGGTACGGCATCCTACACCGGGACGGCGCGATCTTTATCAGCGGCGAGGGCGGCGATGAGTGGATCCTCACTACTCCCCCCTACTACCCTGGTACCGCGTATGCGGTGGACCTGGAGGTGCGGTAAGGCCAACGAAAGGGGGGCAGATGTTTCTCCCCTTTATGCAGGTGCACCAGTTTGCGAGGAAAGGAGGTATTGGCGAGTAATTATGGTAATGCCGTGAGGCTTTCTAGAGAGGCGAGCAGGGATACAGAAAAGATGCGGGCCTGGTAGAGAGCCATGCCCGCCCATGAGAAAGGAGGAAAACCATGAAGGCGAGATTACTAGCAGGGGTACTACTCTTTTCACTGATGTGTGGAGGCGTTGCCCTGGCAGCTAACCGGGATGTCTGCCCTACCTGTGTCTACACCACCATCCAGTCGGCGATTAACGCGGCGGCAAATGGAGACCGGGTGCGGGTCACCGCAGGCACCTATACGGAGCATCTTTCCATTAACACCCAGAGCGTCACCCTCTCCGGGGGCTGGAGCGCCGACTTTAGCACCTGGACCCGGAACCCTGCCCTCACCGTGGTCGATAGGGGGGGTACCGGCAGGGTATTGGATATTGTGTGGCAAGGGGATATTACCGTGCAGAACATCACCCTGCAGGACGGCACTGCTAGCGCGGGCGGAGGTGTCTATATTTATACCTCCGGTGACCACCCAATGAAGGTCGCGTTTGAGGATGTCATGGTGCAGGAGTGTGAGTCTACCGCTGGGCATGGGGGCGGGATCCAAATATTTAGCATAGGCGCTCAAATCAAGGCACGGTTCACCAATGTCATCGTGCGGGATTGTACCGCAACTGGGGGTGTCGGCGGAGGGATGTTTTTGAGCTCTGGTGCCGACAACGAGCCATTCACTCCAGGGG